>Ga0209345_10001299_pt1 | contig 30152 bp, 25 predicted proteins | sample Cruoilmetagenom7_FD_187294 | JGI IMG/M metagenome (GOLD analysis project Ga0209345, IMG submission 187294) | Oil polluted marine microbial communities from Coal Oil Point, Santa Barbara, California, USA - Sample 7 (SPAdes) (version 2) | ecosystem: Environmental > Aquatic > Marine > Oil seeps ...
CGCGGCGGGGCGCGGTGCAGGGGGGCGTCGCGCCAGTCGCCCGACCGTATCCCGTCCAGGCTCCAATCCCCGATGCGCCAGCGCACCAGACGCAGGGTGGGGCAGCCGATGGCAGCCGTCATGCGGCGGACCTGGCGGTTGCGCCCTTCGGAGATTGTCAGCTCAACCCAGCGGTCGGGAACGGATTTGCGAAACCGCACCGGCGGCGTGCGGTCCCACAGCGTGGGGGGATCAATCAGGCGGGCAAGGGCAGGGCGGGTCGGGCCGTCCTTTAACACCAGCCCCTTGCGCAGTGGCTCCAAATCCCGGTCCGTTGGGTCACCTTCGATCTGCACCAGATAGGTCTTGGTCATCTTGTTCTTGGGGTTGGAAATTTGCGCCTGCAACTTGCCGTCATCGGTCAGCAGCAATAGACCCTCGCTGTCACGATCCAGACGGCCCGCCGGGTACACTTTGGGCACGTCGATGTAATCCGACAGGGTCGCGCGTTTCGTCGGGGATGTGCGGTCGGTGAATTGCGACAGCACATCAAAGGGTTTGTTGAACAGGATCAGGCGGGTCATGTGGGGGGCGTACCCTGTCTTGCGCGCCAGGCCAAGACCCAAGACCCTGAGCCAAGACCCTGAGCCGCGCTCACCGGCTTGCATTTCACCGGTTAAGCGTTACCCATGGCGCCATGAACACATCACGCGCCATTTTGTTGAAGCTGGGCTCGGTTGCGGGCTTTGTCTCGATGTCCTCGCTGATCAAGGCCGCCTCGGACGGCATTCCGCCGGGCGAAGCGGTGTTTTTCCGGTCGCTTTTCGCCATTCCGGTCATCTTGCTGTGGTTGAAGATCGACGGCAACCTGCGCCGGGGGCTGCGCACGCAAAACCCGTTGGGGCATTTGTGGCGCGGGCTGGTGGGCACAGCGGCGATGGGGCTGAATTTCTCGGCTCTGGGCATGTTGCCGCTGCCCGAAGTAACGGCGATCTTTTTCGCAGCTCCGATTCTGACGGTCATTTTCGCGGCGATGTTTCTGGGCGAACAGGTGCGCGCCTTTCGTCTGGCCGCCGTGGCGCTTGGCATGGTCGGGGTGCTGATCATCCTCAGCCCGCGCCTGACCGCCCTGAGCGAGGGCGAGCTGTCCTCGACCCAGACGCTGGGGGCGATGCTGGCGCTGATGGCGGCGACTTTTGCGGCGCTGGCAAAGATTTTCGTGCGCAAGCTGGTGGGCACGGAACACCCTGCGACCATTGTGTTCTATTTCTCGCTCACCGCGACCGCGCTCAGCCTGTTCACGTTGCCGTTCGGTTGGGTCGTGCCAACACCGACACAGGCGCTGTTTTTGATCCTTGCGGGTATCATTGGTGGGGTGTCACAGGGGTTGCTGACCACCGCGTTCCGCCACGCAGACGCATCCATGATTGCGCCGTTTGACTATGCCTCGATGTTGCTGGCGCTGGTGATCGGGTATTTCGTGTTTTCCGAGGTGCCGACCGGGCCGATGCTGGCTGGGGCTGCTTTGGTCATCGCTGCGGGCATCCTGATCATCTGGCGTGAACGCCAACTGGGGCTGGATCGCAAGACGCCAGGTCAGGCGATGACGCCGGGTGGGCAATAGCCCGTTTCGACGACGACTTTAGCAATAGAATCCCACTGGATTCACAGGCCTTTTCGCGCTACACTCGCGCTTAGACCCGGCAAACGGGCGATGTTGAGGCAGTTCAGGCGGTATCTCATGACCGAAATGGTGTATGGCGCTCTCCCCAAGCGGGACGGTGATCCTATTCTTCCCCGTTGGTGGAGGACGATCGACAAGTGGTCGGTCTCTTGTATTCTCATGCTGTTCGGGATCGGGCTGTTGCTTGGTCTGGCCGCCTCGCCGCCACTGGCCGCGCGCAACGGGCTGGATCCGTTCCATTATGTTGAACGTCAGGCGATCTTTGGGGGGGCTGCGCTGGTTGCGCTGTTTGCCACAACCATGATGCCTCCCAATCTGGTGCGGCGTCTGGGCGTGATCGGCTTTGTGTTGGCGTTTGTCGCGCTGGCCTTGCTGCCGGTGCTGGGCACCGATTTCGGCAAGGGCGCGGTGCGCTGGTATTCGCTGGGCTTTGCATCCGTGCAGCCGTCCGAGTTTCTGAAACCTGTCTTTGTCATCGTCGCCGCCTGGCTGATGGCCGCCAGCCATGATCTGGGCGGGCCACCGGGCAAAACCATGTCTTTCGCGCTGGCCGTTGTCGTCGTGGCCTTTCTGGCCATGCAGCCCGATTTCGGCCAATCCGCTCTGATCCTGTTTGGCTGGGGGGTCATGTATTTCCTGGCAGGCGCGCCCTTTACCCTGTTGATCGCCATCGCCGGGCTGGTCGTCATGGGCGGCACCTTTGCCTATCACAATTCCGAACACTTTGCCCGGCGCATTGATGGGTTTCTGACCCCCGAAGTCGACCCGACCACGCAGTTGGGCTATGCCACCAACGCCATCCGCGAGGGCGGGTTTTTCGGCGTTGGCGTCGGCGAGGGCCAGGTGAAATGGTCACTGCCCGACGCGCATACAGATTTCATCGTTGCCGTTGCCGCCGAGGAATACGGGCTGATCCTGGTGCTGATCATTATCGCGCTGTACGCGACCGTTGTTGTGCGCAGCTTTCTGCGTCTGATCCAGGAACGCGACATGTTCATTCGTCTGGCGGGTACGGGGCTTGCGGCCATGTTCGGTGTGCAGGCCCTGATCAACATGGGCGTCGCCGTGCGCCTGTTGCCGGCCAAGGGCATGACGCTGCCTTTCGTCAGCTATGGCGGATCGTCGTTGATTGCCGGTGGGGTTGCCTTGGGCATGCTTCTGGCATTTACCCGCACACGCCCACAGGGCAAAATGAATGAACTTTTGAACACACGAGGGTTCCGATGACCGACCGCCAACCGCTTCTGGTCATTGCTGCCGGGGGCACCGGCGGCCACATGTTTCCGGCCCAGGCCTTGGCCGAGGTCATGCTGCGCCGCGGCTGGCGTGTGAAGCTGTCAACCGACGCACGTGGTGCGCGCTATACCGGTGGCTTTCCCCATGTGGTCGAGATCGAACAGGTTTCCTCGGCGACGTTTTCGCGTGGCGGGGTTGTGGCCAAGGCTTTGGTGCCGTTCCGCGTTCTGGCGGGCGTTCTGGGGGCCGCTTGGCGGATGCGGCGCGACCGGCCGCTGGCCGTTGTCGGCTTTGGCGGTTACCCAACCATCCCCGCGCTGGCGGCGGCGACGCTGCTGCGCCTGCCGCGCATGATCCACGAACAAAACGGTGTTCTGGGCCGTGTGAACAAGATCTTTTCAAAACGCGTTGATCGTCTGGCCTGTGGCACCTGGCCGACCGACCTGCCTGATGGGGTCGAGGCCGTGCACACCGGCAACCCGGTGCGCGCCGCCATTCTGGATCGCGCAGGCGCAGGTTATATCGCACCGGGGGATTACCCGATGTCGATCCTGGTCATGGGCGGATCACAAGGCGCGCGCGCCCTGTCTGACAACGTGCCCGCCGCCATCGCCGCCCTGCCGCCCGAAATGCTGCGCCATGTCTCGGTCAGCCACCAGGCGCGCGACGAAGACCACGCCCGCGTTACCGAATTCTATGACGCACACGGCATTCGCGCCGATGTGCAGCCGTTTTTCAACGATGTGCCGCGCCGGATGAGCGAGGCCCAGCTGGTGATCTCGCGTGCGGGCGCCGGATCTGTCAGCGATATCAGCGTGATCGGACGGCCTTCGATCTTGATCCCATACCCGCATGCCACCGAAGACCACCAGACCGCCAATGCGCGCGGGCTGGTCGATGCGGGCGCTGCGATATTGATCCCGGAAAGTCAGCTTGACCCTGACGTGCTTTCGGCGCAAATCGCAGCCGTATTGCAAAACCCGCAAGGGGCCGAACAGATGGCGCGTGCCGCCCTTTCTCAGGGCATCCCGGACGCAACCGATCGCCTGGTTTCCTTGGTGAATGAGATGACAGGACACGTGACATGAGCGCAGCCGCAACCAAACTTCCCACCGAAATGGGCATGATCCACTTTACCGGGATTGGCGGCATCGGCATGTCGGGCATCGCCGAGGTGCTGTTGAACCACGGCTATCGCGTGCAGGGTAGCGACCTGAAGGCGTCGAAAATCACCGACCGTCTGGCCGGGCTGGGCGCCGAGATTTTCATCGGTCAGGCCGCCGAAAATCTGGACAACGCCGAAGTCGTGGTCATTTCATCGGCGATCAAGCCGGGCAACGCCGAACTGGATGCGGCCCGTGCGCGGGGCCTGCCGGTGGTGCGGCGCGCCGAAATGCTGGCCGAACTGATGCGGCTGAAATCCAACATCGCGGTTGCCGGCACGCATGGCAAAACCACCACCACGACGATGGTCGCCGAACTGTTGGTCAAAGGCGGCATTGATCCGACCGTAATCAACGGCGGCATCATCCACGCCTATGGCTCAAATGCCCGGATGGGGCAGGGTGAATGGATGGTCGTGGAAGCGGACGAAAGCGACGGTACCTTCAACCGGCTGCCCGCCACCATCGCGATTGTCACCAATATCGACCCCGAACATATGGAACACTGGGGCGATTTCGATACGCTGAAACAGGGGTTTCTGGACTTCGTGTCGAACATTCCTTTTTACGGTCTGGCCGTGTGCAACACCGACCATCCCGAGGTGCAGGCGCTGGTCGGCAAGATCACTGACCGGCGCGTCGTGACCTATGGCTTCAACGCCCAGGCAGATGTGCGCGCGGTCAATCTGACCTATCGCGCCGGGGTTGCGCATTTTGACATTGAACTGCGTGGCGAAGGCACGGTGATCGAAGGCTGCACCCTACCGATGCCGGGTGATCACAACGTCTCCAACGCGCTGGCCGCCGTGGCCGTGTCGCGCCACCTGGGCATGAAACGCGAAGAAATCCGCGCCGCCCTGGCCAGTTTCGGCGGTGTGAATCGCCGCTTTACCCGGGTGGGCGAGGTGGACGGCGTGACCATCATCGACGATTATGCCCACCACCCGGTCGAAATCGCCGCCGTGCTGAAAGCTGCGCGTCAGGCCTGTGAAGGGCGCGTCATTGCCGTGCACCAGCCGCACCGCTTTTCCCGCCTGCACAGCCTGTTTGATGACTTCTGCGCCTGTTTCAACGAAGCCGACGTCGTGGGCATCGCCGAGGTTTTTGCCGCTGGCGAAGAGCCAATCGAAGGTGCAAGCCATGGCGATCTGGTCGCCGGTCTGATTGCGCATGGCCACCGCCACGCCCGCGTGGTCGAGAGCCAGGACGACCTGACGCGCATGGTGCGTGAACAGGCGAAGCCGGGCGACATGGTGGTTTGTCTGGGCGCCGGGACCATTTCGGCCTGGGCCAATGCGCTGCCTGATCAGTTGCGGGGCTGACCCGTGCGCCGCTTTTCGCAGCGAAAGGCGGAAATCCTGCCCTTGATCATGGCCTTTCGCGGCCCCGTGTCGCAAAAAGGGCCACAGAAAGGGCCACAGAAAGGGCCACAGAAAGGGCCGAAGGGGGCGCGCGTCACGAAAGGCATGTCACATGGCTGACGAATTAAAGCGCCGCGTCGGGCTTGGCCTGCTGACGATGTATGGCATTGGCGTCATGGTCGGCGCCGGGATTTACGTGCTGGTCGGCGCGATCGCTGCGCAGGCGGGCGTCTATGCGCCGCTGGCCTTTCTGTTGGCGGGGCTGACCGCCGCGCCCACCGCGTTGTCCTATGCCGAATTCTCCTCGCGTATTCCCGAAGCCTCAGGAGAGGCCGCCTTTGTCGAAAAAGGGCTGGGCTTGCATTGGCTGGGGGTCGCAATCGGCGTCGCCATTGTGCTGGGTGGCACCATCTCTGCCGCAGCCGTGCTGCGCGGTGGGGTCGGGTATCTGACCGCAATTGTCGATGTTCCCACCGAATATGCGATCATCGGCATTGGTGTCGCGCTGACCCTTGTGGCCCTGGTTGGCGTTTTGGAAAGCCTGTCTTTGGCTGCCGCGTTCACGGTTGCCGAGATTGTCGGTCTGATCGGCGTCATCTGGGCCGGGTTTTCGGCTGAAGCGGTGGTCGACTATGCCGCTCTGCCGCCGCCGGTCTGGCCCGGCATCACCGCCGCCGTCGCGCTGGCGTTCTTTGCCTTTATCGGCTTTGAGGACATGGTCAACATGGCCGAAGAGTCCAAGGACCCGACCCGCAGCATGCCGCGCGCCATCCTGATCGCGCTTGGCGTGACAACGGTGCTCTATGCGCTGGTCAGCCTGGCTGCGGTCCGCGCCGTGCCGCTGGCAGAACTGACCGTTTCCGACCGCCCGCTTGTGGCGGTGTGGCAGAAAGCAACGCTGATTTCGCCCGTCTATCTGTCAGCCATCGCCGTTGTTGCCGCGCTGAACGGTGTGCTGGCGCAGATCGTCATGGCGGCGCGTGTGTTGTTCGGTCTGGGGCGGCGCGAACCGGCGTTGTCGCTGTTTCACCGTTCCCACCCCCGTCTGGGCACGCCGGTTCTGGCAACCGTTCTGCTGGGAACTGCGCTGGTCATAACGTCGCTGGCTCTGCCGGTCGCACAATTGGCGGAAATGACCGCAACCGTGCTTTTGGCGGTGTTTGTTGTCGTCAACACGGCGCTGATTGCGCTGAAGCGGCGCGAGCCTGACGCGCCCTTCAAGACCCACCCACTGGTGCCCTGGCTGGGCCTGATCTTTGCGCTTGCCGCGTTGGCCTCAACCCTCTGGAGCAAACTATGAGCATGACCCTGATCTTGGCCTGCCTTTGGGTGTTGGCCGCCACGCTGACGGCATTCCTGCCGATGCGCACGCAGATGGGGCCGGGCCTGGCTTTGCTGCTGGCCGCGCCGGTTTTGCTGTATTTTATCGCCCGAGACCATGGTTTCATCGTTTTGACCCTTGCGCTTCTGGCCCTTTTGTCCATGTTCCGGCGACCATTGATGTACCTCGCCAAACGGGCGATGGGCCGACCTGCGGAGCCGCCGAAATCATGACCCTGTCGCTGATCCTTGCCTGTGCCTGGGCCGTTCTGGCCAATGTGATCGCCATGTTCCCGTCGCGCCGCCAACATTGGCCCGCCGCCTGGGGGCTGATCGCCGTTGGCATTCCGTTGCTGGGCTATGTGACCTATGAAAACGGGCCCTTTGTCGGGCTGATCGTGGCGGCGGCGGCCATGTCGATCCTGCGCTGGCCGGTGGTCTATCTAAGCCGCTGGCTGCGCGCGCGCCTGGGAAGGGCCCAATGATCCTGCCTGAGGTGCGCGGCACCCTGACCGAAAACCGTGCCTTGGCCGATCTGACCTGGATGCGCGTCGGTGGCCCGGCGGATGTGCTGTTTCAGCCCGCCGATGTCGATGACCTGCGCGATTTTCTGGCCGCGTTGGACGCAAGCATTCCGGTGTTCCCCATGGGGGTCGGCAGCAACCTGATCGTGCGTGATGGCGGCATTCGTGGCGTGGTGATCCGCATGGGCCGCGGGTTCAACCAGATTGACATCGCAGGACAATCCGTCACCGCAGGAGTCGCCGCGCTGGATGCTCATGTGGCGCGCAAGGCCGCCGCTGCGGGGCTGAACCTGACCTTTCTGCGCACCATTCCCGGTGCCATTGGCGGCGCGATCCGCATGAATGCGGGCTGTTATGGGGACTATGTCGCCGATGTGTTCACATCCGCCAAGGCGGTGACGCGCAGCGGCGGATTGGTGACGCTCACCGCTGAGGATCTGCAATTCCAGTACCGCCAAAGCGAGCTGCCCGAAGGCTGGGTGCTGGTCGAGGCCACGTTCGCCGCGCCCACCGGTGACTCCGCCGCGCTGGAGGCCAAGATGGCCACCCAACTGGCCAAGCGCAATGAGACCCAGCCGACGCGCGACCGCACGGCGGGCAGCACATTCCGCAACCCCGCCGGGTTTTCATCGACCGGCAAGGCGGATGACAGTCATGATCTGAAGGCCTGGAAGGTGATCGACGACGCAGGCATGCGCGGCGCGACACGCGGCGGCGCGCAGATGAACCAGATGCACAGCAATTTTCTGACCAACATCGGCGGGGCCACGGCTGCCGATCTGGAAGGACTTGGCGAAGACGTGCGAAAAAAGGTTTACGAAACCAGTGGTCTAACGCTAGAATGGGAAATCAAGAGGGTCGGCGAAGCGATCCCGGATTAAGGCTCCGAGGCAGGGGCCGCAAGAATAACCATTAAGGGTCGCACGAACGACCCAGGTACGAGGCACAAGTGGCGGGCAAGTCGAGCAGGACAGCCCAAAAAGTCGTAGTATTGATGGGTGGCCCCTCCGCTGAACGCGAGGTGTCTCTCAGCACAGGGCGCGAATGCGCGACGGCTTTGCGGGGCGAAGGTTTCGAGGTGATCGAAATTGATGCGGGACCGGATTTGGTCCAGCAACTTACTGATATTAAACCAGATGTTGTCTTCAACGCGCTGCATGGCCGATGGGGCGAAGATGGCTGCGTACAGGGCATTCTGGAATGGATGGGCCTGCCGTATACGCATTCCGGCGTGCTGGCCTCGGCGCTTGCAATGGACAAAGAGCGTTCAAAGCAGGTGTTTCGCACCGCAGGCCTGCCGGTGGTCGACAGCATTCTGGCCAAGGCCGATGATGTGCGCGCGCGCCACATGATGGTGCCGCCCTATGTGGTCAAACCCAATAACGAAGGCAGCTCGGTCGGGATTTACATCGTTCACGACGCCGCCAATTCGCCGCCGCAACTGTCCGATGACATGCCTGACGTGGTGATGGTCGAAACTTTCGCACCAGGGCGCGAGATGACGGCCAGCGTCATGGGGGCCGGGGCCGGGACCGGGCAGGACGCGCGCGCGCTTTGTGTCACCGACATCCTGACGGACGGCTGGTACGACTATGACGCCAAGTACAAAGAGGGCGGCTCGCGCCACGTGTTGCCCGCCGATATTCCCGCCGAGATCGAAGCGGCCTGTCTGGACTATGCCCAACGCGCCCATGCGGCGCTTGGCTGTCGCGGCGTGTCGCGCACCGATTTCCGCTGGGACGAAACGCGCGGGTTGGACGGGTTGATCATTCTTGAGGTCAACACACAGCCCGGCATGACGCCCACGTCATTGGTGCCCGAACAGGCGGCCCATCAGGGCATGTCCTTTGGCCAGCTCTGCGCCTGGATGGTAGAGGATGCCTCATGCAACAGATGACCGCCCAACGCCCGCAAGCCGCCCAGCCCAAGCGCGACCCTGCGCCGTCACGCGTGGCTTATAAGGCGCATCGCCTGTGGCTGACGCCGTTCGTGCGTCAACTGGCCCGTGTCGGCATTCCGGTGTTCGTGGTCACCATGGCGACGGGTTGGTATCTGTCCAACCCGACCCACCGCTTTGCGATTGTCGAAAAGGCGCAGCAAGTGCGCCGCACGGTCGAAGAGCGCCCGGAATTCATGGTCAAACTGATGGCCGTCGAAGGCGCAAGCCCGGTGGTCGATGACGCCATTCGCCAGCTGTTGCCGGTGAACTTCCCGATCTCCAGCTTTGATCTGGACCTTGAAGGCATGCAGGCCAAAGTCGCCGTGTTGGACGTGATCGAACGTGTCGATATCCGCATTCGCCCCGGTGGTGTGCTCGAAGTCGCCGTGACCGAACGCCAGCCCGCCGTGCTGTGGCGCGCGGCAAGCACGCTGGAAATGCTGGATGCCACCGGCCACCGTGTCGCGTCGATTTCCGGGCGGGCCGGGCGGGCCGATCTGCCGCTGTTGGCAGGTGTTGGCGCGCAGGACCATGTGGACGAAGCGCTGGCGCTGATCGCCGCCGCGCGCCCGCTGGCGCAAAACATGCGCGGCCTTGTGCGCATGGGGGAACGCCGCTGGGACATCGTGTTGGAACGTGACCAACGCATCATGCTGCCCGAACAAAACCCCGTGCAAGCCCTGGAACAGGTGCTGGCATTGAACCAGGCACAGGACCTTTTGGCCCGTGACCTGACCGTGATTGATATGCGCAACCCTGCGCGACCGACCCTTCGTCTGGCCGATCCCGCTGTGGAAGAATTGCGCCGTATCAAAGGTTTGGAACTTGGAGGCCTCGCCCAATGACCGATCTCTATGACCAGCAACGCGCCATGCGCGCCATGCGAATGGCCGCCATTCAACGCGGCGTGATCGCCATTCTGGATGTCGGTACTTCGAAAATCGGCTGCCTTGTGCTGCGCTTTGATGGTCCTGACCGGTTCCGCGACAGCGACGGGGTGGGGGCCATGGCGGGCCAGTCCGCGTTTCGCGTCATCGGCGCGGCAACGACCCGGTCGCGCGGCGTGCGCTTTGGCGAAGTCGACGCGATGCAGGAAACCGAACGCGCCATTCGCACTGCCGTTCAGGCGGCGCAGAAGATGGCCAATATCCGTGTTGACCACGTGATCGCCTGTTTCTCAGGCGCGCAGCCGCGCAGCTATGGCGTTGCGGGCTCGGTTGAACTGGAAGGCACGGCCGTGAGCGAAAACGATGTCGCCCGCGTGCTGGCATCCTGTGATGTGCCCGATTTCGGCGAGGGGCGCGAAGTGTTGCACGCCCAGCCGGTGAACTTTGCCCTGGACCACCGGTCCGGCCTGAAGGATCCGCGCGGCCAGATCGGCAACCGTCTGTCTGTCGATATGCACCTGTTGACGGTCGACAGCGCCGTCATTCGCAACCTTCTGTATTGTATCAAACGCTGCGACCTTGAGGTCGCGGGCCTGGCCAGTTCGTCCTATGTCGCTGGTGTATCCTCGCTGGTCGAAGATGAACAGGAACTGGGCGCGGCCTGTATTGATCTGGGCGGCGGGGCGACCGGCCTGTCGATCTTCATGAAGAAACACATGATCTATGCGGATTCTGTGCGCTTGGGCGGCGATCACGTCACGTCTGACATTTCCAAGGGGCTGCAAGTGCCGCTGGCCACCGCCGAACGGATCAAGACGTTCTATGGCGGCGTGCACGCAACCGGCATGGATGACCGCGAGATGATCGAAATCGGCGGCGAGACCGGCGATTGGGAACATGATCGGCGCACGGTAAGCCGCGCTGAACTGATCGGCATCATGCGACCGCGCGTCGAAGAAATCCTGGAAGAAGTGCGTGGGCGTCTGGACGCCGCGGGCTTTGACCACCTGCCCAGCCAACAGATCGTTCTGACCGGCGGGGCCAGCCAAATTCCGGGTCTGGACGGGCTTGCCCCCAAGATTCTGGGCCAGCAGGTGCGCATCGGTCGCCCCCTGCGCGTACAGGGGCTGCCACAGAGCGTAACGGGCGCCGCCTTTGCCTCATCCGTCGGGTTGTGCCTGTTTGCGGCCCATCCGCAGGACGAATGGTGGGATTTCGACATCCCCGCAGACAGCTATCCGGCCCGATCCCTGCGCCGTGCGGTGAAGTGGTTTAAGGACAACTGGTAAGGCCTTGAGACTGCTTGGATTGATGCGATTGAGGTGAGTTATCCACAGCCCCCTACATTTCGTGTGTTGGGCGAAATCTTGCTGAAAACCCCCTGAAAACACGCAACATTTTGCGCCTGTTTGGTGTTTTTTGCGTGACGAAACCCGTGGAAATGGCTAGGTTTGTCCACAATAGGCAAAAATTCCGCGAGTCAGCGGAAAGCGGAATGGTACACGCGCCCAGGCAGGGACATGCCGGGCGGTTGATAAACAGACAGGCGGACAGATCCATGACATTGAACCTCACCATGCCCGGGCAGGACGAAGAACTGAAACCTCGCATCACGGTATTTGGCGTGGGCGGGGCAGGCGGCAACGCCGTCAACAACATGATCGAGAAGGAACTCGATGGTGTTGAGTTCGTCGTTGCCAACACCGACGCGCAGGCGTTGCAGCAATCCAAATCGGCAGCCCGCATCCAGATGGGTGTAAAGGTCACCGAGGGTCTGGGGGCAGGGGCCCGCGCATCCGTTGGGGCCGCCGCCGCCGAAGAGACCATCGAAGAAATCGTAGACCACCTGGCTGGCGCGCACATGTGTTTCATCACCGCCGGTATGGGCGGGGGCACCGGCACCGGCGCCGCACCGATCATCGCACAGGCTGCGCGTGAACTGGGTGTGCTGACCGTTGGCGTCGTCACCAAGCCGTTCCAATTCGAAGGCGCGAAACGTATGCGTCAGGCCGAAGACGGTGTTGAAGCGCTGCAAAAGATGGTCGACACGCTGATCATCATTCCGAACCAGAACCTGTTCCGTCTGGCAAATGAGAAAACCACCTTTACCGAGGCGTTTTCCATGGCCGATGATGTGCTGTATCAGGGCGTGAAAGGCGTGACCGATCTGATGGTCCGCCCCGGCCTGATCAACCTCGACTTTGCTGACGTTCGGGCCGTGATGGACGAGATGGGCAAAGCCATGATGGGCACCGGCGAAGGCGAAGGCGAAGATCGCGCCATCCAGGCCGCCGAGAAAGCCATCGCCAACCCGCTGCTGGACGAAATCAGCCTGCGCGGCGCGAAAGGTGTGCTGATTAACATCACCGGTGGCTATGATCTGACTCTGTTCGAACTGGACGAAGCCGCCAATCGCATCCGCGAAGAGGTGGACTCCGAAGCCAACATCATCGTCGGCTCGACGCTTGATACTGGCATGGAAGGCGGCATGCGCGTTTCCGTCGTTGCCACGGGCATCGATGCGGCCGAAGTCACCCAGGACATGCCAGTGCCGCGTCGCCGTATGGCCACACCGCTGCACACCCCGGAAGAGGTGGAAGAAAAGCTGGAAGCTGAAGCGCCCCAGGCGATTGCCGCCGCCGCGCGGATGGACGCCGCCCCCGCACCGCAGGCGCCCGAACGGTCGCTGTTTGACGAAGGTCTGGACGCAACCGAAGCTGCTGCCGAAGAGCAGGGCGAAAACGTGTTCCCGGCGGACGAGGCCGGTCGCGATCTGCCGCCGCCCGCCTATCAGCCGCGCGTCGAAATGCAGGCCCAGCCGGCCCCCGCGCCGACCTATGCGCCCGCGCCGACCGCCTATGATGACGAACCCGAAGTGGCTCAGTTCGTGGCCCCCAAAGCGCCTGCGCCGGGCACCCCGTCGCCCGAAGCACTGGCCCGTTTGCAGGCCGCCGTGTCGCGCGCACCCGCCGCGCCCGCACACCCGCAGGCCGCCGAGGCCGACAAGCCGCGTTTCGGGATCAACTCGTTGATCAACCGCATGACCGGCCAGGGTGGCGAAGCGCAGCAGGTCCAACAGCCCGCCCGCCAGCAGCCTCCGGTTCAGGCCCAGCACGCGGAACCGGCAATGGACCCGGAGCAGGAAAAGGTCGAAATTCCCGCCTTTCTGCGGCGTCAGGCCAACTGAGCGACCTCAAATCATTAACGAAAGGGCCGGTTTCGACCGGCCCTTTTTTATTGCGTTACCAGTGTGTTGAAGCCCATGATGCCCCCGCTTGGCGGGGTTTTGCCCAGATGGCATTAACATGTTTCAATCCGTTACAAAGATTGAGTTGAGGTTACCGTTTTGTGACAGTACCCCATTGCCATCGGGCGCCCTGTGCCCGCGGCAACATGAGAATCGCATCGTGCAGACCACCATTACAACCTCTGTCAGCTTCTCGGGCACCGGTCTGCATTCCGGTCGGCCCGTGCGCATGACGCTGCTGCCTGCGGCGGTTGGCCATGGCATACAGTTCAAACGGGTGGATGTGAAAGACGGGCGCGACCCCATGCTGCCGGCTCACTGGGCGCAGGTCGAACAGACGCCGCTGTGCACCAAGCTGTATAACGCTGATGGCGTGACCTTGGCGACCATTGAACACATCATGGCCGCGTTGGCGGGCTGTGGCATCCACAACATTCTGATCGAAATCGACGGCCCCGAAGTGCCGATTCTGGACGGCAGCGCCGCCCGCTTCGTTGCCAAACTGGTGCGCGCGGGCGTGCGCCAGCTGAACGGCAATGTCCGCGTGTTGCGCATCCTGAAGCCGGTGACGGTTCAGCAGGGTGACGCCTGGGCGCGGCTTGAACCCGCCGATGGATTCGAGATCAGCTTTCACATTGATTTTGCCGATGCGGCCATTGGCCGTCAGGATCTGACGCTGGACATGTCCAATGGCACCTTCGTGCGTGAACTGTCCGACTGTCGCACCTTCTGCCGTCAGGCCGATGTGGATGCGATGCGCGACCAGGGTCTGGCCCTGGGTGGCACGTTGCAAAACGCGGTCGTGGTTGATGGTGACAAGGTGCTGTCGCCCGGCGGTATGCGCCACATGGATGAACCTGTGCGCCATAAAATGCTGGACGCTTTGGGCGATCTTTACACGGCAGGCGCGCCGATCATTGGCCGTTATACCGGCCACCGGGCAGGCCATGCGCTGACCAACAAGCTGCTGCGCGCGCTGTTTGCCGATCACAACGCCTGGACGCTGGAAACCAGCGATCAGAACCATGCGCGCAAGCTGCCGGGGGTCGGGGTCTGTGCCGCTGATCTGCCGATGTCCGCCTGAGCCATTAAAAACCGTCCATTCACCATTTTGCCCGGAATTTTTCTGTGCTAGGGATAATGCGATCAAACCGGGGCGCAGGCCTCGGGCGAAAACAGATTGATAGGGTAGGCGCCGGAATGATGCGCGACAGGTTCTCGAAGTCGACGATGATGTCTGTGGCCTTGGTGGCCCTTTTGGCAGGCTGTGGTGGCAGCGGCAGCATTGGCAGTGGCCCGTTCAGCGGCGGTGGCGGCGGTGGTGGCGGCGGATTTTTCGCCGGGCTGGGCGGCGGCAATCGGGTCGAACGCAAACCGATCGAAGAATACACGCCCGAAGAGATCTATAAGCGCGGCGAATACGACCTGGAGAAGGGCGAATATGAGGACGCCGCCAAGTGGTTTGGCGAAGTCGAACGTCTGTACCCCTATTCGGAATGGGCCAAACGCGCGCTGATCATGCAGGCGTTTTCGCACCACAAGAACCGCGACTATGACCAATCCCGCGCCAGCGCGCAGCGGTTCCTGGATTTCTATCCGGCCACCGAAGATGCCGCCTATGCACAGTATATCCTGGCGCTCAGCTATTATGACCAGATTGACGAAATCGGTCGTGATCAGGGCCTGACCTTCCAGGCACTTCAGGCGCTGCGCGTGGTGATCGAACGCTATCCTGACACGGAATACGCGCGCTCGGCGATCCTGAAATTCGACCTGGCCTTCGACCACCTGGCGGCCAAGGAAATGGAAATCGGGCGGTATTACCTGAAACGCAAGCACTTCACCTCGTCGATCAGCCGCTTTCGTGTGGTTGTCGAACAGTTCCAGACCACCACCCATGTGGCCGAAGCCCTGCACCGTCTGGTCGAGGCCTACCTGTCACTGGGGCTTGAGGAAGAGGCGCAGACCGCCGCCGCCATCCTGGGCCACAATTTCCAGTCGACCCAGTGGTATGAGGACAGTTATGCCTTGTTGTCAGCCCGGGGGCTGGAACCCACGGCAAAAGGCAACAATTGGCTGGCCACGATCTATCGCCAGCTGATCAAGGGCGAATGGCTCTAGGCGGCCATGCTTCGGGTCCTTGAAATCCGCGATATGCTGATCATTGATCGGTTGGAGCTTGAGTTCCAGCCGGGGCTGAACGTATTGACCGGCGAAACCGGCGCGGGCAAATCCATCTTGTTGGATTCGCTGGGGTTTGTGCTGGGTTGGCGCGGGCGGGCCGATTTGGTGCGCACGGGGGCAGAGCAGGGCGAAGTGCTGGCCAGTTTCGATCTGGGCCCCGACCACCCCGCGCGCCAGGTGTTGGACCAGGCCGGAATTCCAGCGGAAGATGAACTGATCCTGCGCCGGGTGAACCGCGCTGATGGGCGCAAGACAGCCTGGGTCAATGACCGGCGCGCCTCGGGCGAGGTGCTGCGTGCGCTGTCGGACACATTGGTGGAACTGCACGGCCAACAGGATGATCGCGGGCTACTGAACCCGCGCGTCCACCGCATGTTGTTGGATGAATTCGGCGGTCTGGCGGGGGCTGTTTCCGGCTGCAAGGCCGCCTGGCGGGCCTTGTCTGGCGCGCAAAAATCCCTGCTTGCGGCGCAAATCGCGCTGGAGGCCGCGCGCAGCGAGGAAGAATTCCTGCGCCACGCGGTGGGTGAGCTGGACGCCCTGGCACCCGCGCCCGGCGAAGACGCAGACCTGGACGCCCGCCGCCGCATGATGCAGGCATCGGAGCGGATCGGCGAAGACATCCGGAAAGCGGCGCAGGCCCTGGGCTATGGCGATGGCGCCGAGGGCCGTATGGGCGACGCGATGCGCTGGCTGGACGGCGTTGCGGGCGATGCCGGGGATACGCTGGATGCGCCCATCGCAGCGCTGGGGCGCGCCATGGTCGAACTGGGAGAGGCCGCACAGGGGGTGGATCAGGCGCTGGATCAGCTCAGCTTCAACCCCTCGGAACTGGAAATGGTCGAAGAACGCCTGTTCGCCATTCGCGGTCTGGCCCGCAAACATGGCGTCTTGCCGGATGATTTGGGCGCATTTGCCGATGGCTTGCGGGTGAAACTGGCCGCAATTGATCACGGGGCCGCGGATATCGCCGCCTTGCACGCGGCGCGCGACACGGCGCAGGCTTCGTTTGAGACCGCCGCCAATGGGCTCAGCGCCAAGCGGGCGAAGGCGGCTGGAAAGCTCGACAAAGCCATGGGGGCCGAACTGGCACCGCTGAAAATGGAGCGTGCCGTGTTCACGACGGATGTGGCGCGCACGGACCCCGGCCCCGAAGGGCATGACGCGGTCACCTTTACCGTCGCAACCAACCCCGGTGCGCCGTCCGGGCCGCTGAACAAGATCGCCTCGGGCGGGGAACTCAGCCGCTTTTTGTTGGCGCTGAAGGTCTGTCTGACCCGGCACGCCGACGGGCTGACCATGATCTTTGATGAAATCGACCGCGGTGTCGGTGGCGCCACGGCGGATGCGGTCGGGCGGCGTCTGTCGTCCCTGGCGGACGGGGGCCAGGTTCTGGTCGTCACCCATTCACCGCAAGTGGCCGCTCTGGGCACGCATCACTGGCGGGTGCAGAAATCGGTCGTCAAGGGCATGACCCGGTCGACCGTGGTGCCGCTGGACGCGGTCGAACGGATCGGCGAAGTGGCGCGGATGCTGTCCGGGGACACCGTGACAGATGAGGCCCGCGCAGCCGCCCGCGCCTTGTTGGGCTGACGCGCCACTGCTTTCTTCCAAATTTCGCGCGAGAGGCTTTCAGGACGTTGCAAACGTCCTGTCATCACCTGGAAATCCAAAATTTGCGCCATAGCGGACGAAGGTCCAGGGCCATGATCGCGACACCCAACGGGATCATCCAAAATCCGACGATGGGAAGAAAGCCGAAAAATCCGCCGATCATCACCCCAAATCCCAGCACCAGGCGCAGTCCGGGTGGCACCCGCAGGCGCACCCAGGCCAGAAAACGGCGATAGGTTCGGCGCAGTCTGCCCGGCTCAGTTGCCACGGATCACCTTGCCGGGGTTCAGGATGCCGGTCGGATCCAGCGCGCGTTTGATATCGCCCATTACGTCCCAGCCCGCGCCATGTTCTGCTGGCATATAGGCCAGTTTGCCCATGCCAACGCCATGTTCACCGGTCACCGTGCCGCCCAGGACCAGGGCGCGTTCGGTCATTCGGGCGGCCAGACGTTTGGCTTCGGCCATTTCGACCGGATTGTCGCGGTCGACCAACAAAATCGCGTGGAAATTGCCGTCGCCCACATGGCCCAGGATCGGGCCGGGGATGTGGGACGCATCAATATCGGCACGCGTTTCGGTCACGGCCTGGGCCAGTTTGGAAATCGGCACACAGATGTCGGTGACAATGGCTTGCGCGCCCGGGCGCAGACCCAGACAGGCGTAATAGGCCTTGTGGCGGACCTCCCACAACCGATTGCGGTCTTCGGCCAGGGTGGCGCTTTCAAACCCCGTCGCGCCAAAGTCGCGCGCGATTTCGCCGAACATGTCCGCGTCCTGCGCCACCGCGCTGTCTGATCCGTGGAATTCCACCAACAGATGCGGCACTTCGGGCATTTGCGTGCCCGCATAGGCGTTTACGGCGCGCACCGACATGGTGTCGACGAATTCGATCCGGGCCATGGGAATGCCCATCTGGATGGTCTGCTGCACGGCCCCCACGGCGTCTTCGATCCGTTTGAAGGCGCAGACACCGGCGGAAATCGCTTCGGGCTGACCTTGCAGGCGCAGGGTCAGTTCGGTGATCACGCCCAACGTGCCTTCAGAGCCGAGAAACAGCGCGGTCAGGTCGTATCCGGCGGCTGATTTCGCGGCGCGTGATCCGGTGCGGATCACCCGGCCATCGGCCAGCACGACCTCGAGCGCCAGCACATTGTCGCGCATCGAGCCATAGCGCACCGTCGTCGTGCCGCTGGCCCGCGTGCCCGCCATGCCGCCGATGGTGGCATTGGCACCGGGATCGACGGAAAAGAACATGCCTGTGGCGCGCAGCTCGAGGTTCAGCTCTTCGCGCGTCAGGCCCGGTTGCACCACCGCGACCATATCGCCGGGGTCAGCTGACAACAGTTGGTTCATGCGGCTCATGTCCAGGGTCACGCCACCCTGAATGGCGCTTGTGTGCCCCTCAAGCGAGGTGCCCGCACCATAGGCGATTACCGGACAATCATGGGCGTGACAGATCGCCAGAACCCGGCTGACCTCATCAGTCGTGGTCGGCCACAGCACCGCATCGGGCGGTGCGGGGGCGAAATGGCTCTCGGATTGTCCATGTGCGTCCAGATCGGACTTGGAGCGACTGAGCCGATCGCCTAACAATGTGGAAAGCTCGGTGAGCGCGGTGTCGATGGTCATGCCATCCATTCCCCCCTGTAACCCGAGCCAATCTAGGGCATGCGGGCCGGGGATGAAAGCCCGCGAAATCGGGGTAGGCATGGCAGGACCATTAAAATTGTATCTATTCCGCCAGTGGGCGCAGGGATGTGCCGGTGCGCGCGGGGCCTGGTGCCTGTTGCGCGACAAAGGGCCCAGTCAATTGCAGTTCTGGCTGATCGCCCTGGTGATTGGAATCGCGGCCGGGTTCGCCGCGTTGTTCTTTCGAAAAGGCATCGAATGGGCACAGTCCAGGCTGTATGGAACCAATGATTTGGCGCATCTGCATTCCTGGGTTGAAACGCTGCCCTGGTACTGGGTGCTGCTGCTGCCTGCGGCGGGGGGGCTGGCGGTCGGTGCGATCCTGAACTGGTTCACCCATGACGGGCGCGTGCGCAGTGTTGCCGACGTGATCGAAGGTGCCGCCCTGTGGGAGGGGCGGGTGGAAAAGCGCGCCGGGATCGGCTCGGCGCTGGCGTCGTTCATCACGCTGTCGACGGGGGGATCAACGGGACGCGAGGGGCCTGTGGTGCACATGGCCGCCGTGGTGTCGTCCTGGGTGTCGGCGCGTATCAACGCCGATGGTATCACAGGGCGCGACCTGTTGGGCTGTGCCGTTGCGGCGGCCGTATCGGCCAGCTTTAACGCCCCCATTGCAGGCGCGCTTTTCGCGCTTGAGGTCGTGCTGCGCCACTTTGCCGTGCACGCCTTTGCCCCCATCGCCATCGCCAGCGTCGCGGGCACTGTGATCAACCGGATCGAATATGGCGATGTGACTGAATTCATTGTGCCCGCCGAGGGCAGCCTGGCGTTTTACGTCGAACTGCCCGCCTTTCTGATGCTGGGTCTGGTGTCGGGCGTGGTGGCGGTGGTGCTGATGAAGGCGATCTTCTTCGCCGACGATCTGGGCACCGAGGTCTGCACGCGGCTGCGCCTGCCAGGCATCCTGCGCCCGGCGCTGACCGGGCTGATGCTGGGCGCTTTGGCGATCTGGTTTCCCCATATCATCGGCGTCGGATACGAGACGACGTCGCTGGCGCTGACCGGGACCTTGACCCTGCACAATGCGGTGGTGTTTGCCGTGCTCAAGGTGGTGGCGGTGGCGATCACCATGGCCGGGCGCATGGGCGGGGGCGTGTTTTCACCGGCGCTGATGGTTGGGGCGCTGACCGGGCTGGCCTTTGGCTTTATCGCCACGACCGTGTTCCCGGATGTGTCCGGCTCGGAAACGATCTATGCGCTGGCCGGAATGGGGGCTGTGGCCGCGGCCGTTCTGGGCGCGCCGATCTCTACCACGTTGATCATATTCGAACTGACCGGCGACTGGCAGACCGGCATCGCGGTGATGGCGGCGGTCAGCCTGTCCTCAGCGCTGGCCAGCCGCCTGGTCGACCGGTCCTTCTTCCTGACCCAATTGGAGCGGCGCAACATTCACCTGGCGGCGGGGCCGCAGGCCTATCTGCTGGCCACGGTGCGGGTCGCGGGGATCATGCGTTCGCGCGACAGCGCGCAGTCGGCCAATGAAGACGCCTGTTGGGAGCTGATCGAGCAGGGGATTTATGTCGATGGCAATGCGACACTGGAGGCCGTGATGCCGATCTTTGAAACAAGCGGCGCGTCGTTCATCCCCGTTGTTACCCTGGGCGGAGAGGGCGACCCGCCCGAGCTGTGGGGCGCGCTGTTTCACGTCGATGCGTTGCAGGCGTTCAACCGGGCCTTGTCGGCGACCGCCGCCGAGGAACATTCCTGAGCGTTGTCAAATTGGGTGCCTGCGGCACACAGGAGTGTTTGATTTGGGGCGTTGCCTCCGCGTCAGATCCTGACGGATCTGAGGCTCCCCCCAGGATATTTTGGGCAAGAGGAAAAGGTCAGGTTTTCAGGGCGCGGGCCAGGGCGCACCAGGCTTCGAGTTCTATGGTTTCGGCGCGTGCGGTGGGGGTGATTCCGACCGAGATCAGCACGTCTTCGATGTCGGGATGCACGCCCTTGAGCGAGGCGCGCAGCATTTTGCGTCGCTGGTTGAAGGCTGTCGCAACGACGCTTTGCAGTTTCGCGGCGTCGGCCGGAAAGCGGGGTTCCGGCAGGGCCTGAAGGTGTACGACCGAGGAGTGTACTTTGGGCGGCGGCGTGAAGGCCTCGGGCGGAAGCTCCATCACCACGCGCGCGTCCGTGCGCCATTGGCACAGGATTGCCAGGCGACCGTAAGCCTTGGAGCCGGGTTGCGCGGTGATGCGGGCTGCGACCTCTTTTTGGAACATCAGCGTCAGGCTGTCCCAGACCGGCGGCCACGTCGGCGGCGTCAGCCAGCGCACCAGCAATTCGGTGCCCACGTTATAGGGCAGGTTGGCAACGATGCGAATTGGTGGGGTCAGGTGGTCCAGCGGGTTCAGTTTCAGCGCGTCGGCGTTGATGACCTCAAGCCGTCCGGGATAGGCCGCCTGGATTTCTGCCAGTGGCGCCATGGCGCGGCTGTCTTTTTCGACGGCCAGCACCTTGCGCGCGCCTTCGGCCAGAAGTCCGCGGGTCAGCCCGCCGGGGCCGGGGCCGATTTCCAGCACGTCACAATTGCGCAGGTCGCCAGCTTGGCGCGCGATCTTGGCGGTCAGGTTCAGGTCCAGCAGGAAATTCTGGCCCATGGATTTTTTGGGCGTCAGCCCGTGCGTTTCAAGGACCGCGCGCAGCGGGGGCAGGGTGTCGATGCTCATGAGGTGGCCTTTGCCATTTGTGTCGCCATGCGCAGCGCAGCGATCAGGGATGTCGCGTCGGCCTGGCCGGTTCCTGCGATGTCAAACGCGGTGCCATGGTCGGGCGAAGTGCGGATGAACGGCAGCCCCAGCGTCACGTTCACGCCGCTGGCGAAGTCCAGCGTCTTGATCGGGATCAGGGCCTGGTCGTGATACATGCAGATCGCCACGTCATATTGGGTGCGCGCGTGTGGGTGGAACATGGTGTCGGCGGGCAGGGGGCCGGCCAGGTCAAACCCCTCGGCGCGCATGTCGTCCAGCAGCGGGGTGATCATGGTGATTTCTTCGTCGCCCATGGCGCCGCCTTCGCCCGCGTGGGGGTTCAGCCCGGCCACCGCGATGCGCGGTTTACTGATGCCAAAACGGTCCTGCATGGCAGCGTGGGTGATGCGAATGGTTTGTGCCAGTCCCTCGCGGGTAAGCCGCTCGGGCACCTGGGACAGAGGGATGTGAATGGTCGCGGGCACGACGCGCAGCGCGTCGCAGGCCAGCATCATCACCACGTCGTCAACGCCCGCCAGATGGGCCAGGAATTCGGTGTGGCCGGGAAAGGCAAAGCCCGCGCCGTCCTTCAACGCCTTCTTGTGGATCGGTGCGGTGGTCAGCGCGCTGGCCGCGCCCGATTGCACCAGCGCGACGCCACGCGCAATGGCGTCGATCACGTGTTTTGCGTGGATCGGGTCGGCAACTCCGGGCCGGCGGGTGGTTTCGAAATCCATCGCCAGCACCGGCAAGGCATGGGCCATGGCCGCAGCGGCGTCTTCCGGGGCTGCGATGGTCTGCACCGGGGTGCCCAGCGGCAGATGCGCCGGGTCGCCGATGACGAAAAAGTCCAGCTCGCCGCGCAGGGTTGCCCAGGCTTTGGCGATAACCTCGGGGCCCACGCCTGCGGGCTCGCCGATGCTCAGCGCGATGGGCGCTGGCCGCATGGGCTGGGGGGTCATTCTGTCAGGATCTCGATATGGGCGTCGGCGCGCAATTCTTCCAGATACGAGCCAGCCAGGGCCACAAGGCGCTTGTTGCGCAACTGAGCGACCACGTCTTCGCGGGACACGTCTTCGGGCAGCGCCCGCGTGCGACCGCACAGCATCAGAAATACCAGCGTTTCGCCATTGGCGGTGGTCAGGTTTGTCGAGACCTCTCCGTCATCAAGCTGGGCCAGTTCCACCGCGTAATCGGCAGGCAGGTCGGCGACCGGCAGGACCTCGCGCAGCAGGCGGTCTTCGGGCAGATCATGGGCCACACCATAGAGATCGTCGCAGGTGTCAAGCTGGCTTTGCAGGCGCATGGCCTCGGGCCGGGCCGCAGCCCCGCCGGGCAGGAAGAAGGCGGCATATTCGATGCTGACGTCCTGGGCTTCCTGGATGTCGGTTTCTTCGATGGCGCGCATCTGGAACAGAGCAACGCCATTGTTAACCGGGAGCGGGCCTGAGACTTCGCCCGGCGCCAGCGGCAGCACGGCGGCGGCCAGTTGCGGTGGCAGGTTCGAAAGATCCATCCACTCCAGACGGCCTGAGCGCCCTTTGCTGGGCGAGGCAGAATAGCGGCGCGCAGCGGCGGCAAAGGCAGGCAGGGTGGTGATCTTGCTCAGCTGTTCGGCACGCGCGTCGGCGGCCTGTTTTGCTGCCGGTGTATCGGCTGGCAGGATGATTTCCGACAACAGCACGCGTACGCCAGCCCCCGGTTGGGTCAGGGCAATGGCGCGGTCGATTTCGGCTTCGGTGATCTGCACGCGGGCGACAAAACGCTTGCGCACGGTTTCGCGCCACAGCATCCCCGCCGCGACGAAATCGCGAAAGCTTTCGGCGGCGACCCCGCCCTGGGCGATGGCTTTGATGAACGTGTCCACATCCATGTTGGCGCGGCCGGCGAATTCTTCCATGCCGGTGACCAGCTGTTCTTCGGTCAGAGAGACGCCGGTCAAACGGGCCGCATCCTGTTGCAGGCGTTCTTCGATCAACCGTTCAAGCGACGTGGCGCGAAGATCGCCCGGCGCCCGCAAAAGGGTCATGAAGGCGATGCGTTGCGACAGCTCATAGGCGGTGACGACGCGGTCATTCACCCGCGCGACCGGTTCGAACAGGTTCTGCTGTGCGGCGCTTTTGGTGGGCACCATGGCCAGCACCGCCGCACTCAGAAGCACGGCAAAATTGACAGCCAGATAGACATTGCGTCGTGTCAGCAGGGACAGGAAGGTTTTCATCGTCGTCTCGTCCGTTCGTTCCGTTCGTTCAATCATTCGTCGGCTCTTGGGCATTCGTCGGCTCTCGGGCCTGTTTTCGGGCCCATCGTTCGGTCCATCTTCAGCCACGCGCGCGCGCCTCAGCCTCCGCATTGACGTGCCTTGGTGCCCCGCCCGCCCCCGAACCCGTTCAGCGAAACGCCGACGCCGATATTCGTGGTTGGGGTCACACTAGTCGAGGATGTGAAGCGACGCGAGAGGGAAAGGTCGACCGTGACGCATTCATTGCTGTATTCCAGCCCCAGCCCGGCCTTGGTTATGTCATCCAGTTGCAGGTCATAGCGCCAATCGACGTTGGCCCGCCAATTGTCGTTGATCTGCCAATCCGCATCAAAGGCCCATTCGTGGATCGCGTCGGCGCGATTTTCGGCGGCGTCGGCCTCGACCCAGACATGACCGGTGGCCAGGGCCAGGCGGTCGCTTTGCCACATGGCCAGGATTTCGGATTTCGAGAGGCTAAGGGCGTCGTTGAACAGGGTGCGCCCCTGAAGGGCAAAGCGTGTGTCCAGCTGGACCTGACCGGCGATCAGCCAATCGGAACTGGTCCCCGACAGGCCCGATGTATCGGAAAACTGACCCAGGTCTTTGTCATAAAATACCCGCCCCGCCGCCAGCGTATAGGTCCAGCCGGTGGGATCATACCGCGTCCAGGTCGCGCCAATGCTGGCGCGCAGGCCCCGTTCGTACCGATCATGGCCGGGGAACCGGTTCAGAGCGAACAGGTTGGCCTCGTCGAACTCGACCATGACGCTGTCTTCATTGGGCACATCGGCGCCGATCCGGTCGGTCCAGGCCAGGTGAACCTGAGGCTCGATCACGTCAATCGCCCCCCCTGCGGTGTTGCGCGACATCGGATATCGCAGCGATACGGCGGCGGTCGGGGTGACATGGGTCAGCGTGCTGTCAAAGGTGCTGTCCTGTCCGATCCAATAGGCATCCGCCGACAGGCTGCCTTGCAGCTCGGCGACAAGACCATCGGCCAGAACCCAGTCACGACCCCAGTCCGCCTGAGCCCCCACACGGGTCATGTCGCGCCCGCCATATTGCAGACCCATCTGGTCCATGTCGCTTTCGCGCCACAGGCCCAGGGCGCTGATTTGCCAGCTGCCGTTGCCGCCCAGGGGGCCGTTCTGGAACCGGTGTTCATACAACAGATCAATCTGCCCAAATGGCAGCTTGGTCGAGTTCGGGATTTCATCGGCGCGCAGCGTGTCATACTGGGTCAGCCCCGCGAAGATATATTCATCGCGCCGCGCCCGGCTGAGCGCGACAAAGCTCTCCAGCCGATCATCGTCGGAATAGCTGTAGTCGGACAGATAGGCCTCGTCCGAGACAAGTTCGATGCCGAATTCCAGCTTGAAATCGCGTTTCAGGGCGAACTGCCCTTCACCAAACAGAAAATACCGTGTGGTGCCGGGCAGCAGGTCATCGCTACTGATCGCGCCTTCGAAACTGATGTCACCTGTGCGGAACGCCTGGCGATAACGCGCTTCCAGCGTCGTGGTGGCCGAGGTCAGCAGCGGCGTCAACGTCAGGTCGGCGTGGTCGCCCATTCGGATGAAATAGGGCAGACGCAGGCCCTTGCCCAACAGGGTCGAAGTCGAAGCACGCGGCGGCAAGAACCCGGTGGCGCGGTCCAGCGTTGGGTCAGGCAAGCGCAGGCGCGGCAGCCACAGGATGGGCAGGCCCATGACCCGGAACTGGGCATTGTGGAAATACAGCTGGCGTTCCAGCTGGTCATGCACCACCTGGCTGGACCGGATTTCCCACAGCGGCACGGGGCGTTCGATGCAGACCTCGCAGGACGAGGCCACGACCTTGTCCATGCGCGTATAACGCCCCTGGGTGCGGTGCACTTCAACGGCGGCGATCTGCAACTGTTGGTCCAGCACAACGCGCGCGCTTTGCATCAGCCCCTCGCGCAGGTCCGTCGACAGGGTGGCGGCATCGGCCAGGATCAGGATCGCTTCGCCTTGTGACAAGGTCAGCGGCCCTTCGATCTCAAGGCTGTCGCTGGCCCGATCATACAGCACCCGCGTCGCCTTCAGGCGCACATCGCCATACAGGATAACGACGTTGCCTACGGCCAGAATGCGGTCGGGGCCCTGCACCTGAACCCGGTCTGCGACCAGGCTGACCGCGCCCGAGGTCGTGGTCTCTGCGCCCAGCACAGGGGTGGCGATGGCCGACCAGGCGGCCAGGGTCAGGGCTAAGGTTTGTGCGATCAGGGCACGCCGCATCAGCCGTCCTCCAGGTGCAACAGAATGCCCAACGACATCAGGATTGCGGCCACAGGCGGGGTCCAGGCCGCGACCATCACCGGGATTTGGCCGTTTTCCCCCAGGATCTGGGCGAAATTGCGAATGAAATAGATGCCAAAACCGAAGATCAGCGCCATCAGCACCATCACCCCGGTATGGCCAAACCGGGTGTGGCGCATGGTGAACCCGGCGCCAATCAGCACCATGGCGACCAGAAACAGCGGGGTTGCCAGCTCCATTTGCATCCAGACGCGGTGCGCATGGGTTGAAAATCCGGCCTGTTCCAGCTGGGCCACAAAGCCCGGCAAGTCCCAGATGGAAATGGTCGACGGCGCGCCGAACCCGTCTTCGATCTGGCTGCGTGTCAGGGTCGAGGCGACCCAATAGGCGCGGTGTTCGATGGCCTGTTGTTCGGCGTTATTGGCGGACAGATCCCAGACCTTGGCATCGCGCAGGGCCCAGCGTCCGGTCTCCAGCTTGGCCTCGGCGGCGGCAATGCGGCTGACTGGCTGGCCTTCGGTGTCGAACGAGAAAAACGTCACATCGAACAGATGCGTGCCCGTGGCGCCAGAGCGCGCCGCCCGAATCACCGTCTGACTGTCATCCGAGCCCTGGCGCAACCAGACGCCCGCGTCGCTGATCGACAGCACCTGGCGAAAATCGCCTGCATATTTTGACGCCAGCAGGTCGTATTGCTTTGAGGTCGCCGCCGCCAGCGGGTTGAACACTGCCAGCGCCAGCAGTCCGATCAGCAGAACCGTCACGACGGGGGAAATCAGCGTCACCAAGGCCGACCGCCCCGCCGAGCGGGTGACAATCATTTCGGACGACCGCGCCAGACCCAGGAACATCGACAATGTCGCCAGGATCACGATCAACGGCAACACGCGGTACATCCATTCCGGCATATTGGTGACCACCAGGGCGACCAGTTCAGAAAATCCGACCTGAGCGCTGTCGAATTTGCGGATCTGTTCAACCATGTCCATCAGCATGAACACAGCCGCCAACAGAAGCGCGGTTGTCAGCAGCGATCGCAGAAAACGGCGCGCGATATACAAATGCAGCGTCATGGGGTCACCTCGCGAACCGCCTGTTTGCGCGGGCGCGGCGCGAACAGGGCCGGGCGGGCCGACATCCACAATACAACGCCATTCGCCGCCAGGCCGATCAGCGGTGTCACATAGACCAGCGGCCACAGGGCCGCGTCACTGCGCACCTGATCAGACAGGGAATTGTCCAGCGTCAACAGCACGATGAACAGAACCGCAGCCCCCAACATCTGGCGCCACAAGCCGAACCGGCTGAACCCGCCCAGCATCAGCACACTGAACCCGGTCAGCGCCGCAATCACCGTCATCAGGGCCTGCCCGGTTCGCCGGTGACCCTCGTACAGAAAGCTGGCCCGCGTTTCACCGGTTTCCGCCAGCACCGCAGGATCCGCACGCAAAAGCGCGGCGGTGGACAGGGTGCGCACGGTGCGCAGCGCAATCATGTCGGCGTCGATCAACGCGCCGATATCATAGGTGAAGTCCTTGAAGGTCGTGGTGATCAGCCGCTGGTCGCTGACATGCAGGATCTGCGCCAACCCCTGGAACATGATCAGTTTCGGCCCGCCGTCTGCGCGCACCACCAGCGCGCGCTGCGCGGTATAGGTGATCTGTTCTTCCAGGTTACGCGTATCGGCCAGGAAAATGTCGCGCAGCTCGCCCTCAGGGCTGATTTCGCGAATATAGATCGTGATGCCTTCGGCAGGGTGCTCAAAACTGCCCTGCGCCAGAAACCGTGCGGTGATGTTTTGCGAAATCTCGGCCTGTCGTTCGCCCAGCCGCTGCTGGCTGAGCGGCACCAGAAGGTGGCTCAGAAGGGCGACGAACAGCCCGGTGATCAGGCCATAGGCCAGCACCGGGCGGGCCAGGCGAAAGGGGCTGTACCCGGCGGCTTCGGCCACCACCAGTTCGCTTTCAGAGCTCAGCCGGTTGGTGACGAAAATCGACCCGGCCAGCGCCGCAAAAGGCACCACGGCCGCGATCAAGCCCGGCAGGCTCAGCGCGGTGAATTCCAGAAATACCAGCATGCTTTCGCCATTCGCCACCAGCTGATCAAACAGCCGCACCGCACGGTTGACCCAATAGATCAACACCAGCACCAGGGCGAAAAAGCCAAACAGCACCATCAGCTGTGACAGCAGATATCTGTCGAATCTCGCCAATCTGTTCCCCTAAGGCCCAATTCCTCTGATCTCAGGTTCTATAGGATCGCCGGGGTGGGGAAAACCTTGATCTGGTCATTTCTCTGGCTGGTCGCTACCAATGGCACAAACCCGCCTGACAGGAGATTTCCAATGACCAATCTGACCGTCCCGACATTTGCCGGACTTGACATCGACACGCTGGCCACGACCGAAGGGCGCGTGGTGCTGTTTTTGTCCGCTGATGGACCGCTGGACAAAGGCGCGCGCCGGGTGAACCGGCTGACGCGCGGTGCGGTCGAACGGGTGCAGGACAGCGAAGGCTTTGCCAAGATGAAACAGGGCGACGCGGTGGAGTTGTCCATGCCTGCTGGTATGGCTGCCGAGGCCGTGCAGGTCGTGCGTCTGGATCGTCGTGCCTCGATCATTGATGCGCGCAAGGCGGGGGCGACGATCGGCAAAGCGGGGGCGGGCAAAGCGGTTCTGGCGCTGGCCGGCACCATTCGCCACGCTGAACAGATGGCGATGGGGGCGGCATTGCGCGACTATACCTTCAACCCCCACCGCACCGGTGAAGCGGGCGAAGTCAAGGCGGGCAGCCTGACCCTGACCGTTTCCAAACCCGAAGAATCGGCAGAAAAACTGGCCGCGCTGGTGGCCGTGGCCGAAGGTGTGTTCATGACCCGCGATCTGGTGAACGAACCCTCGAACGTGCTGACCACCACCGAATTTGCCGCCCGCGCCAAGGGGCTGGAAGCGCTTGGCCTGAAGGTCACCGTGCTGGACGAACCCGCGCTGGAAAAGCTGGGCATGCGCACGTTGCTGGCGGTCGGGCAGGGGTCTGAAAGCCCCTCAAAGGTCGTGGTGATGGAATGGCAGGGCGGCGAAAAAGGCGGCCAACCCTTTGCGCTGATCGGCAAGGGTGTGGTGTTTGACACCGGCGGCATCAGCCTGAAACCGGCGGCGGGCATGGAAGATATGACCATGGACATGGGCGGCGCGGGCACGGTCACGGGTGTGATGAAAGCGCTGGCGACGCGCAAGGCAAAAGCCAATGTTGTCGGCGTCATCGGCCTGGTTGAAAACATGCCCGACGGCAAGGCCTGCCGCCCGGGCGATGTGGTTGCCTCGATGAAGGGCGACACGGTTGAAATCATCAACACCGACGCCGAGGGGCGCTTGGTACTGTGCGACATCATGTGGTACGCACAAGAGACATTCAAACCGTCCGCCATGATTGATCTGGCCACCCTGACCGGCGCGATCATCATCGGCTTGGGCCATGAAAACGCTGGTGTTTTCTCCAATGACGATGATCTGTGCAAAGCCTTCCTAAAGGCCGCCGAGGCCGAAGGCGAAGGCGCCTGGCGCATGCCGCTGGGCGCGTCCTATGACAAGCAGCTGAAAAGCCGCGTGGCCGATATGAAGAACGTCGGCGGGCGCCCTGCGGGATCGATCACCGCAGCGCAATTCCTGCAACGGTTTGTCAAAGACGGCACGCCGTGGATCCACCTGGACATTGCGGGCGTGGCCTCGGTTGCGCAGGACACGATGCTGGCGCCGAAAGGCGCAACCGGCTGGGGCGTCATGGCGTTGAACCGTCTGATCGCGGACCTGTACGAGGGCGAGTGACGCGCCCATGAGCGAAGTCTTTTTCTATCACATGACGCATACGCCGCTGGAACAAACCCTGCCGGTGATCCTGGGCCGGTCGCTTGAGGCGGGCTGGCGGGTCGTGGTGCGGGGGCGGTCCCCCGACCACCTGACCTGGCTGGACGAACGTCTGTGGCTGGGGGATGAGGCCGGGTTCCTGCCGCATGGCCTGGCGGGCGGGCCGCATGACGCGGCGCAACCGGTGTTGTTGACGACGGACGCGGCTTTGCCCGAGGGCGTACAGGCGTTGATGTCCGTCGATGGGGCCGAGGTG
>Ga0209345_10001300_pt1 | contig 30098 bp, 27 predicted proteins | sample Cruoilmetagenom7_FD_187294 | JGI IMG/M metagenome (GOLD analysis project Ga0209345, IMG submission 187294) | Oil polluted marine microbial communities from Coal Oil Point, Santa Barbara, California, USA - Sample 7 (SPAdes) (version 2) | ecosystem: Environmental > Aquatic > Marine > Oil seeps ...
CAGTAGAAGAACTGGTTACACCAGAGCTACCTGAGGCTGTAATGGGTGATACACCACCAATTCAGCAAATTAGCGATCTTCCTGTAGCCATTGAAGAAGGTGTGGAAGAGGTTGAGCCAGTTGCCCAGGTGCTAGGGACCGTAAATACACGATTGGTAAGAGTTTCTACTGATGTATTGACGGTACTCATTGATACCCACGGTGGCGACATTGTTAGGGTTGAGTTGCCTCAACACCTTAATAAATTAGGTGAGGGGGCCACACCATTTATTTTGTTGAACCGAACCTCAAGCACCACCTATGTGGCCCAAAGTGGTTTAGTGGGAACCAATGGCACCGATACCAGTGCTGGCCGCCCTATGTTTAAAGTCAGTTCTGAAGAGCACAGATTACAAGATGGGCAGGATTCACTTCAGGTCGATCTGTTTTTAAAACAGGGCGATGTTCTCATTACCAAGCGATTTACATTTAATCGTGGGGATTACCTGGTTGAGTTGGGCTATTTGATTGATAATAAAAGCAGTGATGCATGGCAGGCTGGTTTATTTGGGCAAATCAAGCGGGATAGCCATAACCCAACAGTCACTAACTCCATGGGAATGCAGCCATTCCTTGGCGGGGCGCTGACCAGTAACGATGAAAATTATAAAAAGTTGGATTTTGAAGACATAGCTGACGAGCCATTTAAAGACAAAACAACTGGTGGTTGGGTTGCGATGGTTCAACATTACTTTGTTAGTGCTTGGGTTCCTGATCAGAGCACTATGAATAGCTTCAATTTAAGAAAGCTGGGAAATCAGGATTTATATACTTTGGGTTTTACCTCGCCTCAGGTTCCGGTGGCTGCTGGAGAAAAAGGTGAACTAAAAGCCGCATTTTATGTTGGGCCGAAAGATCAGTATCGACTTGAAAAGATATCTCCTTACCTAGATTTAACCTTAGATTATGGTTGGCTGTGGTGGATCGCCAAGCCTTTGTTTTGGGTGCTTTATCAGCTCCATGAATTTTTGGGGAACTGGGGTTGGTCTATTATTTTATTGACCGTGATGATTAAGGCCGCGTTTTTCAAGCTTTCTGCTACCAGTTATCGATCCATGGCTAATATGCGGAAGCTTCAGCCTGAGATGCTCAGGTTAAAAGAACTGTATGGGGATGATCGCCAAAAAATGTCTCAAGAGACCATGGGTCTTTATAAACGAGAAAAGGTAAACCCTATGGGAGGATGTTTACCCATTCTGGTTCAAATGCCGGTTTTTATCGCCCTGTATTGGGTGTTGATGGAAAGTGTTGAGTTGCGACACTCGCCTTGGATATTATGGATTCATGATTTATCGGTGAAGGATCCCTTCTTTGTGCTTCCGCTGATCATGGGAGTCAGTATGTTTGTGCAGCAAAAGCTTAACCCGACACCCCCCGATCCCATGCAAGCAAAAATAATGCAGATGATGCCAATCGCATTTACCTTCTTTTTTATGTTCTTCCCGGCTGGATTGGTGCTTTATTGGACGGTGAACAATGGACTATCTATTGTTCAACAATGGCTGATAACCCGAAAAATTGAAGGTGCGGCTGCAAAGAAATAGGATAGACAAAGGGTTTTCTATAATGGCCCTCTCATTTAGAGGGCCTTTTTTTTCAGTGCTTTTTTGTAGCTCTGTTCAATTTAGCTTCAAGAGAACTAAATGCTAACCACGGCTGATCAAGATACGATTGCTGCTATTGCTACCCCTCCAGGGCGTGGCGGGGTAGGAATTTTACGGATATCCGGAAGTAATCTTGACACGTTTATAGCCAACCTGTTTGGAAACATCTCACCGCTCTCACCGAGAGAAGCAACATATACCCAATTCCTTGATGCTGATGGCGCGGCGATTGATCAAGGATTGGCCATATTCTTTCCTGCGCCCCATTCATTTACTGGAGAATCAGTCCTTGAGCTCCAGGGCCATGGCGGCCCCATTATTATGGATACGCTATTGCGCCAGGTATTAAGCTTGGGTGCACGATTAGCACGACCTGGGGAGTTTTCCGAGCGAGCATTTTTAAATGATAAGTTGGATCTTACTCAGGCAGAAGCTATTGCTGACCTGATTGACGCCTCTTCTGAACAGGCTGCACGTTGTGCTGTTCGCTCCTTACAAGGGGAGTTTTCAAGGCATATATATGACCTAGTTGAGGCACTAACGATACTCCGCATCTATGTCGAAGCAGCTATTGATTTCCCTGAAGAAGAAATAGATTTTCTTGCTGATGGAAAAGTATCTAATGACCTACAAGATCTACTTGAGCAGTTGAATGCAACTATTAGTCAGGCCCACCAGGGCACATTGATAAGTGAAGGGATGACGGTTGTGATTGCGGGCAAGCCCAACGCAGGAAAATCCAGTTTGCTCAATGCGTTGTCTGGTAAAGAAAGTGCGATTGTGACCCATGTCGAAGGCACCACAAGAGATGTGCTTCGCGAACAAATACATCTTGATGGTATGCCGTTGCATGTGGTGGATACCGCTGGTCTTAGGGAAACTGGCGATGCGGTTGAGCAGGAAGGAATTCGGCGTGCCTGGCAAGAAATTGACCGAGCTGACCGTATTTTATTTGTTGTTGATAGTAGTGATGGCTATTCGTTGGATCCTGCCCAAAACTGGCCGGATTACTTTGAGCGTTATCCGAACCGGGACAACATAAGTTTTGTGCTGAATAAAGGAGATATTACCGGATTGCCAATAGGGTTATCTGGCCATCTATCTGATGGCTCACCAGGAAAGCAACATCCAATTATTACTCTTTCGGCCAAAGAGGGTTTGGGGTTGGATGTCTTAAAAGAACACTTGAAAGAATGTATGGGATATACCGGGACCACAGAGGGCAGTTTTATTGCGCGTCGACGCCATATGGAAGCTCTTAAGAAAGCACAGACTTTCCTGTTGGCGGGCTTTGATCAATTAAATGAAGCTGGTGCTGGCGAGCTTTTGGCAGAAGATCTTCGTCAGGCACAACAAACCTTAGCTGAAATCACGGGTGAATTTTCCAGTGATGATTTGTTGGGGCGTATTTTTGGCAGCTTTTGTATCGGTAAGTAATTTGATTTAGAGCGTGACCTAAATTTTTAGTGTGGTCATTAATGAATTGTTTTCCTCTTTGTTAATCGAGCACTTCAAACATTGACAGGAAATCCCCTGTAAACTCACAGATTACTAACAGCTTGTCCACAGGGTTTGATCAAAAAACAACCACATAGACCTTCAAGTACTGTGTAAAACTACAGTTGTTGTTTTGTTTGTAAGTCATTGATTTATATATATATTATATCTTGCAGTCTAAAAAATTATTTTTTTAAAAGATGTGGATAACTCTTTCTTTTCTGGCTAGACTGGGTGCTCAATAATAAAGTCATCTGAAAAGTGTTTTTGTCGGTTGTTTTTGCTAGTTGTTATAGCTAATTAGTTGTTTCGATAGCTAAAAAGCGGAATAAGAAATAAGCCAAAAACGGAATCTACCGATCCACTTAATCAGAGGCGAATATAAATAATCAAGGGGAACAGCTTGCCTCAAGCTTTATGGGAACAGTGTCTGGGTTACCTTCAGGAAGAGTTGCCAGCGCAGCAGTTTAATACCTGGATAAGACCACTTCAGATAGATCTGCGTGAAGATGAGCCTCACGAGCCAAGCAATAATATTAGACTGTTGGCGCCCAACCGTTTTGTAAAAGACTGGGTTTCTGATAAGTTCTTAGAGCGCATAACAGAAATTTTTCAACAGCTTCGCGGTGACCGCTGTGGAGTGATAGTTGAGTCGGGTTCTACTTTGGCAGGTGGTGCAGGTGCGGGCTTAGTTTCTGATGCTAAAGTGTTACCTGTCAGGGAGAATCAGAACGCCGATAACCGGCCTGCTCAGCCTGTAGAAAGGCCTTCTCTATTAAGACCACCCGTTGTAACCAGTGCATCACCTTCAGCAACGACTCATGTTCAGGTTCAACCGCAAAGCCGAAAGACTACAAGTGTTGAGGGCGGGCTAAACCACCAAAGTAATATTAATCAAACGTTTACTTTTGGATCCTTTGTTGAGGGTAAATCTAATCAGCTAGCTTTGGCAGCTTCTCGACAAGTGGCAGAAAACCCTGGTGGTTCCTATAACCCACTCTTTATTTATGGTGGTGTTGGTTTGGGTAAAACTCACTTGATGCATGCAGTGGGTAACGCGCTTCGTGATCAAAAACCCAATGCAAAAATTATCTACCTTCATTCGGAACGATTTGTTGCGGATATGGTGAAAGCGCTACAACTTAATGCGATCAATGATTTCAAACGATTTTATCGCTCAGTGGACGCCTTGCTGATTGATGATATTCAGTTCTTTGCTGGTAAAGAGCGCTCCCAGGAAGAGTTCTTCCATACCTTCAATGCTCTGCTTGAGGGGGGGCAGCAAATGATACTGACCTGTGATCGTTACCCCAAAGAAATTGATGGTTTAGAAGAGCGCCTAAAATCTCGTTTTGGTTGGGGTTTAACCGTAGCGGTGGAGCCACCAGAGCTGGAAACACGGGCGGCTATTTTGATTAAAAAAGCCCATCAAGCCAAGGTAGATTTACCAAATGATGCTGCTTTTTTTATTGCCCAAAGAATCAGGTCAAATGTTCGAGAGCTAGAGGGTGCACTGAAGCGAGTAATAGCAAGCGCTCACTTCACCGGCAGTCCAATCAATATTGATTTGATTAGGGAGTCTCTTAAAGACTTGCTGGCGCTTCAGGATAAATTGGTCACTATTGATAATATCCAAAGGGTGGTGTCCGAATACTATAAGATTAAAATGTCAGAGTTATTATCCAAGCGGCGAACTCGTTCAGTGGCGCGACCAAGGCAAGTGGCAATGGCCCTTGCCAAAGAACTTACAAATCATAGTCTACCCGAAATCGGAGAAGCCTTTGGTGGACGAGACCATACGACGGTTTTACATGCTTGTAGAAAGGTGAAAGAGTTGCAGGAAACCAGTCGGGACATCAGTGAAGATGTAAAACATCTATTGCGCGCATTAACTACCTGATTATTCGCAGCTATTGGATTATCATAGGAAAGTTTTTTAACCCCCAGCCCCCTCTACTTGGAATGGAAGAAACTAATAGATGAAATTCACCGTATCCAGAGAAGATTTTCTGAAGCCGTTGCAGTTGGTTGTTGGCGTGGTTGAACGACGCCAGACGTTGCCTATTTTGTCCAATGTACACATGCATCTAGCCGATGGGCGTCTATCTTTAACAGGTACAGACCTTGAGGTAGAAATTGTAGGCCACCTTAATTTGGATGCTCCCTCAGAAAGTGGAGAGATAACGGTTCCAGCTCGCAAGTTGATGGATATTTGTCGGTCCCTTCCTGATGGTGCAGAGATTACTTTTTCTGAAGAGGGTGGTCGTGTTCTGGTTACTAGTGGTCGAAGCCGGTTTACCCTGTCCTCCCTTCCCGCCAATGAATTCCCCAGTGTTGATGACGGCCCTGGCAAGCGAGAGTTTGTGATAAACCAGTCAGAATTGAAACAATTGATCAGTCATACCTCTTTTGCCATGGCGCAACAGGATGTACGTTATTACCTCAACGGCATGTTGCTGGAAGTGGGCGAGAATCGAGTTCGAGTTGTTGCCACCGACGGTCATAGATTGGCAATGATGGATGTGCAGGTACCAAGCCTGGACGGCGAATTGACCCAGGCTATTTTGCCTCGTAAAGGTGTTATCGAGCTATCTCGTTTGCTTGCTGATGATGGCGATGTGACCGTTGTGATGGGCAATAATCATATTCGTATAGCAACTCAAGAGTTTCGTTTTACCTCTAAGCTAGTTGATGGCGCATACCCAGATTACGACAGAGTGTTACCAAAGGGTGGCGACAAACAAATGCTGGGTAATCGAGAAGAATTACGCAATGCTTTCAGCCGAACCGCGATTCTTTCTAATGAAAAATATCGGGGAGTGCGCTTATTGTTGTCTGAGGGGCAGCTCACACTGGTTGCAAATAACCCAGAGCAAGAAGAAGCACAGGAAGATGTTACTGTTAACTATACAGCGGAAGAGCTCGAAGTAGGCTTTAATGTTAGCTATATCATTGATGTTCTTAATGTTTTATCTGGTGATGAGGCGCGCTTTACACTGTCGGATGCTAACAGCAGTGCTTTAATAGAAGACCCGGCTAAAGAGAGTGCTGTGTATGTTGTTATGCCGATGCGGCTCTAATCATTCTATTTAATACCAAGATACAAGACCTTTCTAAATGCACCTAAAAAAACTGGATGTGCACGGGTTGAGAAACCTGAGGGACATCCAGCTTTTATTTTCCCCAGGTGCCAATCTTTTCTATGGAACAAATGGTAGCGGTAAAACTAGTTTGCTTGAGGCCATACATTTATTGGGGCGCGGACGCTCTTTTCGGACTCGCACGTTAAATCCAGTTATCAACCAAGATGAAGACAGTTGTACGGTCTTTGGGGTGCTAAAAAAAGAGAGTAGAAGTATACCTATAGGCGTTAGCCGTTCCAGGCAGGGTGATTTTCAGTTCAAAGTAAATAGCGAGAGTATTAACAATGCTTCGAGCCTTGCCGAGGCTATGCCATTGCTCGTTCTTAATTCTGAAAGCTTTCATCTCCTCGATGGAGGCCCGCAGCATCGAAGACAGTATGTTGATTGGGGTGTGTTCCACGTGGAACATAAGTACCGAAATGTATGGCAGAGTTTTAGGCGGGCTCTGAAACAGCGCAATTCTTTGCTCCGACATGCTAGAATAGACAGTGCTCAAGTTGATGTTTGGGATGCAGAGTTTATAGCATTAGCTGAACAGATAGATAGGCATCGTGAATTATATTTAGAGGAACTAATCCCTAGAATTCAATGGGTTATATCCGAGCTTTCTGCTATGGAGGGCTTTGAATTCAAATATTATGCAGGGTGGGACAAAACAAAATCTTTGGCGGATGTTTTAGTGTCTGATAGACATCGAGATGTTTTAGCAAAAGTAACGGGACATGGCCCTCATAGGGCAGACTTGCGGGTTAGATTTAATAAGCAACCAGCTAATGATGTTCTGTCTCGTGGACAAGTTAAAATACTGGTTACTGCAATGCAGATAGCGCAGGGTTTTTTGTTCCACGAACGAACAGGTTGCCAATGCCTTTACCTATTGGATGACCTTCCCTCAGAGCTAGATTTACAACATAGGGAAAAAGTAGGTGAGTTATTATGTCGTCTTGGTGCACAGACCTTTATAACGGGTGTGATTCGAGAGGATGTATTATCTACTTGGCCAAAACAGAGCGAACAAATAAGCATGTTCCACGTGGAACATGGGGGTATTACACAAAAGTAAGTGTTAATACTGAAAACTTGGATATTAGGTTTCTCGTATGAGTGAAGAACAGAACTACGATTCATCAAGTATTAAGGTGCTGAAAGGCCTTGATGCTGTTAGAAAGCGCCCTGGAATGTACATTGGTGATACCGATGATGGCACCGGCTTACACCATATGGTGTTTGAAATCGTTGATAATTCTATCGATGAGGCTCTGGCGGGGCACTGCTCTGAAATTCGTGTTGTTATTCATCCCGATGAATCAGTTTCTGTGTCAGATAATGGTCGAGGTGTTCCTACAGAAATACACGAAGAAGGTGTTTCCGCAGCCGAAGTGATCATGACGGTTCTTCATGCCGGTGGGAAGTTTGATGAAAATAGCTATAAAGTCTCTGGTGGGCTTCATGGTGTAGGTGTTTCGGTTGTTAATGCGCTGTCAAAAGAGCTGAACCTAACTATTCTTCGCGAAGGAAAAGTCCATGAACAGCGATATGAGCATGGTGTTCCTCAGGCGCCATTAGCCGTTGTCGGTGAAACGACAGAGTCTGGAACTAAGGTTCACTTTGTTCCTTCGGAAAAAACCTTTAGTAATATCAATTTCCACTATGAGATTTTGGCCAAACGGTTACGTGAACTGTCATTTTTGAATTCCGGTGTAGGTATTATTTTAAAGGATGAGCGCAGCGGGAAAGAAGAGACCTTCCGGTACGAGGGAGGGCTTAAGGCCTTTGTTGAGTACCTGAATACGAATAAAACAACGGTTAATCAAATTATGCACTTTGATGTGCAACATGAAGATGGCGTTGGTGTTGAGGTTGCGCTGCAATGGAATGACAGCTATCAAGAGAACATCTTCTGTTATACCAATAATATTCCGCAGCGGGATGGAGGCACTCACTTGGCAGGCTTTAGGTCAGCCCTGACTCGAAGCTTGAATACCTATATTGAAAAAGAAGGTTTGGGTAAAAATAATAAAGTTAGCACTACCGGGGATGATGCCAGAGAAGGTTTAACTGCAATTGTTTCTGTGAAAGTACCAGACCCCAAATTTTCTTCCCAAACGAAAGACAAGTTGGTCAGCTCTGAGGTCAAAACGGCAGTTGAGCAAGAAATGGGAAGCAATTTTACCGATTACCTCCTTGAAAACCCTCAGGAAGCTAAAAGTGTTGTGGTAAAAATGGTTGATGCAGCTCGGGCTAGAGAGGCTGCACGTAAGGCGCGTGAGATGACTCGTCGTAAAGGTGCTTTGGATATAGCTGGGCTGCCAGGTAAGTTGGCAGATTGCCAGGAGAAGGACCCTGCATTATCAGAATTGTACCTTGTGGAGGGTGATTCTGCGGGAGGCTCTGCCAAGCAGGGGCGAGACCGTCGAACTCAGGCTATTTTGCCCCTTAAGGGTAAAATTCTTAATGTTGAAAAAGCACGATTTGACAAAATGTTGTCCAGTGTAGAAGTGGGAACGCTGATTACCGCATTGGGTTGCGGCATTGGGACGGAGGAGTTTAACCCGGAGAAGCTTCGCTACCACACTATTTTGATTATGACCGATGCGGATGTGGATGGCTCGCATATTCGTACATTGTTGCTGACCTTTTTCTTCAGGCAGATGCGTGAATTGGTCGATAGAGGCCATATTTATATTGCTCAGCCACCCTTGTATAAAATCAGCAAGGGCAAGCAGGAGCAATATCTTAAGGATGATCAAGCACTTACAGAGTTTTTAACCCAGTCTGCACTAGATGGCACCAGCCTTCATGTCAATGCAGATGCACCAGGAATAGGTGGTAGTGCACTGGAAACACTGGTGGTAGATTACCGTCGAGTAATGAGCATTATTGAGCGCATGTCTCGTGTTTATCCTGAAGAAGTGCTGCAAAAAATTGTATTTTTGCCTGCCCTTGATGTGGATGATCTTAAAAACCAGTCTCATGTAGAAAATTGGTGCCAGCAGTTGGCTGAATCCCTTGATCAGGAAAAGATTGCAGGAAGTCACCGTTACTCAGTGGTTGCAGAAGCAGATAGTCAACATCAAGCCTTTTTATCCAAGGTAGAAATTACTGCCCATGGGGTGCCGAAAGATTATCTGTTTGGTAATGATTTTTTTGCATCTGGTGAATATGCTGCCATGGTCTCACTGGGTAAACAGTTACAGGGGCTAATGGAAGAGGATGCTTACATCAAGCGTGGTGAGCGATCTAAGCCAGTGACAGCCTTTAGTGAGGCCCTAGAGTGGCTGATGAATGAGTCACGTAGGGGTTATAGTATTCAGCGCTATAAGGGTTTGGGTGAAATGAATCCGGAACAATTGTGGGATACCACAATGAATCCAGAAACTCGGCGTATGCTCAAAGTTACTGTTGAAGATGCTATTGCTGCAGATCAGATGTTCAATACATTGATGGGTGATCACGTAGAGCCACGTCGAGAGTTTATTGAAACCAATGCGCTGGCAGTGACAAATCTAGATATTTAGCCTATAAATCAAAGAGATAAAAGCCGGCATCTTGCCGGCATTATTTTTTGACCTGTATTAGTCACTATTATCCTTCGTGTTTATCCCATACATCACCGTCAGAGCTTCTACGACCTTGGGACTTCCTTCGGTTTGTTTTTGATGGTTCAAAACGAATATCTTGCCGTCGTTCCTCATTCTTTCGACGCGGCCCGTTACGCTGTTCAGTATTGAATTTACCGAATTGATTATCCATACACTTTTTATCCCTATGGTCTGTGGATTAAGCGTAGATTAAGTTTAGGAAAATATAGGAGAGAATGCCAAATTAGATCTTTGGATATAAATAATAAGAGAAGTAGTAAAGAGGCTAAACCTTAGTGCTCAAGGGTATTCTGGGTTGCTTCAATCCATTCTTTAACCTGATCAGTGAGCTGTTTACTATCACCATTAGTTGTATCAATGGGTTTGCCAATAGAAACATGAATCTGGCCGGGCCACTTGATAAAGGTGTGAGCCGGCCAACAGTAACCGGCATTTTGGGAAATTGGGACAATGGGAACCCCAGAAGCTACAGCCAAAGCAGCGCCACTACGGCCATAATTACCAATTTCCCCAAAAGGTGTTCGTGTACCTTCAGGATAGATCAGAACATTATTCCTATCAGCCAGGCGCTGTTTACCCTGGGACAAGATCTGTTTCATAGCTTTTCTGGGGTTGCTACGGTCAATAGCTATGGGTCGTGTAAAATAAAGACCCCAGCCAAAAAAGGGTATCCAGAATAACTCTTTCTTTAAAATTGTACTGACCGGGCGTAAGAGACGTTGCAGGTAAAAGGTTTCCCAGCCGGACTGATGTTTACTGAGTACGACGCAGGGTGTATCTGGAAGGTTTTCCAGGCCATCAACACGCAACTTGATACCGCAGCTTACATTTAACCATCTGATAATAATCGCGTTGGCCCAGGTAATAACATTTTGACGCATTCGATGGGGAATTAAAATTCCTATTGTGCAGGAAATGGTGCCGAAAACAACCATAACAACCGCGTAAACTAGGTAAAATAGTACCGAACGTGTAAAAGCTATAGCTGTCTTCATGGGTGCTGTTCTGTTTCTTGGCTAGCTAAAAGATAATCCACTACCTGGGATAGATCGTCTAATACAAGGGTTTGTTGTAATGCCATATCTCGTTGTTCCGATAGTAGGGCCTCGGTTTTTTTACCCTTTCCAGTGCGAACCAAAATGGGAGTACAGTGGTGACTGAGCCCAGCTTGTAAGTCACGCAGGCTATCACCGACCATGGGTACGTCGTCGAGAGACGATAGGCTGAACTCTTGAGCGATAGCATTAAATAGTCCTGGAGCTGGCTTGCGACAGTGACAGTTATCTTCAGGTTTGTGCGGACAATAGAAAATACCGGCTAACTCTCCACCCGCATCTAGGACTAGATCTGCCAGTTTGGCATGCATGGCTTCCAGATCATCCAAATCAAATAAACCACGACCAATACCAGATTGATTTGTTGCCACCACAATGGTGTAGCCCGCTTTAAATAAGCGGGCAATGGCTTCAATGCTGTTGGGAAGTGGAATCCATTCTGTTGCAGATTTTACGTAGGCATCAGAGTCTTCGTTTATGACACCATCACGATCAAGAATAATTAGTTTATCCATAGCTTTATACTATCTAATCCTTTGTCGCCATAGAGTCTGTGCCACTATAAATCTAAGCTATTTTGCTGGTACTAGCAGTGAAATATCTGCTACTTCCAAGAACAAATTACGTAACTGTTGTAACAGTGCCAGGCGATTATTACGCAATGCGTCGTCCTCTACCATCACCATCACATCGTCAAAAAAGCTATCAACGGGTTGACGTAATCTGGCCAGCTGTTTCAGCATTTGGGTGTAGTCACGATCTTGTTGTAAAGGTTTAACCTCAGAGCTTAGTTCAACCAATGCCAGAGCCAATGTTTTTTCTGCATCGTCAGCTAGCAGAGTATTGTCTACTTCTGTGGGAATACTATTGCCCGCCTGCTTGTTCAATATATTGGATACGCGCTTATTGGCGGCGGCTAATGCTGCCGCTTCAGGCAGCTGATTAAAGGCAGAAACAGCTAATACTCGTTGGTGGATATCCAGAGGGTTACTGAGCTGTTTTTCTGCCACAGCTAGGAACACCTCTGTGGGTATATTTTCATCCTCATACCACGATTTAAAACGGTCTGTCATGTAAGTAAGTGCTTGCTTGGAAAGCTTCCCTGCGGCACCAGAATTGCTACTAAGATTACTGTGCTGAGAGATTGCCAGGGATAGTGCTTCAAGCAAATCGAGATTGATCTTTCGCTCAACAATAATACGCAAAACACCAAGGCTGGCACGTCTCAGAGCAAAGGGATCTTTGGAGCCGGTGGGAGGCTGACCAATGCCGAAAATTCCAACTAAGGTATCAAGCCTATCGGCCAGAGCTAAGGTGGCACCTGTGGTTGTGGCAGGAATATTATCACCGGCATAGCGGGGTAAATATTGTTCAAATAGAGCTTCAGCTACTTCGGTATTCTCTCCATCATTTATAGCGTAGTAGCGCCCCATGATTCCTTGCAGGTCATCAAACTCGCCAACCATTTCACTAACTAGGTCAGATTTGCTCAGCTCAGCTGCTCTACTTGCTAGTGCTGGTTCAGCACCTGTTATAGGAGCCAGTGCCGCTGCCAGTTTTGCCACACGTTCAGTTTTGTCGAAAATGGATCCAAGCTTAGCTTGAAACACAATGTTCTTCAGTGAGTCACGACGAGCTTCCAGAGACATTTTGAGATCAGTCTCGTAAAAGAATGCGGCATCAGAAAGACGTGGACGAATAACGCGTTCATTACCCTTGACGACCTGGGCAGGATCCGTGCTTTCAATATTGGCCACAGTTATGAATATGGGTAACAACTTGCCATTGTCATCAACTACGTGGAAATATTTCTGGTGTTCGGCCATTGAGGAAATCAATGCTTCTGAAGGTACAGCAAGGAAGCGTTCTTCAAATTGGCCAAGTAGTGGCACCGGCCATTCATTAAGAGCTGTTACTTCATTTAATAGATCATCGTTAATAACGGCGATACCACCGGCTTTTTCTGCTGCTTGAGTAACCCCACTACGAATAAGCTCACGCCGCTCGGCAAAATCTGCAATGACATAGGCATCTCGCAAAGTTTCCTGATAATTAGCCGGGGACGTAATAGTTACTTCGCCTTTGCTATGAAAACGATGGCCTCGGCTGATATTGCTTGAAGTAATCCCCATTACTTTTGTATTGATGACACTGCTACCAAGCAACATAACAATCCAGTGAATGGGGCGAACAAATTCTTCTCGGTTTACTCCCCAGCGCATTCTTTTGGGAATAGGTAGGGTATTCAGAGCTGTTTCTACAATGGGTCCAATGAGCTCTGCGGTATTTCGCCCCGCTTCTGTGGCACGAAGGCATAACTTGTCCTGCTTACCATCGTTGTCTACGTTGTTCTTTAGGTCGTCAATGGCAACACCATTTTTGCTGGCAAATGCTTCTGCTGCACGAGTGGGCTTGCCATCATCATCAAAGGCCACTTTTATAGGAGGACCCCAAGCCACCACTTCCTTGGTAGGGGTTTGTTCTTCCAGGCTATTAATAATCACAGTTAAACGGCGTGGCGAAGCAAAGCTTTTTACCTCGCCAAAGGTTAGTTGTTCGGCCTTAAGCTGGGAGAGAATCCCATTTCGGAAAGCATTAGAGAGTTTTAACAATGCTTTGGGTGGCAGCTCTTCTGTGCCAATTTCGACTAAAAAATCTGCACTCATTGTTCAGTCTCCATGGCTTGTTGTATAACTTCATTTGCAAGAGCCTTGGGGGCCAGTGGGAAGCCAAGCTTTAGTCGAGAATCAAAATATGACTTGGCTACGGCTCGTGCCAGGGTGCGTACACGCAAAATAAACCGTTGGCGTTCTGTTACTGAAATAGCATGGCGGGCATCCAATAGGTTAAAGGCATGGGAAGCTTTCATTACCATTTCGTAAGCAGGTAGTGGCAGACCTTGCTCTATTAAGCGTTGGCTTTCTTGTTCGTAGGTATCAAAACTTTGGAACATAAAGTCCACATTGGCGTGCTCAAAATTATACGTCGACATCTCCACTTCGTTCTGGTGGAACACATCACCATAAGTAACTTTGCCTTGGGGACCTTCGGTCCAGACCAAATCATAGATGCTATCCACACCCTGTAGATACATGGCAATACGTTCAAGGCCATAGGTGATCTCTCCGGTGACGGGGTAACACTCGAGCCCACCCACTTGTTGGAAATAGGTGAACTGAGTCACCTCCATACCATTTAGCCAGAGCTCCCAACCTAGGCCCCAGGCCCCCAATGTGGGCGACTCCCAGTTGTCTTCCACAAAGCGAATATCGTGAATATTTGGGTCAATGCCCAGTTCACGAAGTGAATCCAGGTACAAATCTTGAATATTGTCGGGCGAGGGCTTTAGTACCACCTGAAACTGATAGTAGTGCTGCAGGCGGTTGGGGTTTTCACCATACCGGCCATCAGTGGGGCGGCGACAAGGTTGAACGTAGGCGCTGTTCCAAGTTTCTGGGCCAATAGCGCGTAAAAAAGTGGCGGGATGAAATGTTCCAGCACCCACCTCCATATCCAATGGTTGCAAAATCACGCAACCTTGACGAGACCAAAATTGTTGTAAGGCTAGAATCAGCCCCTGGAATGTTGAAACATCCGGTGTGGATTGTGACACCTAGGTTCCCCTGTAGCATGCAAAGCGGACAATTATAAGGTTGCAACCCCCGAATAGTAAGGGGTTTCGTTACTCTTCATGGAATTCTTACTGGAGTAAATATCAGGACAAACACAGTGCCATGCCGGGAAGCAAAAACCTGCGTGATCAGCCCCATGTATTTTGCCCAATGGGTTTGATAAAGTTTGCTCTTAACAAGCCAGAAATGTTTAAAAAGGTTGTTAAAATATAGTTCTCAAAAAATGGCTTAAAAGGGACATTTACTCTATGTACTCCATGAAAAAAATTATTTTGGTTGCGCTAATGCTGGCCTTGGCCGGTTGTGAAACGGCTTACTACAATGCTTGGGAAAAGGTGGGCATACACAAGCGTGATCTGTTGGTCGATCGAATTGAAGATACCCAGGATGCTCAAGAAGAAACCCAAGAGCAGTTTAAAGATGCTTTGGAGCAATACCGGGCTGTAGTGAACTTTGATGGCGGTGATTTGGAAAAACTCTACAATAAACTAAATGCTGAATATGAGGATAGCAATGCAGCGGCACTGGCTATTGCAGATAATATCAATCGTGTTGAAGATGTGGCGGCAGACTTATTTGAAGAGTGGGAAAATGAGCTCGCACAGATTAAAAATAGTAACTTAAGGAAAGACAGTGCCAGCAAACTCCACGACACTCGTTTTAAGTACCAGCAGATGGTCAATTCAATGCGTAAAGCAGAAAAAACAGTTCACCCAGTTTTGTCCACACTAAAAGATCAGGTGCTTTATCTGAAGCACAACCTAAATGCCCGGGCTATTTCTGCCCTAAAAGGCGAACTGAATACTATGAACTCTGATGTGAATAAGCTCATAGTTAATATGCAAAAGTCTATTGATGAAGCTAATCTGTTTATTGACCGCATCAAAAACTAAATAGGCAGTAATTAATAGCGACAGACCTACATAGAGGCAGCAAGATGAAATATAACAATATTCTCGAAACTATTGGTGATACTCCCCATATACGCCTTAACAAGTTATTTGAAGCTGATGTGGAAGTCTGGATGAAAGTTGAACGGTTTAACCCAGGCTCCAGTATCAAAGACCGTATAGGGCTAGCTATGATCGAGGATGCAGAAGCCAAAGGTTTGATTAATAAAGATACACTAGTTATTGAGCCCACCTCTGGGAATACTGGTATTGGCCTGGCGATGGTCTGTGCCGTGAAAGGTTACCGCTTGATCTTGACCATGCCTGAGTCCATGTCCATAGAGCGTCGCCGCAATCTAAAAGCCTTAGGGGCAGAGTTGGTTTTAACACCGAAAGAATTGGGGATGGGTGGCTGTATTGAAAAGGCGAATCAGTTATTGGCTGAGAATGATAATGCCTGGATGCCACAACAGTTTAATAATCCTGCGAACGTGCAGGTGCATCGGGACACTACGGCCAAAGAGATTTTGGAGGATTTCCCGGAAGGCATAGATTATCTGATCACAGGTGTTGGTACTGGAGGTCACATTACAGGTTGTGCTGAAGCGTTAAAGGAAAAATTCCCCAACACAAAAGTATTGGCTGTTGAGCCAGCCAAGTCACCAGTAATTAGTGGCGGAGATAAGGGCTTGCATCGCCTGCAGGGAATTGGAGCAGGGTTTATCCCTGGTGTTCTTAATACAACCATTCTTGATGGTACTGTTTTGGTCACGGAAGAAGACTCCTTTGATATGACTCGTCGTTGTGCGACAGAAGAAGGTATTTTTGTAGGTATATCATCCGGAGCAAGTCTAGCTGCGGTAAAGCAAAAGTTAGATGAAATCCCTGCTGGCAGTACGGTGTTAGTATTTAGTTATGATACGGGTGAGCGGTATTTATCTATTGAAGATTTATTTTAAATAGTTGGTAAGTAGAAAATAAAAAATTATTAAAATGGATAAGATTTTATGAAGATAGTTACAAGGATTTTATCCAGCATAATATTTATTTGTATAGCGTCAAATACTTTGGCAGATAGTCATTGGGAAAATGTTAAATATCAAACTATAGAAGTCAGAAAAAATATTTTTGCCATGATTGCAGAAGGCGGAAATCTGGCAGTGTTTATTGGTAAAGACGGAACATTTTTAATTGATGATCAATTTGCACCACTTACTGAAAAAATTCTGGCAGAAATAAAAAAAGTAGGGGGCGATACACCAAAGTTTTTAGTTAATACTCATTGGCATTTTGACCATACTGGTGGTAATGAAAACTTGGGGAAATCCGGCACATTAATAGTTTCTCACGATAACGTTCGGAAACTCCTTTCCGTTGATAATACTATTTCAGCATTTAATAAGCATGTTAGTGCTTCACCTAAACAGGCATTGCCGCTTATTACCTTTAGTACGGATACTAGCTTTCACATTAATGATGAAACCGTTCATGCTTTTCATTTGCATAATGCACACACCAATGGTGATAGTGCCGTTCATTTTAAGAAAGCTAACGTGATTCATGCCGGCGATATTTGGTTCAATGGTTTTTATCCCTTCATTGACGTTGAGCATGGTGGCAGTGTGGCGGGTATGATTGCAGCAGCGACAACTATTATTAATATGGCTGATGAGAATACTGTCATTATTCCTGGGCATGGCCCGGTGGGTGGAAGGCAAGAATTAATAGAATATAGGGATATGTTAACTACAGTACTAGGGTCACTCCGTGGTTATAAAAAACAGGGTAAAACTCTTCAAGAGGTTGTCGAGAAAAAACCTACAAAATCCTTTGATGCTGTATGGGCAGACGGTTTTCTTAAGCCGGATCAATGGATTAAAATTATTTACAATGGCCTTGAGGCCTCTATCTAAGTTCCTACGTTGAGGCCAATGCATAATGATTGAATTCCGCCCTGCCAAAAAAGAAGAGTCTCGAATTATTGCTGAGCTTTACAGTATTTCCTCCAATGGTGTGGCAAATTATATATGGACCAAATTGGCTAAGCCGGGAGAAGATATTCTGGATGTGGGAGAGCGCCGCTATGAGAGAGAAGATATTTTTTTTAGTTATAAAAATTGTACTGTAGTAGAGGTCGATGGAGTTATTTCTGGGATGATGGTTGCCTTTCCTATGGTGGCAGATGACGAAATAGATGAAGACCCAGTTCTTGCACCATACAGTCGGCTTGAAGAAGACAATAGTTATTATATATGCGGTGTAGCGTTGTACCCTGAATATCGTGGAAAAGGAATTGGTCATCAATTTATGGCTTTGGCAAAGAAGCAGGCAATGTTGGAAGGCATACATAAATTAAGCCTTGTAGTCTTTGAAGATAATGAAAATGCATTGGGTATATATCAAGAGCTGGGTTACAAAGAAATCAAACGTGAAAAAATTGTAGAACACCCAATGATTCAACACTCAGGTGATGCTATCTTGATGGTAAAAAAATTGGATGAGTCAGTATCAGAATAGCTCTTATTAGGCCGTAAAATATCAATGAAAAATAAAATAATAATAATTTTTTCCCGTATTTCTTTTTATTGACCCTGTTTCTCAGCCACAAAATTATTATAATTTTTCGGATAAAAATAATTATTTTGGTATCAGTAATTTTTGGAATTTTATTTCAAATATTCCTTTCTTAATCGTGGGTTTTTATGGCTTTGTCTTGAACAAGCATAAAAAATTAATACATGATAATTATCCAGGAATACCAATATACGGTATTTTCTTTTTAGGGGTTTTCCTAACAGGCTTTGGTTCTTCCTAGTTTCATTTAAATCCAAACGATGAAGCGTTAGTGTGGGATCGTTTGCCTATGACCATAGGGTTTATGGCACTGACAACCGCTTTACTGTCGGAGTATTCGTATCGAGAGCTTCAAAAGCAATTTATTTACCCCCTACTGCTAATAGGATTAGTTAGTGTGGTTTATTGGCATATAACAGAACAAGCCGGGCGCGGAGATTTGAGGCTGTATGCGCTGGTACAATTTTTACCCATGTTGGTTATCCCTGTGGTGGCATTTACCAATAAATCTCGCTTTACCAATAATGTTAAATTGGTAGGAGTTATAGTCTTTTATCTTTTGGCAAAACTAGCAGAACATTATGGTCAAGCTATCCATCAACTATTAGGTGATATTAGTGGCCATTCAATTAAGCACCTGCTTGCAGCAATTGCCGCTTATCTTGTTCTAAGAATGCTTATGTTGAGAAAGCCGCTAAATTAGCCTTTATTGGCTGTCACTATTATCTATATAGTAATTATTAAGTGGAGCTATCATTCAGTGGCAAGCTATAGTGTTTGTTAATCAACAGGGTGTTCTATTAAGCGCGCACCCTAGTTAACAGCATATTTTGGTTAAAAATACATTCCAGTAGGTATCGTTAGTATAAAAGGGGGCAACCTATGAAACGTTTTACTATTTTTGGGCATCAAGCGTGTGGTTTCTGCCGCCAAGCAAAAGCAGTAATGGAAACTAAAGAGTTAGATTTTCGTTATGTAGATATTCATGAAGAAGGAATCAGCCAGGCAGACCTAGCTGAAACAGTGGGCAGACCAGTAACCACGGTGCCACAAATATTTCATGGTGAAGAGTATGTGGGCGGCTATCAGGAGCTGATGCAGTATCTACAGGAACAGGGTGTTGCTTAATTAATAGCGCAAACCAGTTTATTCTGTCAGTGCTGATGGAGCTATTTTACCAAAGTGAAGACATCAGCACTGAGTTCAATTAAAGATGAGTCTTCTATTGTGTTTTCCTTGACGCTTCACGTATAGTGAATTGAACAGATTCGTTATAGAGTTTTTAAAAGTGAACAACTATTTTTCTTTGATGCTAATTATCGTCGCCAAGCGCAAATATGTATTGCGCTGGGTAGACTGGCATGCGGCAGAAAAATAGTTAAAGCAGCACGATGTAGCTAAAACAATTAAAATTTTTCAAGGCCGTAGACATTAAATCTACGGCCTTTTTTGTTTTGGCAGTAGATAAAAGCCTCGGCTCTTATTTTAGGAATAGGGTTTTTAAAGAAAGACCCATAAAAAAGTCCCCGGGTAAAAGCTTCTTAGGAGAAGCTGTTTACGAGAGGCTAGTGAGGAGAAAATCATGGCCGTTAGGCTGACCTATTTATTGGTCATTTTTATTTGGACGACAACCCCTTTGGCAATAAAGTTGGGGGGAGACACGCTTGACCCAATGGCGGGGCTAAGTTTACGTATTGCCATTGCTTTTTTGGTGGGTAGTACAATATGTACCATAGCCGGAATTGCTGTACTAAATATAAAAAGAAATGGAATTTTATATTTTGCTGGATCTTTAGGGCTGTTCCCTAATATGGCACTAGTGTACTTTTCGGCAGAATATATTTCTTCCGGTTTAATCGCATTAATGTTTGGTCTGTTACCATTTTTTACAGCAATTTTATCTAAGCCAATATTAGGTAAAAGCTCGTTGTCATCTCAAAAAATTATTGCAATTGTTTTAGCTATAGTGGGCTTATTATGTATTTTTTATGATGATGGAATAATGATAGGTGAAGCTTACATCGGTTTGTTATTAATGTTGGGATCAAATTTAGTATTTGCAGCCTGTACGCTATGGATGAAAAAAATTAATAAAATATTAAATGTCCCACCATTCGAGCAAACATTAGGTGCTATGGCCTTTTCTTTGCCGGGAATGCTGATAACTTGGTTTTTTGTAGTAGGCTATGAGCCATTACAATTTAGTAGTGTTTCTATTGCTTCGTTACTTTATTTGTCATTGTTTGCATCGTTGGTGGGGTTTGCCGCATATTATCATATTTTAAATAATATGAGTGTAGATACAGTAGCGCTAATACCATTAATTACACCGATAACAGCAATGGTATTGGGCGTTATTGTTGCAGATGAAACTATTACAAGAGCGATGTATATTGGTGCGGCGTTTATTCTTGTTGCATTAATAATACATCAAGGATTTTTGTATAAAATATTAAAAATAGTTCGTCAATAAGCCATTAAAAAATAAATATTGGTTGATTTTTTGTAAATAGAAAACACCAGGGATACCATCCCTGGTGTTTTTAAATTAGTTAACAATATCAAGTAGTTCAACATCAAAAATAAGCGTAGAGCCTGAGCTAATAACGCCCATGTTTCTATTGCCATACGCTAAATTACTGGGAATAAACAATCGGGTTTTTTCTCCTACAACCATAAGTTGCAAGCCTTCAGTCCAACCAGGAATTACCTGATGTAAACCAAACTCAATAGGGGCTCCTCGATCTACGGAGCTATCAAAAACCGTACCATCAATTAGTGTGCCATGGTAATGCACTTTTACGTGGTCAGTTGAACTGGGGTGTTCAGAACCTGTGCCTGGATTTAAAACCAAATACTGCAAGCCAGAGGCTGTAATTTTAACGCCGTCTTCTGTTTTATTAGCATTTAAAAATACACTTCCTTTTTTAATGTTTTCTGATGCAGATTTTTTATTAGAAATATTTCTCTGTACAAAAACTGCAATTAAAGCCAGAGCAATAATAACGATAATAATTTTTAACATACTAAATCCTTAATACTTATTTTATTTTGTTGTTTAAAACTTCACCGCCTACATAAAACCATCGGCCAGAGCTTCGTTGAAATACTGAAACCTCGTGCATTACTTGAATATTATTTAAGCCAGATTCATGATAATAGGCATTAAATTCTACAGAACCCTTATCATTAGTTTGGTCTTTTGATAATACTTCCAGCTTTATCCATTCAATACTTTTTTCTGAAAGTGATTCTGCAGTCAATCCCACTGAAGTTGCAGAGAACCAGGTTGCCAATAAATATTCGCCATAGTTACCTAAAGCATAAGCAGAATAACGAGAGCGCATTAATTGTTCTGGAGTTTTAGCAAATTGCTCAGCAGATAAAAAGCGACCACAACATTTGTCGAAGAGTTTATTGCTACAACATATACAGGAATCAGACATAGATTTTAAACTGTTATTTTTTTAAAAAATTTGAAAGAAGATTGTTGCCACTATTTTGGGATGGGTCGAGTTTTACCTTCATCATCTATAGCGACAAAAACAAACTCACCCTCAGTAACTTTGACCGGCTCATTGGTAGATTCAATATTAATCCAAACTTCCACATTAATTGTCATGGACGTGCGGCCTGTTTTTATCAAATCACAATAACAACTGACAATGGCTCCGACGGGAACAGCGCGAATAAATGTCATTTCACTAATGGCTACCGTAGCTGATCGGCCTTTGGCAACGCGATGGGCAAAGATGGAACCACCCAAGTCCATTTGAGACAGCAGCCAACCGCCAAAAATATCACCATTAGCATTGGTGTCTTTGGGCATTGCAAGGGTCTGAAGCGTGAGATCACCGCGGGGTTGTGGTGGTTGGTTAATCGTTGTCACAATTTTAGTCTCTCTGATGTTAGTGCTTAAAGAATGACTGAAGGCAGCCAGGTGGCAAGTGATGGCCAGAGGGCCAGCATCAGCATTAGTAAAACTTGGATACCAATAAACGGAATCACACCGCGGTAAATATCTCCAGTTTGAACACTGTCCGGTGCTACCCCTCGTAGGTAAAACAGCGCAAAGCCAAAAGGTGGAGTCAAAAAAGAAGTTTGTAGGTTAACGGCAATCATGATGCCGAGCCAAATGGGGTCTAATCCCATGGAGAGCAATACCGGTCCAATAATAGGAACGACCACAAAAGTAATTTCAATAAAGTCGAGGATAAAACCAAGTAGGAAGATAACGACCATTACTACAAGGGTCGCACCGATAACCCCACCTGGGATATCACGAAATAGCCCTTCTACCAATTCTTCACCACCAAAACCACGAAATACTAATGAAAATACTGCCGCACCAATTAGGATGAGAAAGACCATGGCGGTGACTTCAGTGGTTGAGCGAGCCACCTCTCGTAGCCGTGGGATAGAAAGCTGCCCACGGGAAATAGCTAGTAAGGTGGCACCGAGTGCGCCAACACCTGCGGCTTCGGTGGGGGTTGCTATACCACGAAGAATAGAACCCAATACTGTCACGATAAGAATGACGGGGGGCAATAGACTACGTAACAAGCGGAAAGTACTAAGTTGATCTTTGCCTGCCACATGGGCAACTGGTGCGATGTCTGGTTTGAGCCGGGAAATAATGACCAAATAGCTAATGTACATAACTACTAATAACAGGCCCGGAATAACGGCACCTACAAACAGGTCGCCAATGGACATAGTTTTTGGGGTGAAAATCCCCATAGAAAGCTGGGCTTGTTGATAGGCATTAGAGAGAATGTCCCCCAGTAAAACCAGTGCAATAGAGGGAGGAATTATTTGCCCCAGAGTACCGGTGGCACAAATGGAGCCGGTGGCCAGTGCCGGCGAATAGCCACGCTTTAGCATGGTAGGTAGGGACATCAGTCCCATTGTGACGACAGTGGCGCCAACAATGCCTGTACTGGCAGCCAGCAGCATACCTACCACCACCACAGAGATCCCTAATCCGCCTTTAAATTTACCAAAGAGCTGGGACATGCTATCGAGCAAGTCCTCCGCCAGCTTAGATTTTTCCAGCATGACTCCCATTAATACAAACAAGGGCACAGCAATAAGAGTGGTGTTGTCTATGGTGCCGTATAGCCGGTTGGGTAAGGCGTGGAGAAAGGCCATATCAAAATGACCGGCCATATTTCCAATAAGTGCAAATAACAGTGCAGTGCCAGCAAGTGAAAATGCCACAGGGTAGCCAGCCATTAATACCAGGCAGACCACCAAAAACATTAGCAAGGGGATGTATTCAATCATCAGACCATACCCTCCTGCTGTTCGCCGGTATGGTCACCGCCGAGTTTAAAAAAGAACAGAAGGTTTTTAATAATTTCCGCAACGCCTTGTAATAGCATTGTTACCGGCATTACCAACAACAGAGTTTTTAGCAGGTAAACCCAAGGAAGCCCCTGGGTTTCTTTAGATACTTCGCGGACTTCCCAGCTATTGGCAACATAATCCCAGCTAAAAATAAGAATAAGCAGGCAGACAGGAATCAGGAAGAACAACGCACCTAAGGCATCGATTAAAGCTTGAATATGAGGGCTAAATTTTTGGTAAAGAATATCTACTCGTACATGACCGCCGCGTTTTAGGGTGTAGGCGGCACCAAGCAGAAACACCAGTGCATGCATATAGGTTACTGATTCTTGAAGGGCAATAGAGCCAGTTTCGAGAAAGTAACGCATAACCACCACAATGCAGGTTAGTGCCATCATGGCCAAGGTTAACCAGGCAATAATTCGGCCTGTCCATTCGGTAAAGTAGTCAATGGCTCGCGCCAATTTTTCCAGAGTACGGGTAAGTGTCTGGATAAGGGAGTTTGTCATTACCGTTGTTTTTCTTATTCTGCATGGACTGGGCTGCTTATTATACGATCAATCTGGGTATAGGCACATACAGCTTGTTCTACAGTGAACCACGCCATTTATGGCGTTCGCCCAAAACTACTGTTTTGAGCCATGGTGACTCGGGACACCCTTGTCCCTCGGGCTTCGCCCACCGGCATAGCTGATGCCCAAATTTTCGATCTTTAAAATTAGTGATTCACGCCATTCATGGCGTTCGGGGGTTCACCCCGCCAGCAGTGGCTGGTGCCCAAAACAGCTATTTTAAGCTTTAGTGGCTCGGGACATTCTTGACCCTCGGGATTTTCCCGCCGGTATAGCCGACGCCCAAATTTGCGATCCTGAAAATTTGTCATATTACTGTCATTTTCGATGGCTAGGATGGGCTCCAATGTTTAAAGATAAAGCCTCGGAGGCAAAAGTGAAAAACATCCGTAAATTAGCAATTGCTGGCGCTGCTATAGCGCTTACCATGACGAGCATGTCTGCGTTGTCCGCTGCACGTGATTACGTCAGTGTCGTTGGTTCTTCAACGGTATACCCATTTGCTACTGTTGTTGCCGAACGTTTCGGTAAGTCTACTGGTACAGCCACACCAAAAATTGAATCTACTGGTTCTGGTGGCGGTATGAAGTTGTTTTGCTCTGGTGTTGGTACGAAGCATCCTGATGTAACCAATGCTTCTCGTCGTATGAAGTCTTCTGAATATGAATTGTGTCAGAAAAATGGTGTGACTGAGGTTATCGAAGTACTGATTGGTTATGACGGTATTGTTGTTGCCAACTCTAAAGCTAACAAGCCAATGATCCTCACTCGTAAGGATTTGTTCCTGGCTCTTGCCATCCAAGTCCCTGGTCCAGATGGCAAGCTGATTGCCAATCCAAACAAAACCTGGAAAGACGTTAACTCAACATTACCAGATACTAAAATCGAAGTACTAGGGCCACCCCCTACTTCTGGTACTCGCGATGCATTCTCTGAGCTGGCAATGGAAGGCGGTGCAAAGAAATTTGCTGACCTTAAAAAACTGCGGGGCTCTAAAGATGCGGATGAAATTAATGTGTTGATGGCCAAGCTGGGAATTCCAGAAAGTGCCTTTAACAAGAAAGGAAAAAAGGTATTCAAAGCAGTGGCTCACGCCATTCGTGAAGACGGCCACTATGTTGAAGCAGGAGAGAACGATAACCTGATCGTACAAAAGCTTGAAGCTAACCCTAACGCGCTAGGCATCTTCGGCTTCTCATTCTTGGATCAAAACAGCGATAAAGTTCAAGGTTCAATAGTTGAAGGTGTATCACCTGAGTTTGAAACTATTGCCAACAAGTCTTACCCTATTTCTCGTCCTTTGTACTTCTATGTTAAAAAGGCACACATGGGTGTCGTACCTGGTATCGAAGGATACCTAGCCGAGTTCAGTAGCGAGAAGGCTTGGGGTGAAGAGGGCTATTTGGCCGAGAAAGGTATGATTCCAATGCCTGCTGAATTGCGTGCCCAGTTTGCCTCTGCGATCAAGAACAAGCAGCCTATGTCTGGTGAAGAATTTAAGTAAGTTTAAACAATAGCGGTATTCCCCCGCTTTGCCGTTATAAACCAGGGCCTGACCGTGTAAATAATTGTCAGGTCCTCCCCTTTTTCGGGACAAATAAAATAGGTCAGCAAAACAATAATGCAAACAGCCAACTTATTAATTGTTCTCCTGATACTTAGTATCGTTGCCTACTACATGGCGCGGGGGCGTTCAGTAGCTCAGGCTCAGCCTCTAGGTGGAATTCGTTACCTGCACTCATTGCCCTTTTTCTACGGTATGCGAGCAGCCATTTGGTGTGCACTGCCATCGATTCTACTGTTGGTATTATGGTTGTTGTTTGATGAGTCAATAATCAGTTCACTACTTATTGGCGGCCTACCTGAGAGTCTTCTGCCTACATCTGAGGCTGAACACAATCTGTTTTTCAACAGTGTTGAAAATATTGCCAGCGGTGCACTAAGTGCTGAAACTGCTGACCCTGCTTTAGTTGCGGCGGCTGAGTCGTTGAACAGCTTGCGTGATACCGGTCGTAGTTTAGCGACAGCGGCGGTGTTGTCATTGGCTGTATTGGGTGCAGGTTGGGGTTGGGTGAAAGTTTCGCCCAAGCTTCGAGCCAGGCAGCAAGTGGAACGGGTGTTCAGAGGTATTTTATTGAGTTGCGCCTGTGTGGCCATTTTTACCACCCTGGGTATTTTACTCTCGGTATTATTTGAGTCCCTCCGGTTCTTCCAGGCAGTGCCCGCAACAGAATTCCTGTTTGGCACCGAGTGGAGCCCACAAATGGCTATTCGTAGCGATCAAGTGGGGTCATCGGGCAGTTTTGGTGCTATCCCATTATTTGTGGGAACCCTGCTGATTTCTTTCATTGCTATGGTTGTTGCGGTTCCTGTTGGATTGATGTCGGCAATTTACTTGGCCGAATATGCTAGTCCTCGAATGCGTGGTTTTGCCAAGCCTGCTCTTGAGGTGCTGGCTGGTATTCCTACGGTTGTATATGGTTTTTTTGCCGCACTGACAGTTGCTCCCTTTATTCGTGAGACCGGTGAAGGTTTTGGGTTACAAGTTTCTTCAGAGAGTGCGCTGGCCGCAGGTTTAGTCATGGGGGTGATGATCATCCCCTTTATCTCTTCACTGGCTGATGATGTGATTAATGCGGTGCCTCAGAGCTTGCGTGATGGTTCTTTGGGGCTGGGAGCGACCCGCTCTGAAACCATTAAAAAAGTAATATTTCCAGCAGCGCTGCCTGGCATTGTGGGTGGTGTATTGCTGGCAGCTTCTCGTGCAATTGGGGAAACAATGATTGTAGTTATGGCTGCAGGTTTAGCGGCAAAACTGACCGCTAATCCGTTGGATACCGTCACTACAGTAACTGTACAAATTGTTACTTTGTTGGTGGGTGACCAAGAGTTTGATAGCCCCAAAACCCTTGCAGCCTTTGCTTTAGGCTTGATGTTGTTTGTTGTCACGTTAGTGCTCAATTTTGTTGCGCTGCGTGTTGTGAAGAAATATCGAGAACAGTATGAGTAATGTAAACCATGGCTGATTCAAATCTATCTCACGCAGAACGAATCCAGAGCAGTTTAGCGAAGCGCTATCGTGCAGAAAAACATTTTAAGTTTTATGGTGCTGCAGCGATTGCCTTTGGCTTGCTGTGTGTCGTGCTTCTGTTTACTGACATTATCAGTAAGGGTTACAAGGCTTTTGGTCAAACCTATATACAGCTAGAAGTAACCTATGATGCGAGCACACTTGGAATTACAGATGTTAATGATTCCCAGCAAATCGTACTGGCAGATTTTCACGGGGTAGTAAAAACGGCATTAAAAAGTCGTTTTGTCGATGTTTCTGGTCGTAAGGCCAAACGTGATTTATATGGTCTGATCAGTCATGGCGCTGGTTATACCTTACGTGACAGATTAGTGGCTAATCCTAAATTATTGAATCAGACAGAAACTCTGTGGTTAGTAGCCGATGATGATATTGATACCTATTACAAAAGTATTGATAGCGATGCTGGGGCTTTTGTTGGGCGAATGAGTGAACAGCGTCAGGGCTGGGTGGATCAATTGGCACAGTCTGATGATGTAAAAATGCGCTTAAATCGCAATTTCTTCACTCAAGGTGATTCGCGCGAGCCAGAGCTGGCCGGTATTCGTGGTGCGGCTATGGGGTCATTATTTACTTTAATTATTACTATAGCCCTTTCCTTCCCCATTGGTGTTGCTGCAGCGGTTTATCTCGAAGAATTTGCTCCACAAAATCGCTGGACTGATTTGATTGAGGTGAATATTAATAATCTGGCGGCAGTACCCTCCATTATTTTTGGCCTGCTGGGCTTGGCTATCTTTATTAATTTCTTCCATGTGCCACGCTCAGTTCCTGTGGTAGGTGGTTTAGTGCTGACATTAATGACGTTGCCAACCATTATTATTTCAAGCCGAGCAGCGATTAAAGCAGTTCCTCCTTCCATTCGAGACGCAGCAATTGGTGTGGGGGCCTCCCCAATGCAAGTAGTTCTTCATCATGTTTTGCCTTTGGCCATGCCTGGCATGTTAACCGGTGCCATTATTGGTATGGCCCAGGCTTTGGGCGAAACAGCTCCTTTGCTGATGATAGGCATGGTGGCTTTTATTGTGGATATTCCTGGTGGCTTTACTGATCCCTCCACCGTGTTACCCGTACAGATTTTCCTCTGGGCCGATAGTCCAGAAAGGGCCTTCATGGAGAAAACCTCAGCAGCCATTATGGTGCTGTTGGCTTTTCTGATATTTATGAATACCTTGGCAGTGATTCTACGAAAGCGTCTTGAGCGTCGCTGGTAGTCGGAACTGAAAAGGGGATAATGGTGAACAAGATGGTTACAAATATATCAGCAAAAATGCCTACAGGTTTAGTGCAATCAAAAAAAGAAAAGATGGAAGAAACTGCTTATCCCGAAGATACAATCGGAACACCTCTTCTGGAAGGCTCAAAAATGTCCATGCGTAATGTGGATGTTTTCTATGGCGACAAACAGGCTATTTTTAACGTCAATGTAGATGTTGGGCAAAATGAAGTTATTGCCATGATTGGTCCTTCAGGTTGTGGTAAATCCACCTTTTTGCGCAGTATCAATCGGATGAATGATACTGTTGAAAGCTGCCGGGTGACGGGTCAGTTGACATTGGATGGTGAGGATATTTATTCGGCCCAAATGGACCCTGTTGCTCTGCGTGCCCGTGTGGGTATGGTCTTCCAAAAGCCTAACCCTTTCCCCAAAACCATTTACGACAATGTGGCCTACGGCCCGCGGTTGCATGGTTTGGCTAGTCGTAGGGCTGAACTGGATGAAATTGTTGAAATCAGTCTGACGCGTGCTGGGTTATGGGCGGAAGCAAAAGATCGCCTGGATCAGCCTGGTACCGGGCTCTCTGGTGGTCAGCAACAGCGGCTGTGCATTGCCCGAGCTATTGCCATCAGCCCAGAAGTTATCTTGATGGATGAGCCGTGTTCGGCATTGGACCCTATTGCTACGGCTAAAATTGAAGAATTGATCGCTGAGTTGTCCCAAAACTATACCATTGCCATTGTGACGCACTCCATGCAACAGGCTGCGAGGGTTTCACACCGTACGGCGTATTTCCACTTAGGTCGCCTTGTTGAAGTAAATGAGACGGAGAAAGTGTTTACTGCACCGGAACATCAACTTACAGAAGCCTATATTACGGGTCGTTTTGGTTAAGCGAGTGTTTGGCAGCTAGCGGAATTATAAGAGGAAAGACTCAATGGATAACTTAAATCTGGATCAACATATCTCAAGGCAATTTAATGAAGACCTTGAAGAGATTAAAACCAGCATGCTTGAAATGGGTGGCTTGGTAGAAAAGCAGGTTAGTGATGCGATTCGGGCACTCGAAGATGCAGACAGTGGTTTAGCCGAGCGTGTGATTGAAGTTGAATCAAGAATCGATGAAATGGAAATGGAAATTGATGAAACCTGCATTACATTGATTGCTCGTCGTCAACCAGCGGCTACCGATTTGCGTTTGGTAATCGCGGTGACGAAGACCATTCGTGATCTTGAGCGTATTGGTGATGAGGCTCAGAAGATTGCCAAAATGGCCATTAAATTATCTGAAGAAGGTAATGCCCCTCGTGGCTATATGGAAGTGCGCCATATTGGCAACTGTGTGCGGAAAATGCTGGATGATTCTCTTGATGCCTTCTCTCGGTTCGATGCTGAGGCGGCTATAGCCACTATGCATGAAGACCGGGAAGTAGATAGGGATTACAAAACGGCCCTGAGGGAAATGATTACTTATATGATGGAGGACCCTCGAAGTATTTCTCGCTCTATGAATATTTTATGGGCGCTTAAGTCATTAGAGCGCGTCGGTGATCATGCTAAAAACATCTGCGAACAAGTAGTTTACCTAGTACAGGGCAGAGATATTCGTCATACAAAACAGGATTAATCTTTGGCGGTGCTTTCTAAGTGCTTCGCTTGGGAGAAAATATTTTGGACGAAAGTACGGCCCTATAATTTATACATAAAAAAACCGGATTAAATTTCCGGTTTTTTTATGTCCCTTTTTTTATACCCCTCTAGCCCTTAAACTGAACCTTCTGATCAGGTTACTGGTAGATACTTGATTGATGGCCATTTGGGAGTTGCGATT
>Ga0209345_10001301_pt1 | contig 30086 bp, 32 predicted proteins | sample Cruoilmetagenom7_FD_187294 | JGI IMG/M metagenome (GOLD analysis project Ga0209345, IMG submission 187294) | Oil polluted marine microbial communities from Coal Oil Point, Santa Barbara, California, USA - Sample 7 (SPAdes) (version 2) | ecosystem: Environmental > Aquatic > Marine > Oil seeps ...
TACTAAGCTGTCCAGGTGAGGAGCTAGAAGATCCTTGCGCCCTAAGTTCATCACCACGCGCTGCTTGACGCGGCCGTTCTCCCGATAGCACTCCACCAGACGCAGGTATTCGTGCTGCGAGCCTTGACCACCGCGAGCTTTCACCGTTCTCAAGTACATTGTCTGTCATGACTAAGTATAATAGACAATGCCAGATTTGTCAATAGAGTCTTAACTCCTCATCTGTCATTACACCAGCACAGCCGTCAGCTTTGAATGAAGCTAAATTAAAGCTGAGCTATCTCCCGAGATGTCAAACATGGGCTAACTCACCGATAAGTGGTCTCGGTACGACGTGCCACCTGTAATATGAGCACCAAACTCTCCCTGTCATATATCTCATAGACTACCCGATAATCTCCCACCCTTATTCGATATGCTCTTTCAGCTCCTTCAATTTTCCTCACTCCATGAGGACGAGGCTCGTCAGCCAGGCTTCTTATGGCAGTTCGCAGCCGCTCAAAGTTACGTCGCTGTATCCGCCTCTTAAGCCTTTCCAAATCGCGGTCAGCAGCAGGCGAGACTTCAAGCCTGTACACTCTTGGACTCCGCCTCTCTTTCCCGTCTGCTTACCGCCTCTTCTAATTCCTGTTCCACCTCAGCCCATGGGCGCCCACCTTTTTCTTGCCATTCAGCACGGGCAGCCTCAATTACAGGCAGTAATTCAGCATCCTCGCGACTCTCCAGCCATTCTCGCACCGCCTCAGCAATAATGTCGCTTGCCGGTTTGTGCCGTCTAGCAGCCTCTACCTTCAAGTAAGTATAAAGGTCTTCGTCGTGGAATACCACTGTCATTCTCCTGCTCATGTCATCATCTCCTTGGGCATAGATACATATGCACGCATTAGCATTGTAACAGCATCTGGCTCGGTTCGTCAAGGTTTTATGTTATCTTTGTTAATGTTCTACAATATTGTCACCCTATAACTGTTCTGGGAAAATGTCACCCATGAAGGAGATGGTGACGTTGAACAGGAAAGAGCAGAAAAGGCTGCTGGTGTTAAATCAAGTGGAGACGGACAAGCTGATGGGTAGGGAGGCAGCTGAGGTATTAGACCTTTCCCTGCGTCATGTGAGAAGGGTTTTAGCGGTGTACAGAGAGGAGGGCGCTCAAGCATTTGGAGTGAACCCCTGAGACTGGACACCTGAGGTTAGGAAGGCTTGGCAGGGTCAGAATGCCCTATAATAAGGGATAGAAAGGACTTTGCCATGAGGAATCAGAGAAGTTTCAGCTTAGAATTCAAAAGGCAGGTAGTCGAGGAATTACTCAGTGAAGATAGCAGGCCTGCCCAGCTCTGTCGCAGATACAACATCTCATCGAGCGTACTCTACCACTGGAAGAGGCAATACAGCCGCGGTAGGTTTAACAACGAGCCTACTCAAGAAGCCGCCCTGAAGGATAGGGTTGAGAAGCTGGAGCGTCTGGTGGGCAAGCTGACGCTGGAGAATGAGTTTCTAAAAAAGGGGTTACAGAACAGCGTCAATCGAGCCAACGCAAAAGGGAAATCGTTGCTCGGTGGAAACACCTCCTCAGCAGTATCCAGCGAGGGTGTAAGCTTATGAGCATTGCCAGGAGCAGTTTCTACTATAAACCCAGGGCCAAGAGCCCTGACCAGATGGAGGCGGAGGCAGACCTGGTGGACCGCATCGAAGCTATCTGTCTTGAGTTTCCCCGCTATGGGTACCGTAGGGTTACCAAACAGCTCCAGCGTGAGGGATGGACGATAAATCACAAGAAGGTGCTGCGATTGATGCGTGAGAGCGACCTTCTCTGCCGGGTCAAGCGGAGGTGGGCGAGGACCACTGATAGTAATCACCGCTTCCCCAGGTATCCCAATCTCATCAAGGGAATGGTTGCGAGCCGCTTAAACCAGGTGTGGATTGCCGATATCAGCTACATCCGCATTCGGACAGGCTTTGTCTACCTGGCAGCAATACTGGATGCCTGCTCTAGGCGGGTGATTGGCTATGCCGTCTCTACCAGGATTGACACCATGCTGACGCTTGAGGCACTACAAGTGGCTATTGCTGAGCGTAAGCCAGATCTGGGTGTCATCCATCACTCGGACCAGGGAGTGCAATACGCCTCAAGTGAGTACGTAGATGAGCTCAACTGCCACGGGTTTGAGATCAGCATGGCACGGACGGGTAATCCCTATGAAAATGCCATGATGGAGAGCTTCTTCAAAACACTGAAATACGAGGAGGTGTACTTATGTGAGTATGAGACTTATGAGGACGTGATGGGAAGGCTTCCCTACTTCATTGAGGAGGTCTATAATCATAAGAGGCTTCATTCGGCATTGGGTTATCAATCACCGAATGACTTTGAAGAGTCTTTGCTTATTCAAGAAAATATGGTGTCACCCCGCCAGATTCTCCTAACCCTACCTGTCCAAATATAAGGGTGCACTCCAATAGTGTAAGATGCCTCCAAAGAAAAAGAATTCAGGGTTATAACAGCCCTAGAAAGGAGGACTTACGCCATGAATAGAATACCACCCGGCAGGAAATTAAAGCAAGAGTTTGATAATTTGCTTCAGGGTTATGATGGAGAGCAGCACCCATTGGATGCCTTTGTTAGATTGGGGGACGGTATATGCTTCAGGTAGCATTAGAGCAGGAGGTAGAGGATTTCCTGGGGCGAGCCCACTATCAGTGGGGAAAAGAAGGCACCAGGGATGGCGAAATGGCTACGAGGTAGGGAAGAGTCAGATGCCTGGAGCGGCTGGTAAAGGAGATGTATGTGATGGGGCTCTCCACCAGGGATGTGCCACATGATCATGGTGTAGTCTTCCCAGTCGATATCACTGGCCTTAATATTGGCCAGCTCACTTAGCCTCATACCGCTATCAGCAAAAAGGGGATAGTAGCCTTGCCTCTGAGGTTACCAACTTGCCCTATGAGGTAGGTGACCTGCTCGGTGGTTAGGCTGGGGAGTATTGATTTACTTGGCTTTGGTGCATTCACCATCCTAGGAAGGTTGCTCTTGAGCCTTGGTTGACTAACCGTTAATAAACACCTCTATTGCTCGGTAATAAGCGCGCATGCCACTGGAACACTTAAGGCTGGTTAGGAAGCCATTTATACTCTGTGCAGTTATCTTGGTGTTAGAATACTCCAGGAACGGGCTCAAGGGATCACGGTAAGATTCGATTGTCCTTGGTGACAAGCCTTGTGGAATCGAGGAACTTTGCTAACGAATCGGGCTGGACTCTTGCTGACTTTCCTATGGTCGGGGTGAGAGGATTTGAACCTCCGACCACCTGAACCCCATTCAGGTGCGCTACCAGGCTGCGCTACACCCCGCAGATATTACACTTCATGAAACTCGCCTTCTACTGTCCCTTCCGCCGGTCCCTCACCACCTGCAGGTGGTGGACCAGCCTGCTGATAGACTGCCATACCTACCTTCTGCAAAGCCTCGGAAAGCTCCTGCATAGTGCTTTGGATGTAAGATACATCTTGCCCCTGAAGTGCTGAGCGCACCGCGGCAATCTTGCCATCCACCTGCTGCCTTAAGTCGGCAGGCACCTTGTCTCCCTGCTCCCGCAGCGTTTTCTCCGCGGTGTAGGCTAAATTATCCGCAGTATTGCGAGTCTCAACCTCTTCCTTCCTCCTCACATCCTCAGCAGCGTGTATCTCTGCCTCGCGCGTCATTTGTTCCACCTCTTCCTTAGACAGGCCGCTAGAGGCAGTAATAGTGATTTTTTGCTCCCTACCGGTGCCTTTATCTCGGGCGCTAACATTGAGGATACCATTGGCATCAATATCGAAGGCGACCTCGACTTGGGGTACTCCCCGAGGTGCAGGGAGGATGCCATCAAGCATAAAGCGCCCCAGGGTCTTATTGTCAGTGGCCATAGGGCGTTCCCCTTGGAGCACATGGATCTCTACACTGGGCTGGTTATCAGCGGCAGTGCTGAAGATCTGGCTCTTGCTGGTGGGGATAGTGGTGTTGCGGGGGATAAGCGATGTAGCCACCCCACCTAGGGTCTCAATGCCCAAAGTGAGTGGGGTAACATCCAAGAGCAGTACTTCCCTTACCTCCCCCGTAAGCACACCCCCCTGAATGGCTGCCCCTATAGCTACTACCTCATCGGGGTTAACCCCTTTATGCAGCTCTTTGCCGAAGAACTGCCTGAGCTTCTCCTGAACCAAAGGCATCCTAGTCTGTCCACCAACAAGAATAATGTTGTTGATCTGCTCTACTCTGAGTCCAGCATCGCTCAACGCCTGGCGGCAGGGACCTAAGCTCTTTTCTACCAAATCCATGGCCAATTGCTCTAACCTGGATCGGGTTAAGGTGATGTTGAGATGTTTGGGGCCGGCGGCATCGGCAGTAATGTAGGGGAGATTGATTTCTGTTTGCGACACTGTAGATAGCTCGCGCTTCGCCTTCTCCGCAGCATCCTTCAGTCGTTGCAGAGCCATTCGATCTTGCCGCAAATCTATCCCCTGCTCCTTCCTAAACTCCGCAATCAACCAATCCATAACACATTGGTCGATGTCATCTCCACCGAGGTGAGTGTCACCATTAGTGGATTTGACCTGGAAGGTCCCCTCCCCAATTTCCAAGATGGAGATGTCAAAGGTCCCTCCACCTAAGTCGTAAACACTAATGGTTTCCTCATTCCTCTTATCCAAGCCATAAGCCAGCGATGAGGCAGTAGGCTCGTTGATGATACGCAGCACGTTTAACCCAGCGATAGCGCCAGCATCCTTAGTTGCCTGACGCTGGCTATCGTTAAAATAGGCAGGAGCAGTGACCACCGCATCAGTGACCTTCGCGTTTAGATAAGCCTCAGCATCAGTCTTTAGCTTTTGTAATATCATGGCTGATATCTCTGGAGGGCTGTATTCCTTGCCTCCCATTACTACGTGGCAATCACCGTTGGATGCCTCAGCTATCTTGTATGGTAGTCGCTTTATGTCAAATTGGACTGTGGGGTCTCTGAACTTACGCCCCATAAGGCGCTTAATGCTATAAATAGTATTTTCTGGGTTGGTGATAGCTTGCCGCTTGGCTAGCCAGCCTACCAAGCGTTCCCCTGCCTTGGTGATGGCCACCACCGAGGGGCAAAGCCTCTCCCCCTCCGCTGTGGGGATAACCTCTGGTTCCCCACCCTCCATAGTTGCTATTACGCTAAAGGTTGTCCCCAGGTCAATTCCTACAGTTCTTCCCATGCCTATTCCTCCACAGTTTCCTTTTCCTCTTCTTTACCCTTCCCCACCATCACCAGAGCGGGGCGAATTAGTCGGTCATGCAATTTATACCCCTTTTGGAACTCGGCAACCACTCTCCCCTCCTCACCTTCTGCATATGTCACCGCCTCGTGCAGGGCAGGATCAAATGGCTCTCCTATTGCCTTAACCTGTGAAACGCCTTGTGCCTCTAAAACCGCTTGAAGCTTGCGGTGGATGAGTCGAATACCATCAAGCCAGGTTAATCCCGAAAGTTGAGGTGGCAGAGAATCAAAAGCCCGCTCGAAATCATCAAGCACCGGTAACAAGTTAAGGATAAGCGTGGCATTGGCAAACTTGATCGCCTCGCCTTTATCTTGCTCAACTCGCTTCTTGTAGTTAATGAGGTCGGCTTGTGCTCTCTGCCAATTGGCAAGATACCTTTCGGCCTTATCTCTCTCCTCAGCAATAGCTTTCCTCAGTGATTCTATATCTTCTTCTACCCCGGCAGCTACCTGTTCGGCTTTATCAATTGTCTGCGCCTCTTCACCACCAGGACTTTCCTCTTTATTCTCCATTAATATGATCCTCCCACTTAGACGTGTATCTGGCTTACCAAATCGGTCATCACTGAAGATAAGTAGAGCGTAGTAGCAATGGCTCGGTCATAAGGCATACGCTTGGGGCCGATAACCCCGATAGCTCCCCTCATCTCTCCACCATACTGGCTTAGAATCAAACTGTATTCTTGCAATGCCTCTTCCTTGTTCTCACTGCCAATAGTTATCTGAATTCCGGCTTCATTCCTTAAGGAGCTTAAGATAGCTATGAGTGCACTCTTCTCCTCGAGCATTTCTACTAGGCCCAGCGTTTTCCCCTTGCTCTTAGCGAACTCTGGTTGACTTAATAAATGTCGCAACCCATCGAGGTAAAGCTCCTTATAGAGTTGTCTATCCTCTGCCTCCATTATTCGCACTATTGCTTCAGTTATCTGCTCCTCAATAGGGGCGAGCTCAATTTTTTGAGCTTCAATCTGGGAGCAGGTTAAACCCTCATAGACGACATTTAATCTATTAGCAATGACAGTGAGTTCGTCCTGGGATACTCCTTGCTCTAAGGAGAGTAATTGCCGTTTAAGCTTTGCCCCTCGAAGCACCAATATAAGTAGGGCAAGGAACTCGTGGAGAGTTACCAGGTCCAGATGCTTGAGGCGGCATTCTGCTGCTTGAAGCGAAGTAACCAATGCTATACTCTTCAATCTTTGAGCCAGCACCGCTGCTGTTAAACATATCCACTCCTCCAACTCCGGTTCTATAGGGTGGAAAAGTTGTCGAATAGCATTCTGTTCTGCTTCAGGGAGCTCTGTCTCCCCAATAAGATGCTCCACATAATAGCGATAACCCTTGTCTGAAGGTATACCTCCAGCTGAGACGTGAGGGCGAGTAATATAATCCTCTTTCTCTAGTTGCGTCATCTCACTGCGGATAGTAGCTGGGCTAATACCTAAAGGATAATTATAAGCTATACCCTCTGATGCCACAGGAGTGGCGCTAGCTACATATTCACCTACAATGATTTTTAATATAACTTCCTTTCTCACTGATAGCCCGCCCGAGCTTTCTCCCACCATCAGACTAACCCTCTACCGCATAGAGATACCACTTTTCCTTAATTTACCACCGCTAGCGTAGGTTGTCAAGGCAAGCGTGGGCCCCTTAATCGGTGAACTGATTAAAAATGTCTGGGGGGTGATGCAATTTCAATGGTGATAACGATATTTTTAGCCTAATTCCTGGGCAAAAATCACAGGGGGAGATTCTTCCCAGCCTTTTAGGGCTGTTTTATCGCAAGATTTTCGTGGGGTGGTTTAGCCTGGAGGACTTAGTGCCAGCACCGTATAATGAGCTGAACCAATTAATACCTCCCAGGATTTGTTAGCTCTACGGAGTAAGACTGTGCCTGCCTAGCTTACTACCGCCCAAACTGAGTAAAGATAGCAAGGCCAAGGTGTTTGGGATGGGCAGTAGCCTATTCTTGAGGCGAAGCTACCGCTTTAAGTATATGTGTCAGCACTTGAAGCCTGAGCCAAGCGGCATTGGCGCCATGTCTGTCAATTTTCCATACCTTCCAAGCCCCATCAGGTAAAGTTTCAATTTTCTTGCTTAAGCTGGGGTTCATGTGGCACTCACAGCAAATTCCCACCCTTTACCTCGAAAATAGATTCCCCATGTGTCATTGCGACCCTGAGCGAAGCGAAGGGGAAGCAATCTCACTCTCATTATCCCGAGATTGCTTCGGGGCCTTGCCCCTCGCAACGACATACCTATTTTGCGGTAGCATTTCATAGGCTTCATCCACCACCGCTTTATGTCTTTGGGGGCGGGTACATTTCCATCACCAATCTCATCAGCCAGTAGTAATCCTGTCTCTGCCCAGCCGGCCTCCATAGGCTGGAAAGCCCGATATCCTTGATGACAGAACCGGGCATTAATGCTGCTCCTGCCCAGGGCGTCACATCCTCTTTAAGACCGCCCGGTAAGGATAACCCATGAGGAACCCTGGTTCTTCTTCACCTCCTGGGTGAAAATTTACCACAATCTAGATAGCTTTGCCCTTAGAGGGATACTTTCGGATTAGAGTATCTCCCGTCGGACTATCGCAGACAGGCTGTTCGGAAATCAGCTTTGAAGAGTTGGCGATCTCGGAGCAAAAATAAAACTGAGAGCGACTGGTTAAATTGGGAGTAGAGAGGTGAGCGCTATTAGATGAATATATAAAGGGAACGTTACTCAAACGAGCATATCTCCTTGCTTGTTCCAGCCCTTTATCTGGTGGTTCATTGCTTGCCTTAGCTTCCGTTAAGGCAACGGCGACAGGCTGGGTATTAATATTCACTCGAACACGTAGCAGATAGTCCGCCCGATATCGTTGTCTTCGCCTTGGCTTGCCATTTACAATGTCAATTCCCTGAGCAGTTTCCTCACGGTGAACAAGATCTCCTGTCCAGCCACCACTATGGAGAGATGGGTCGATCAGCTTTGCCTTCGTATCAGCTTCACTAAGGATCATGCTCTCCTCCCCAGTATTCAACGGCAAAACGCTCTATCCCCCAAACTCGAGAGCGATTATACAACAAGAGGAAATCAGAGCATACCTCCGTTGCGAAGCTAATAAAGCGTTTTTTCCTTCTTCAGCTCTGGCAAGCTCCTTAATAGCTTTCTCATTAAATCTCTCTGCTTCGCTGATAGACTTTTCATATCTCCTTGTCCCCCCATAGCAGCCTAAGCCAGCATCCCTCCATCAACATAAATGGTCTGCCCAGTGATGTAATTTGAGGCATCTGAGGCCAAGAATAAGGCAGCACCTACTATATCATCAACTTCAGCAATGCGACCCAAGGGAACTCCAGCCTCGATGCCCTTAAGCATTTCGGGATTACCCCATAAGGGTTGGCTAAATTTTGTCTTCACCAAGCTGGGTCCGATGGCATTAACCCGGATGTTATATGGGGCAAGCTCAGTGGCCAAGACCTTGGTTAGCATAACAACACCAGCCTTAGCTATACTATAAGCCCCCAATCCAGGGGAAGCCTTCACCGCGCCTGTGGAGGTGAGATTGATTATATTCCCCGTTCTTTTCTCCACCATCACCTTGGCCACCGCTTGACTGGTAAGATAATACCCTTTGAGATCGACATTCATTATCTTATCCCAGCCATCCTCGCGAAGTTCAATAAGAGGGCGCATAATATTCATGGCAGCATTATTGACCAAGACATCCACAGTGCCGAATTCCCCTATCACCATTGACACCAGATTATCCACCTCGCTTTTTACCGCGATATTAGTTTGCACCACCAAACAGCGCTTCCCCAAAGCTCGAATTTCCTCAGCCACCTCCTCCAGCTCAGAAATGGTGCGCGCACATATTGATACGTCAGCCCCTGCTTGAGCAAAACCTAAGGCAATGCTTCGACCGATTCCCCTCCCTCCACCGCTAACGACGGCTATCTTACCTTCCAGTGAAAAACTTGGCAGCGACATAAGGCCTCCTTTATTGTGACGGGCTAACCTCCCTTAGTGTTTCTCGCAGTGCCTCATCGATGTGGTCGATAAAAATGAATTGAAGCGTTTCCTTTACTTGCTGGGGGACTTCTTCCAAATCTCCTTCATTCTCCTTGGGGAGAATTACCTTCTTAACTCCGGCCTGATGGGCAGCTAACACCTTCTCCTTTATCCCTCCTATAGGCAATATCTTCCCTCGCAGGGTGATCTCTCCGGTCATCCCCACCTTTTTACTCACTGGCCGCTTAGTTAAGGCAGAAATTAAAGCCACTGCCATAGTAATGCCCGCTGAAGGCCCATCTTTGGGAATAGCACCAGAGGGGACGTGAATATGAACATCGGTCTTTTCGTAGAAATTGTCCCCAACTCCTAAAGAAGGGGCTATGGAGCGAGTATAGGTAAGTGCTGCTCGAGCTGATTCCTGCATCACCTGACCTAGCTGACCGCTAAGAGTAAGATTACCCTTCCCGGGAATCAAACTAGCTTCCACAAAAAGGACTTCCCCCCCGGTTGGTGTCCAGGCCAGCCCGGTGGCTACCCCAACCTCATCAGCCTCTTCGGCCAGTTCATGGCGAAATTTTTGCGGCCCAAGAAAGTCATGAAGCTTATCCGCGGTAACCACTACAGGTTCAGCAGAGCCCTCAGCCACTCGCCGGGCTACCTTGCGGCAAATAGCTCCAATCTCCCGTTCTAGATTCCTTACCCCAGCCTCCCGGGTATAGTTCCTGATTATGGCTGATACAGCTTCATCATCAAATTGAAGCTTCTCGGCATCAAGGCCATTTTCGCCAAGTTGCCTCGGGATGAGGAACTTTGTGGCAATATGCAATTTCTCTTGTTCGGTATAACCAGGGAGCTCAATCACCTCCATCCGATCCTTGAGGGCGGGAGGAATAGGGTCGATGATATTGGCTGTGGTGATAAACATCACCTTTGACAGATCAAAAGAGGTATCCATGTAATGGTCGACAAAGGCGCAGTTTTGCTCTGGATCCAAAACCTCAAGGAGTGCTGCTTGTGGATCACCTCGAAAGTCAATCCCTACCTTATCAATCTCGTCGAGCATGAATACCGGGTTGTTAGATTCAGCACGGCGGATCCATTGGATAATTCTCCCTGGCAGGGCGCCGACGTAAGTGCGCCGATGCCCGCGGATTTCCGCCTCATCTCTGATGCCTCCTAAAGACATGCGGACAAATTTCCTTCCTAGGGCACGAGCAATCGATTGACCTACTGAGGTCTTCCCTGTCCCCGGAGGTCCCACAAAACAGAGGATAGGGCCCTTCATATCCGGTTTCAGTTTTCGTACTGCTAGATAATCGAGTATCCTTTCTTTCACCTTATCTAAGTCATAATGATCCTCATCCAGAACCTTAGCTGCTTGGGCAATATCCAAATTGTCCTCGGTGCTCTTTGACCAAGGGAGAGCGGCCAGCCAATCAAGGTAGGTTCGGGACACCGTGTACTCGGCAGCCGCCGGGGGCATCTTAGCTAAGCGATCCAGCTCTTGCTCTGCCTCCTTTTGGGCCTCAGGAGGCAGTTTGGCCTGCTCGATTTTTTGCCTAAGTTCTTGAATTTCTATGGTGCGCTCGTCAGCTTCGCCCAGCTCTCGCTGGATTGCCTTTAATTGCTCTCGCAAGAAGAACTCCCGCTGCGTCTTATCCATTTCACCCTTGATCTGTGATTGAATCTTGCTCCCCAACTCTAGAAGCTCCAGCTCTCTACTGATGTAGCCGGTTAGTTTCCTAATGCGTTCAGCCACATCCAGCGTCTCTAGTATCTCTTGTCCTTCTTCACGGCTGAGGTTGATGTAAGCAGCCACAAAGTCAGCAAAACTCCCCGGCTCCGATATGTTCATTGCAGCAATGCTCAACTCATCGGGGAGATTGGGGGCAAGCTGAACTACTTTCTGGAACTGGGCAGAAAGATTTCTGGTTAAAGCCTCAAGCTCAGTGCTCTTTTCCACCCTCTCCTCAATCACCTCCACCTTGGCTCTAAGATAAGGCTCGGTTTGAGTTATCTGGATTAGGCGAATTCTCGACAGCCCGTGCAATAAGAGACGAGTGGAGCCATCGGGTAATTTAAACATTCGGGCAATTAAAGCTGCCGTGCCTATGGAGTAGAGATTATCGAGACTGGGTTGCTCCGCAGCACGCTCAGCGAAAATACCTACAATCTTGTCACCAGCTACCGCCTCATCGATAACTCGGATTAATTTTTGCTCCCCGGTGGCTAAGGGGATTACGATAGACGGATAGACAATGTTTTCCCCGCTAGGGAAGATAAGCAGTTCCTCGGGGATGGGCACCCTGGTAACCCGAGCAGTCTTATCCTCATCTACTGCTGTCATCGATCTCACCCCCTGATGAACTTTTTACTCAAAAGTAGCTTTTATTTCTACCCGAAAGGTCTGTTCCACTGCTGCCTTTGGGAGGTTGACTACTAAAAGACCGTCTTCATAGGAAGCCTTAGCTCGGCTAGGGTCCACTGGCGTTGGCAAAAGGATGCTTCGCTCAAAGAACCCTTTGTGAATCTCCATCTGATAGTATGTCCTCCTCCTTGAAGTGAGGGTATCTTTTCTTTCCCCCCTAATAACTAAGGTATTGCTATCAACAACCAGCTCAAACTCCCCTTGCCTCACTCCAGCCAGTTCTACCTGTACTGTCACCTCTTCGCCCGTCTCGTAGACATCCATAGCTGGCTCCCACATGCCTGGCGAGAAGCGTATCGGCGGTGGCTTAGAGCTACCTAGATAACCAAGCAACCGTTCCATCTCTTTCTGCATACTATTAATATTGATCAACCAATCATAACGAAAGCCAACCATCATCCCCCCTGTTAGACTGCTGGAGATTATTTTGTGTTCTTTTTTTATAATATAGTAGTAGGACTGAAAAGTCTATATAGTGTAAGTTGAACGGAAGGAGTGATTGTGCCAGCGAACTTGCCTCCACAATATTACGAAGCTGAGAGGCGCTATAGGGTAGCTAAAACTGCTGGGGAAAAGATTGAAACCCTGGAAGAAATGCTTGCTATCATGCCCAAGCATAAGGGCACGGATAAACTTCGTGCCGAACTCCGCACTAAGATTGCCAAGTTTGAGCAGGAGTCTCGTCGCAAACTGGCCACCAGCCGAAAGGGAAGCTATTATCATATAAAAAAGGAGGGGGCAGGTCAGGTTGTCTTGGTTGGCCTCCCCAATGGGGGGAAATCTCAGCTAGTCTCGGCCATTACTGAGGCCACAACTTTAGTAGCCGACTGGCCATTTACTACCCAAGTCCCCATTCCTGCGATGATGCGGTTTGAAAATATTCAAGTACAATTAGTAGATATGCCCCCCGTCACCGACCAGAATGCTCAACCATGGCTCTCCAACTTGCTAAGGTCGGCTGATGCCCTTTTAATTGTAGTTGATTTGGCAGACGAGCCCATAGGCCAGGTGGAAACTATCACCGCGGAGTTGGAGAAGTTGAAGATAAAGCCTATGGGGATAAGAGGAGAACCAACCCTGGGGATGGTTCAAAAGAAGGCCCTAATTTTGGGGAATAAAAACGATCTGGAGGGCTCGGGGCAAAATTTCGCCGCGCTGAGTGCCAAATTCGGCGGGGAATTTCCCCTCATCTCCATTTCGGCAAAGGAGAGATTGAGATTAGAAGAGTTAAAAAAGAGGATATATGAGATGCTCGATATTATCCGAGTACACACTAAAGCCCCTGGCTCGAAACCAGATCTAGCTGGACCGGTAATTCTCAGCAAAGGGAGCACTATTGAAGATGCTGCTTCAACCATCCATAAAGAGTTCAAACACAGATTAAAATATGCCCAAGTCTGGGGATCGGGGAAATATAGTGGGCAAAGAGTTAAGCGGGATCATCTCCTCGAGGATGGCGATATAATAGAGTTTCATGTTTAAAAAATGAGGTCATCCCCCATCTACCTTTTCCCCCATTTGGCCACAAATTTCTCCTTAACCTGGGGATTTACGAAACCATGAGGCCATTCCCCACGCAACACTCTGGACACTTCTTCCCAGGGGCGACGCCATAATTCTTCATCTGCCTCCTCTGAATAGTGTGCGCTGTGCCCGGTAATTAATATGTTATCCAGTTTAAACAATGGTTTGTCTGGATTAGGCGGCTCTGGCTCTAACACATCTATGCCAGCAGCAGCAATCAAGCCCTGCGAAAGAGCGGTGTAAAGGGCCTCTTCATCAACGAGCCCGCCTCGGGCAGTATTAATTAGGCAAGCTGTAGGTTTCATCTTCTTGAACTGCTCTATGCCTATCATCCCCTCATTCTCCGGGGTGAGGGCAGCATGCAGGGAGACGAAATCTGACTCCTCAAGCAGACGGTCAAGACTTGCTGATTCCACACCAAACACCTTAAACGTGGGCTGGGGCACATAAGGGTCATAGGCCAAGATCCTGAAGCCAAAAGCCTTCGCCTTAGGCACCATCGTGCGGGGGATATTGCCAAAGCCAGCAAGCCCCAATGTTTGCCCCCGCAGTCGATGTACTGGCTTCAGTAATGCCATCCCCTCTTGAGTGGTGGTCCACTTTCCCGCCTTAATCTCAGGGATCAGGCGATAAAGCTTTCTGGCGCAAGCGAGGATAAGAGTCATGGTATGATCCGAGACCTCGTCTAAGCAATAATCAGGCACGTTAGTAACGCAAATGCCGTATTCGGTGGCTGCCTTCAGGTCTACAGTATCATAGCCTATTCCCAGCAGGGCAATTATTTTGCACTTTGTCAGATTCTCGATTACCTTGCGGCTGAACCGATAATCAGGCAATATCTTCCCCCCTGCCCCCATCACTGCATCAGCATCAGAAGTAGCGGCAATAATTTGATCCTCATTGGGGCATAAGGTTTTTACTACCTCTACATCCAGACCGGCTAAAAGCCCCTCATGGGTAATAACTGCTCCAGGCATGAACAATGTATGGACTACTTTCATAAATTCTGCCCTCCTTCGCCTATTTTTTCGACCAGTTTCATTCCCTCGGTGAAGGCTTCCTTACAAGCCAAAACTACTGCTTCTTTTCCCCGGCCACTAAATCTCTTCTCAACCTCGGCGATGAGTAATTGGGGGGAAACTGTCTTGGTCATCTCAATATATGCTCCCAGCATGACCAGGTTGGCATTTCTTGCATTGCCTAAATGAATAGCTGTCTCCATAGCAGGAAGATAGTTCACTCTGATATCATCCCGCTTAACCTTATGCTCCTCCTCTACCCCGGTAGTATCAATAAGCATAATTCCTCCAGGACGAACTCTATCCACAAAATCCTTTATCCGCCAGGCGCCCAAGACTATCACCGCCCCGCTTTTATATATTACTGGTGAGGGGATTCTTTCCTGGGAAAAAATAACACAGCACTCACTCTCTCCTCCTCGCATCATCGTCGCATAGCAAGGGAACCAAGTTACCTGCTTATATTCCCTCAAGGCAGCCTTGGCCAACATATCACCCATGGCTACAATCCCCCATCCCCCAACACCACCAATTAGCAATTCATGTTCGGCAGCTTGTTTTGGTTTCAGCATTTCCTCTCCTCTAACCTCCTCAAACTTGGCGGGTTTAGTCGATCGAGGCTACATTCTTAAATTCCCCCAGAGGATATTCAGCTATTTGCTTTTCCTCCATCCAGGTCATAGCATCCACAGGAGTCATGTGCCAATTAACCACACAGGCGGTAAGTACCTCTACAAAGCTAAATCCGACATTATCTATTTGTTTCTGTAAGGCAGTTTTGGCATATTTCTTAGTTCTTTGGAAGTTAGCTGGGCTATTAACCGCACTACGGGCACTATAGACCACCCCCTTTATGGGGACCAACATCTCGGGAATATGCAGTGGGTAACCATACCTCTTAGCATCCCGCCCCATAGGGGTAGTAGTGGTTACTTGCCCCAGCAAAGTAGTAGGTGCCATTTGCCCCCCGGTAGTTCCATAATTGGCATTATTAAACATGAACACTGTAATCTGGTCAGCACGAGCTGCCGAATTGACCAGATAGCCAGCCCCAATAGCAGCGCAGTCCCCATCCCCTTGCACGGTAAAGACTATGGCATCATCAAAAAGGGCCTGTTTTATCCCTGTGGCTAAGGCAGGGGCTGGTCCATGAGCCGCCATGGCTATATCCATCTTGGTCATATAAAATCCCATGCCGGCGCAGCCAACACCGATAACACATATTGACTTGCCGGCAATTCCTAGCTCTTCGAGTACCTCCACTATCGCCTTGCAAGCCAGGGGGTGACCACAGCCTGGACAACTGGGCATGGGGAATGCCAGCTTCAGTTCCGATGGCCCATATACTTTCTCTTTGACCACAGCCTTCTTTTCTCCATTCATAGCAGTTTCTTTACCTCCTCAAATACTGTTTCGGGGAAGAGCATCCCTACTTCTCCAGGCAGGTGACGGCTTAGCAAGCCAAGGTGGTGAATCTCAGCTTTTCCTTCAACACTGAGTTTAACATCTTCGAACATTTGCTCCATGCTGTCTTCCACTACCAAGAACTTGCATCCTTGAGATGCTTTTTGGCTGACTACCTCACAGGGGAAGGGCCACAAGGTTATTGGCTGAATAAAGCCTACCTTAAACCCTTGAGCCCGGGCCATGTCGACAGCCCCTTCACAGCACCGGGCTACATATCCATAGGCTATCAAGATCAGCTCAGCATCATCTGCCTGATAGGTGCGATACCTAACCTCCAAGTCAGCTATCTGATGATATTTTTTATGGAGTTCCTTTATTATGGGGGTGTAACCACCTAGTATAAGGCCTCGCGTAGAATGAATAAGATCCCACCTCCCCCCCTTTTTTGCCGTACCTTTAAGCGCCCAGTCCTTGGGGGGCAAGGGGCCAAAATCAATAGTCTTGAGTTCCACTGGTTCTGCTATCTGGATCAAGATGCCATCGGTCAACACCACAACGAGGATGCGATATTTGTCGGCAAGGTAAAAGCCAAGCTGTAGCAAATCATGGCACTCCTGTACTGAAGAGGGGGCAAGGACAATACTTTTATAGCCTCCTTGCCCCCCACCTCGAGTGGCCGAAAGATAATCAGTCTGAGCATGCCGGGTAGTGCCCTGGCCTGGCCCTCCCCTTTGGCAATCGACTACCACACAGGGAAGCTCACACCAGCTAATATGTGATAACATCTCTTGCATTAATCCCCAACCTGGGCTAGCTGTTGAGGTCATGCATCTAACCCCAGCAGCAGCAGCACCGAAAAGCATAGCCCCCACCGCCGATTCACTTTCCGCCTGGACAAAGCGCCCTCCTATTTTGGGCAACTCTCGGGCGAAAAACTCGGTGATCTCATTTTGAGGAGTTATCGGATAGCCAAAAAAGTGATGGCACCCTGCATTTATTCCCCCCCAGCCCACCGCCTCGTAGCCATGAATGAAAGCCATCTCTGCCATGTACATCCCCCTATAGTGCCCCCTGAAAAATGGATTTTTCATGGGTGTCCAAATAATAACCCATTATAGACCTCATCTTCGCCCATAATCAACATTAAGCCGATGAGCTCCGCGGCGAGGTGAATAATGCTGATAGCTCTGCTAAGGGGATGGTATTCAACACATGCCTTGCCTCACACCAACCGCGGCGAGCTACACCTACCCCAAAGCGCATATATTCTAGGTGTTTGGTGCTATGAGCATCTGTGTTGATCAGGAGCTTTATCCCCAGCTCTCTGGCCCGAAATACGTGAGTATCCTTGAGATCGAGGCGATCAGGCATGGAGTTAATCTCTAACGCAGTATTGGTGCGAGCTGCAGCTTTGAACACTGCCTCCAAGTCTACTGACACTGGCTCTCTCCCCCCTAGGAGTCGACAAGTGGGGTGAGCGAGCACATCCACATGGGGGTTTTCTATCGCCCGGAGAATCCTTCGAGTCATCTTCTCTTCCTCTTGACCCATAGCGGAATGCACCCCAGCAATTACGATGTCCAGCTCTCTCAGCAGATCATCGGGAAGGTCCAGATTCCCATCAGCTCGGATGTCTACTTCTACACCGCTGAACAGGTGAATACCGTTTAGCCTTTGGTTAAGCGTGTTGATCTGGACGATTTGCTCTCTCACCCTCTCTTCATTTAGCCCATGGGCAATACCTCGCCCTGCCGAGTGGTCGGTAATGGCCAAATATTGGTAACCTAGGTCTCGGGCAGCCAGAGCCATCGCCTCAATGGAGTCGTGCCCATCACTCCAGTTGGTGTGGACATGGAGGTCTCCTTTTATGTCAGATAGTTTTATTAGCTCGGGGATAGCCCACTGCTCCGCTTTCTCTATCTCTATTTGTCCCTCTCGCAACTCGGGGGGAATAAACTCAAGCCCCAGCCGACGATAGAATTCCTCCTCAGTGGCAAATTTCTCCAGCAGGCCAGTTGTTCTACTCTGGATGCCATATTCGCTTAGTTTCAGCCCTTGACGATGGCCCCTCTCTCGTAAGGTGATATTATGCTGCTTGCTCCCGGTGAAATATTGCAGCAGAGAGCCGAAACAGTCATGTTCTACCACCCGCAAATCTACCTGAATGTCAGCTTGAGTAATTATACTCGCCTTTGTACCTCCACAAGAGAGCACTTCTTTCGTTTGAGGAAGTCTGACAAAGGCTTCAAGAATCTTATCTTTATCTTCGGCAGTGCCCATAAGGTCGATATCTCCTATGGTCTCCCTGAAGCGGCGTAAGCTTCCCGCTGAGGTGAGGTTCTCGAGGCCGGGACAGTGGCCAAGAGAGGTTATAATATCTTCCACTAATGGCAGTGCCTCCCCTATGGGGAGACGCTGCTCTTTGCTTCGCATCGCTTGAACATGACGCAGGATGTTCTCTGCAGTCTTATCGCCCATGCGGTATAAACTAGCCACCTTACCTTCCCGAATAGCTGCTTCTAATTCCTCCAGCGATTTTATCTCCAGTTCGGTAGAAAGTCGCATAGCAGTCCTAGGCCCAATGCCAGGAATATCAAGTAAGGTGTTGACCCCAGGGGGGAACTCAGCTCGAAGTTTGTCATAATATTCTAGGTGGCCTGTGGTCACCAGTTCAGTGATTTTTTTGGCGATGGCCTCACCCACTCCAGGGATGTCTCCCAGTTTGCCCTCATTCATTAATTGCTCCACTTCTTGTGGGGAGTGTTCTATGGAGCGAGCCACACGCTGATAGGCCCTAACCTTAAACGGGCTCTCTCCCTTAATATCTAAGAAGTCGGCAATGTCTTGAAATATCGTGGCAACCTCGGTGTTCTTCACCTTTCCCTCGATAACAAATATCCCATTTTCGCGAATTATAATCCGAACAAATGGCAATGGCAAATATTAACCACTTGGCAAGTAAGTGGTGTCGAAGGGATAAGGCGGCAACCAGCAGCTTAATTGCCAAACCATGACTTTAAAAAAGATATGAGCTGGGCAGGGTAGCGCACCTCTTGGGCTAACTTCTCAAACGGGCATGAATCTGCCCCGGTATTATTGAGGATATGGGGGACTATCTTGCCGGCACTTATCTCTACCCCCGTCTGGCTGCCCGGGGAAAAATAAGCCTCAAGCCATAGAGTGTATCTTTCTTCCCATACCTAAACAAGAATACTGAAGATATCATAGATTGCCTAGCCTAACCTAGAGAGAACCTTGGTATAACCTCCTACTATGCTTTGTACCACCTCGGCAGCGCTGCTGATCTTTAAAATCATTCCGGCAATAGCACCACAATATAGCTCGCCCTCAACCAAGTCGCCTTCCAATTGTCCCCCTCTGGCTCTCCCCCAGCCGAGGAAGGATAGTAATTCCTCAGCCGAATCGCTGCGGCTCTCCATCTCCACCATCTTTGCTGTAAGCTCGTTCTTTAGCCCTCGGGTCGGGCCAAGCTTCCTCCCGGTGATTGTTGTCCCAGTATCAATCGCCTCGAGTATGGCTTGTTTAAAATTTTGGTGGGCAATACATTCGCGAGTGGCCACAAACCGAGTGCCCATTTGCACTCCCTGGGCCCCTAATGCCAGAGCAGCGACAAAGCCGCGTGCATCAGCTATCCCCCCAGCAGCTACTACCGGTATCTTTACCACATCAACTACCTGAGGAACCAGGACGAAGGTAGGGAGCTCATCAAGGCCATTATGCCCCCCCGCCTCATATCCCTCGGCAATAACCGCATCTACCCCTTCTGCTTCCGCTTTCTTGGCATGTCTCACCGAGGCAACTACGTGGAGAACCTTGATACCAGCATCTTTGAGATAGCGAGTATAAGTGGCTGGATTCCCTGCTGAGGTAGTGACCACCCTAACCCCTTCTTGGATCGCTATATCTACCATCTCTTTGGGTGTGTCAAGCACTGGGAAATTGACCCCGAAAGGTTTATCGGTAAGCTCTCTCACCCTGGCGATTTGATAACGCAAATTTTCTGCGTAAGAGTCGGTCGCCTGAGCAGCAGCGTTGGGGCTAATTACACCCAGTGCTCCGGCGTTAGACACAGCAGCAGCGAGCTCAGCATTAGCAATCCAAGTCATCCCTCCTTGGATTATAGGATAGTCAATATTTAATAGGTCACATACCCTCGTTCTCTTCATAAGACCTCCTCCTCGGATTTAGTTACCGATAGTAACCTTTCTCCCCCCTGATTCGAGAATCTGCTTAGCCTCATCAAGATGCTCATTGCTTGGCGGATCAGCTTGCGTAAATGGATATTTTCGACCTAACTGCTCATATTTCGATTCCCCCCAACGATGGTAGGGGAGAAGAGATATTTTCCCCACTCCAATTTGAGTGCCGAATTCGGCTAACTTTTTGAGATTTTCCTCCGAATCATTGTAACCGGGAACCAGAGGAACTCTTAGCCATGTCCTCACCTTAGCAGCAGTTCTGCGGGCATTGTCTAAAATCATCAAGTTGTCTTTCCCCGTTCCTTGTTGATGGGACTTTAAGTCCAGGTGTTTGATGTCGTAAAGGGCAAGGTCGACATATTCCAAAACCTTTTCCATTACTTCCCATGGAGCATATCCACAGGTTTCCAAGGCAGTATGTAACCCCCTTTGTTTAGCTGTTTGTAGTAAGTGGTAAACAAACTCCCATTGGAGTAGCGGCTCACCGCCGGAAACAGTCATCCCACCTCCGGAGTTTTGATAGAATGGTTCGTCGCTTTCTACCTCAGTCATCACTTCGGCGATAGTCATATACTGGCCGACGCGAGTTATTGCTCCTGTGGGGCAAACAGTGGCACATTTCAGACAAAGGTCACACTTCGCTCGATCAATTATCCTGCCCAACTCAGGATTAATAGTAATTGCCCCTATGGGACAAGCCTCAACACACTTGCCACATCTGATGCATTTTATATCGTGAGTCATGATCTCAGGATAAGAGTTCCACGACTCAGGATTGCTGCACCACAGGCAATGCAGCGGGCAACCTTTCATAAACACTGTAGTTCTAATTCCTGGGCCATCATGAATTGAGAACCTCTGAATATTAAATATCAGCCCCCTATTTTCAGCCATAAGCCACCCCGCACTTTCTCTTCAAGCAGCAGCTTATTCTATCATCTTCTGTCCTAGCACCTCAAACTGCACCTGGATCGGGGTATTAAGGCTGGTGGTGAAAGCCCCTTTGGGGAGGCAAATATGGACATGAAGCCCAGAGGTGGAGACACATGAGGAGACAAGATTTGCCCTGGGTTATAGCACACTACAAAAACAAGTTTCAGGGGAACATCAAGACTCAATAAATACATGGAGCGGGAGAGGGGATTCGAACCCCCGACCACTTGCTTGGGAAGCAAGCACTCTACCGCTGAGTTACACCCGCCCCTTATCTAGGAAAGAATTTTAGCAAAAAATGGCCTTTTAGTCAAAAATGACTGCTTTTACCGTTCAGTTATCCATGACCATAGGGCGTGCAAAGGTTTTAGCTTGAGCAATCCCACAGGGAGCTCTAACTCTTTCTTCTCACAAATTGTAGATATGCTCACTTTATCTACTTCCGCTTTTAGATGAGATAGTTTCTTTAGGGCCCAATCACCCCTCTCGACCGTGTCATCGATAATATGCAGCATATCTAAGGCCGCCTCAATGCGCCGCTCGGTTGCCCTAGCCACTTCCTTGGAGATGAGGCCGTATCTTGCTTTCAGGCGGTTGAGGCCTAACCCTGCCTGATAACTTGTTTCTACCAGTTGCTGACGGCTCATCCACTGGGTCTGGTAGTTCAGGGTGTACTTCCAACTCGGTGCCAAAAGTGCTTGACGATGCTGTTCTAGAGTGTGAAACAGCACCTGGTAGCCATAGTGATCCGGATGCTCAAAAGCTAAACTACCAGGATCGAGAAAAGGAGCTAAAGGGGAGATAAAGAAAGAGAGCCGCTTATCTGGAGCGAACTCTTCCGCCAGGGAGTGGCAATAGTCGATAGTATCCATCACCGAGTGGGGGGTTTGTTTAGGTAGACCAATCATAAAGAAGACATCTAATCGGCCGCAGCCGGCAGCAAGTGCCCCCGCCAATGTTCCCTCTAGTGCTTGATTTTGGTAGCGTTTGCCAATGGTTTCTCTTATTTGGGGGTCATGAGATTCGGGAGAAATCTCTAAACAAAATTTAGGACAAGACTTTCCCAGCTGATGTAAAAATTGGCCGGAAGCAGGGCCAAATAGCTCGAAGATAAGCTGGTTTTTCACCCTTTCCCTTTCCAGCAAACTCAAAAGCTCCCTGGCATAGTCTTCCCCCGGCTGGCGTATATCACCTAGTATAAAGATAGGAGCTGAAGTCAGGCGTTCGATTCTTTTCACCTCTTGGACTACCGCCGCGGCAGAGCGAAAGGCGGGGCTGCGTCGATTGCAGATGTGACGGAAGGCGGCGGCGGAGCCGCCACAAAAGGCACAATTTTGGGTACAGCCACGGCAGGTGAGTACGGCAGTGATGGGGTAGCCCAGCCAGCGCTTAAAGGGGATAAGATTTCTCAGATCACGATGACTGATTGCCGAGCGTAAGACATAATCATAGTGATGAGCCATAACGCCATCAAGATCAGTGGGAACATAAGAGAAGGGATTTTCCCAGACTTTCCCCCCATTATCTCGCCAAACAAGATTCGGTACCGCCTCAGGCTCCCGTTTGTTTGTGAGGCAATCTATTAGCTGGCGAAAAGGCTCCTCTGTCGAGTCACCTCTGAGCAGGTAATCGATCTCAGGGTATTGGAGTAACTCCCGCCAGTAGTAAGAGGCAGAGATCCCCCCCACTACTACTTTCGCTTCGGGGTGGTATCTCTTCACTAACCTGGCCACTTCGATGGCCCCCTGGGCATGGGGTAGCCAGTGAAGGTCAATGCCAAACACTGGTGAGTGCAACTGCTTAATTTTAGCCTCAACATCAAAATTCTTATCATTTAGCATGCGCAGGGCAAGGTTGACAATGCGCACTCGGAAGCCAGCGCGTTCCAAGTACTCAGCAATAGTAGTAAAGCCAATAGGATACATCTCGAAGATGGGGGAGGAGGGAATCAGGTCGCTGATCGGCCCATAAAGTATAGTTTTGTGGCGAAAATCATAGATGCTAGGAGGATGTAGCAGAACTAAATCTGGAGAGGACAACGGTTTCCTTCAACAACATTCTAAACTAATCCCCGGAGAATTGAAAATTCTCTAGAGATAGTATATAGTATAGCGTAGATTTCCCTTCCGGGGAAATTTGGGGAGGAGGATATATTATGCCGGTAGTGGAAGTGCCACTGGAGAAATGGACGGGCAAGATTCGTGAAGTAACGCTGGGAGGGAATGGGCGGAAGAGAGTGGTTGTTGGCGGAGAAGCTACCCTCCCTTTTCTTCACTTCGAGGGTTCTATCCCTAACCGTCCTGCTATAGCCATAGAAGTAGATGATTGCCAACCCGCTTGGTCACCTCATCTTACTGCTGCCTGGGGCGATGTAGTTGCCGACCCCGTTGGGTGGGCGAAGAAAGCTGTGGAGTATGGTGCGGATATAATTGCTCTCTATCTTAAGAGTGCCGATCCTGATGAACAAAACAGTAGTGCTGCTGAAACAACCAAGGTAGTAGATAAGGTTCTCTCCGCGGTAGATGTACCTCTTATTATCTACGGCCCTGGGGTTGCTGAAAAGGATAACGAGGTGTTGGTAGCGGCAGCGGATGCCGCCCGAGGGCAAAGGGTTGCCCTGGGGAATTGTGAGGAGAAAAACCATCGCACCATTGCCGCTGCCTGCATTGCCAGTAACCATATCGCCATTGCCAGGACTCCTATCGATATTAATCTCGCTAAACAGCTTAACATCCTGATCAGTGAGGTAGGCCTCTCTCCTAATTCCATCCTAATGGATCCCACCACTGGAGCCTTGGGTTATGGGATAGAATACTCCTACTCCATAATGGACCGGATAAGATTAGCAGCATTATCAGGTGATGCTATGGTGGCTATGCCGATGATTTGCACCGTGGGGGAGGAGTCCTGGAGGCAAAAAGAGGCAATGGTTACCAGCGGGGTTCCTGATTCGTGGGGTGAGCATGAGCAGCGCAGCCTCCTATGGGAGGAGATAACCGCAGTGGCGCTAATCAATAGCGGCGCTGATATTTTAGTGTTGCGACATCCTAAAACAGTGGAGCTAGCCAAGGCTACCATCGATAAGTTAATGGCTAGATAGGAGGATCAAAATGGCGCTAAGCGGTATTCAGATTTATAAGTTCCTACCTAAAACCAACTGTAAGAAGTGCGGTTTCCCCACTTGTCTGGCCTTCGCCATGAAACTTGCCTCAAGGGAGGTCGAACTCTCCCTTTGCCCTGACATTTCTGAGGAGGGGAAGGCAGCTCTGGAGACAGCCTCTCGCCCCCCTATCCGCTTGGTCACTATCGGCAGTGACAGCAAGAAGGTCGAGGTGGGCAATGAGGTAGTAATGTTTCGCCATGAGAAGACTTTCTTTCACCAACCAGGGCTGGTTTTGCGAATAAGTGATACCGAGCCCCAAGAGGTGGTAACCTCGCGGGTGAGCGAGGTAGCAGCTTATAGTGTAGAACGTGTAGGGTTGCAATTAAGTCTGGATGGGTTTGCTATTCAAAATAAGTCCAAAGAAGCAGCTAGTTTTGTTAGCTGCATTGAGACAGTAAGGGCCAAAACTGATCTCCCCCTAGTACTTATATCCGATGACCCTGGGGCGATGGGTGCTGGCTTAGACAAGACGGCCAAAAGCAAGCCACTTATTTATGCAGCAACCTCGGATAATTGGGATAAAATGGCCGAACTCTCCAAACAGTATCAGTGCCCTTTAGCTGTCTACGAGCCACAAGGGTTGACTGAGCTTGCCGGCTTAGTAGAACAGGTAAATAAAGCTGGGGTAGAGGATATTGTTCTTGATCCTGGCGCTCGGGGTTTTGTTGATTCACTGAGCCTCTTTACCCAACTTCGCAGATTGGCGCTAAGGAAGAGCTTTTCCCTTTTGGGTTACCCGCTTATTAGCTTCCCCGGAGAAGGAGCTGAAACTTTGGCGGAGGAAGCGACGCTTTGTGCCCAGCATATTGCCAAATACAGTGGAATTATCGTTCTGGATCACTTCTCTCCGGCTATGGCCTATCCTTTACTTACCCTGCGGTTAAATATTTACACCGACCCGCAAAAACCAATGCGTCTGGAGGCAGGAATTTATCCGATTAATGAGCCTAAGGCGGATAGTCCACTTATGGTTTCCACCAATTTCTCCCTTACTTACTTTTCTATATCTGGGGAGGTAGAGTCAAGCCGCTGGCCAGGCTGGCTAGTGATCTGCGATACCGAGGGGCTATCAGTGCTCACCGCTTGGTCAGCAGGTAAGTTTGATGCTGAAAGGATCGCCAAAGCGGTCAAACAGTTTGCCGCCGACAAAGTCAGCCATCAGAGGTTGATTATCCCCGGCAGGGTATCAGTCCTAAGAGGGGAGCTTGAGGAAGAGCTGCCTGGCTGGGAAATTATGGTGGGTCCTCCCGAGGCGATGGGAATCGGCCCCTATTTGAAGCAGAGGTGGGCGGGCTAAACATGGAGTTTAAACACCCCCTTGACTATATCTTCCATCCCACCTCGATTGGGGTGGCTGGGGTTTCCAACGACTCGGCTAATATTGGCCAAATGCTATTGCTTCCCTTACTTGCCTCCGGTTTTGGCGGTCAAGTTTACCCGCTGAATCCTAAGCAGGATGAGGTGTTAGGGATGAAATGCTATGCCAGTCTCAACAACATCCCCGGCTCAGTCGATTACCTCATAGTAAGCATTCCTGCTCAGCTGACGCCGAAGCTTTTGGAAGACTGTGTGGCCAAGGGGGTAAAAGTCGTTACTCTATTTACTGCTGGTTTTAGCGAGAGCGATGATGCTGGGGGAAAGTGGCTAGAGACTCAACTGGGCCAAATTACTCGCTGTAGTGGGATGCGCATACTGGGGCCAAATTGCCTGGGAATATATTGCCCCACTAGCGGCTTATCTTTTGGCCCTGACTTCCCTGGGGAGAGTGGCCCGGTTGGCTTCATTTCCCAAAGTGGCGGAAATACCCACTATATGATCCAGGCAGCAGCTACTAGAGGAGTTTACTTTAGTAAAGTCATAAGTTATGGGAACGCTTGCGACATCAATGAGAGCGAGCTTTTGGACTATTTCACTCATGACCCTGAGACGAAAATAATCACTGCTTACATCGAAGGAACCAAGGACGGGGCGAGATTTTTCAAGGTGTTGAATGATGCGGTGAAAGCCAAGCCGGTGATAATATTCAAGGGGGGTTACACTGAGGCAGGTATGGCCGGGGCTGCTTCTCATACCGGTGCCCTTGCCGGCAGCGAGGCAGTATGGGATGGGTTATTCAAGCAAACAGGGGCAATTCGGGCTTATAGTTTAGATGAATTGATAGATATAGCTTTGCCATTTTTGTATATGTCCCCTCCCCAGGGGAAAAATGTGGGCATCATCGGGCTGGGGGGTGGGGCAAGTGTCCAAGCTGCTGATGAGTGTACAACTGCAGGGCTATCCGTCCCGCCACTTCCCCAAGAAATTAGGGGTATATTAAAGCAGTTTACCACCTCCGCTGGCAACATGTTCAGAAATCCCGTAGATACTCAGTCCTTCTTTATCGGCCCTCAGCAGTTCACTGAGACAGCCAGGACTGTAGCCAATTGGGAAGGGATCGACCTATTGATTTTCCACATATCCCCTGATGCTCTGGTCGCTCCCGGCATGAGGCAGAATGAGGTAAAGAGTTGGATTGAGATTGTGATAGAGGTCGCCAAGCAGTGCAGCAAGCCGGCGGCTATTGTTTTGCACTCTTTCAGCGGCGCCAAATCTTGGCAGCTGCTGTCAGTGTGGCAAGAACAATGCCATGAGGCTGGCTTGGCAACTTTCCCCACGGTTAAACGAGCTGCCAATGCCATAAGCAAGTTCATTCAATATCACCATCTTGAGCGCAATGGCCAAAAAAGCTAAAAGCATTGTTGTTGCTGGAAAGGGTGGCAGTGGCAAAACCACTATCGCTGCCTTGCTCATCTTGTATCTTGCCGAAAAGGGGATTGTTCTTGCTATTGACGGCGATCCCAGCTCCAATCTCAATCTGGCCTTGGGTTTGCCGCTGGAGAGCACACTGGGTGACGTGCGTGAGGAAACCTTAGCCCTAATGAGTAGGGGGCACCTTGATGGGTGGACATCTAAGCCAGACTACATTCAGTTCAAAATTCAGCAAGCAGTGGAGGAATCGGCGGGGGTAGACTTGCTGGCTATGGGGCGGCCTGAAGGATCAGGGTGCTATTGCGCCTTAAATCACCTACTACGCGCCGCCATTGACCGCTTGACCGAAAACTATGACTATGTAGTGATCGATAGTGAGGCTGGGATGGAGCACATCAGCCGGCAGACCACACAAGATGTGGATATTCTGCTTATCATCTCTGATCCTACCATGCGAGGCATTACTACTGCCTCTCAGATCAAGAAGCTGATTCATGAGCTACGCTTGTCAGTAGGCGCAGTTACTTTAGCAGTTAATCGAGCTAATAGCTTGCTCTCGCTACAATTCGAACAGGCGGTAGAGGATTCAGAGCTTGAGCTTATTTGGTCTACTCCCGGCTGACCCCGAAGTAGAGGAGTTAGGGGTAAAAGGGGCACCATTGACTGAGCTCAGCATAGATTCTCCGCTTCGAGTAGGGGTGCGGGGGATAGCTAAAAAACTAGGTCTTTAGGAGGCTTTTTATGGTCAAGATTGATGAAATCGTCCAAATGTATCGTGAGGCAGTAACCGATTTTACCACTGTATCTGGTATCCCTGTCAAAGAGGTGTATACCCCGGAGGATATAAAGGATATCGATGCTGAGAGGGATATCGGCCTTCCTGGGCAATACCCATTTACTCGGGGACATCATCCATTGATGTACCGCGGTAAACTATGGAATATCCGTGAGATTGCCGGGCTATCTACGCCGGCAGCATTTAATACCCGGCTTAAGTTTTTGGTAGAGCAAGGGGTTAGTGCCTTGGATTGGGAGCTAGACGGGCCAACACTGTACTGAGTTGAGCCAGACCAACCGTATGCTGAGGGTCAGCTAGGGATTTGTGGCGTTACTCTACATACATTAAGAGATGTAGAAACATTATGTGAAGGGCTACCGCTAGATAGGATAAGCCTCTCTGTGGCCACGATGAACCCGGCTATCTGGCAAGCTTATATTTTGACTGCCAAGAAGCGAGGCTGTGATATAAGCAAATTAAGGGGAGTCGGGGGGGGCATTTTCTATTATGCTCCAGCGGTGAGTGGCCAAGGTTTTTCAGAGACTCTATATATTAATGGACACTTCTCCACTTTGGCAAGATGGGGAAATGACTTTTGCGAGTATGTGCTCAAAGATTTTCCTAAGTGGAACTTGTGGTTCTCGAGCTCTTACGATTTCCGTGAGGCAGGTGGCAATGCAATCCAGGAGATTGCTTTTACCCTTGCCGTTCGTGATGAACTCATTCGGGAGATGCTGAGGAGAGGAGTAGATATAAATACCATCGGGCGAAGGTTAAGCCCAGTTCTCTCCTCAGATCGAGACTTCTTTGAGGAAATAGCCAAGATGAGGGCAGCAAGAAGAATTTGGGCCAGGACAATGAAAGAGAAGTGGGGAGCAACCGACCCTCAGGCTATGTGCCTCAGATTTCACATTGACGTATCGGGGGTCAATTTTACCCGGCAGCAACCGCTGGTCAATATCGCCCGGGGGACTTTAGGGAGCTTGGCTGCTGTCCTTGGTGGTTGCATGGGGATTCAGAACCCCTCCTATGATGAGGCTTGGGCTACTCCAGCAGAAGAAGCGGTAAGGGTGGCAATCAGGACACAACAAGTCATCCGTTATGAGTCAGGGGTGACTAGAGTTGCTGATCCACTGGCTGGCTCCTACTATGTGGAGTGGTTGACCAGTAGGCTTGAGGAAGAGGTCGACAAGATGTACCACACCATAGAGGAGATGGGGGGATGGATAGCAGCACTCCAGCGGGGCTGGATCCATGCCGAATTGAAAAAAGCGTTGCTTGATATTCAGAAAAAGGTAGACAGTGGAGAGAGAACGGTTGTCGGCGTTAATCGCTTTGCCATTCCCCCTGAGGAAGATCTTAAGCCCAAGGCCTATGTCCCCGATAGATCTGATGTGGAGCAATACATTACTGAGTTTAAGGAGTTTAAGCAGAGGCGAGACCAGAGGAGGCTCAAAGAGACGTTAACGGATCTGCGCCGTGCTGCTGAGCGGCCAGATGAGAACTTATTACCATATACCTTCAGTGCCCTCGAAGCTGGGGCTACCTTCGAGGAGATATGTGGGGTGTTGAGGATGGCCGATGGGCTAGAATACGATTGGGCTGGGGAGAGGGAGTATCCATATCTTTAGCTCACAGCTTACAATGGTTAGCTAATAGCGGGGGTTTTTAGATGGTTAAGGTTGATGAAATTGTGCAAATGTATCGGGAAGCAGCAACCGATTTTACCACTGTGTCTGGTATCCCTGTCAAAGAAGTGTATACCCCAGAAGACATAAAGGATATTGATACCGAGAGGGATATCGGCCTTCCCGGGCGATACCCATTTACCAGAGGACATCACCCTTTGATGTATCGAGGTAAGCTATGGAATATCAGAGAAATCGCCGGGCTATCAACACCGGCGAGGTTTAATGAGAGATGTAAATTTTTAGTAGACCAAGGAGCCAGCGCTTTAGATTGGGAGCTAGATGGGCCAACTCTATATGGAATTGAGCCAGATCAGCCATATGCTGAGGGCCAACTGGGCATTTGTGGGGTTACTTTACACACCTTGCGGGACGTGGAGATATTGAGCGAGGGATTGCCGCTAGGCGAATTAAGCCTCTCCTCTGATGCTTTTTATCCCGATGTATGGCAATCTTATATCTTGGTGGCCAAGAAACGTGGTTATGAGATAAACAAATTGCGCGGGATAGGTGGAGCAATTTTCTATTACGGGCCTTCAGTTTTCCCAAGTTACATGGAATGGCTATGCGTTGAGGGGCGCTTCTCAACTTTGGCAAGATGGGGAAATGACTTCTGCGAGTATGTGCTCAAAAATTTTCCTAAGTGGAACCTGTGGTTCTCGAGCTCTTACGATTTCCGTGAGGCAGGTGGCAATGCAATCCAGGAGATTGCCTTTACCCTGGCCATTCGTGATGAACTCATTCGGGAGATGCTGAGGAGGGGAGTAGATATAAATACCATCGGGCGAAGGTTAAGCCCAGTTCTCTCCTCAGATCGAGACTTCTTTGAGGAAATAGCCAAGATGAGGGCAGCAAGAAGAATTTGGGCCAGGACAATGAAAGAGAAGT
>Ga0209345_10001303_pt1 | contig 30060 bp, 30 predicted proteins | sample Cruoilmetagenom7_FD_187294 | JGI IMG/M metagenome (GOLD analysis project Ga0209345, IMG submission 187294) | Oil polluted marine microbial communities from Coal Oil Point, Santa Barbara, California, USA - Sample 7 (SPAdes) (version 2) | ecosystem: Environmental > Aquatic > Marine > Oil seeps ...
TCGGTAAAAATGGTCTTCACTCTATCTACTTTGCAGATGGTGCCACTTCAACATGGGATGGTATCGAAGAATTAATCGCTAAGGCTAAAACTCATACAGGTCCTGAAAAATTACAGGCTGTATTTACACACCCTAACACTCCTATTAAGTGTGGTGGTGCTCCTAAGAAAATTATGTACCTTACAAATGCTCGTTTAGAAGAAGCTGGTGTTAGAGAGAAAGTTGAACTAACTTTTTATCCAAATGGTGGTGGTATGTTTGGAATTAAAGATTACCATACTGCAATCGTTAAGCAATTTGAAACTCGTGGTTTCAAATGGCACTACAAGCATAACCTAATAGAAGTAGATACTGCTGCTAAAGTTGCTACGTTTGATAAGCACTGGCAAGAAAAAGGTGAATACGATGAGGATTTAGAAGAGTATGAAATGGTTACTAAGCACGAACGTGTTGAAGTAAAATATGATTTCATGCATGTTACTCCTCCAATGAAAGCTCCGGATGCTGTTGCTTCATCTAAAGTTGGTTCAGGTAAAGGTTGGGTACCAGTAAATAAAGAGACTCTACAACACGTTAAATTCAAAAACGTATGGTGTCTTGGTGATGTTGCTGCTGTTCCAATGGGTAAAACTGGTGGATCTGCTCGTAAACAATACAAAGTAGTTGTTAACAACATGATCGCTACAATGGAAGGCAAGGCAGACTTACCATCTAAATATGATGGTTATACAGTATGTCCACTTATCACTAACATCGGTACAGTTATGTTAGCTGAGTTCAACTGGGCTTCAAAGAAAACAGGAAGTGGTGCCAATGCTGCACTATTACCTCTTGATCCGACTCAAGAGAGATGGATTTGGTGGTTACTAAAAGTATACGCTCTTAAACCTATGACAATTATGGGTATGCTTAGCGGTAGAGCTTAATTTTAATCCTCTTTCGAGGATTAAAATAGTAATTCATCATTATAAAATGTTACATCTATTATAAATCAAATAAATTAATTATATAATAAATGCAATATTTACCTTTAATGAGATAGAATACAGAGATCAAAAATAGGAGAACTAATGAAAAACATTATTAAAATTGCACTTGGTGCAGCTATAATTTTAAGTATGAGTGCTACAACTGCTACTGCAAGTGTAGATAAAGGTAAAAAACTTTATATGAAGAAACTAAAATCAGCATGTGGTCTTAGTGGTGGAGCAATGGCTGGTAAGCACACTGTAGATGAGTGGACTGAGATTAATGCTAATGGTAAAATTGCTGATGAAATCAAAGTAATTTGTCCTAAAGTTAAAGATGGTGCATTAAAAGGTAAATACCTTGAGCATTACTTTGATTTCTTCAAAGAGTTCGGAAGCGATAGCGGAAACGTTCCTTCTTGCTAATTCTTTTTTGAGTCACTCAGGTGACTCATCAATCTCTATACACCTTTTCAGTACTAAATAATCGCGTTTTACAATTCAAATATAACACTTCTATACAAATAGCTAGACTCCACTCATTTTCCAATAGCAAATCAAAAGATATATTTACAAATACTATAGCCTTTTATGAAAACCTGCTTGCATGTAGTAACCATGATGGAGAGATAGTAGTTGTAAATGTATACAATAGAAAAAAAAATATAATAAGCTCTGAGCAATATAATATAGAGGCTCTGCACTTTTTAAATAACAACCTATTAGTTGCTAGTGATATAAACGGTCACGCTCAGGTGTATGATTTAAAATACAATACTGCAAGAGAAGTAACTACACCTTCTATCCTCACTCTTTTACACAGAGAGAAAAATATGGACTTAAATACTCTCTCCTGCTCTGTTTTAAAGCCTCTAATAGATGAGAACTCTCTTGCCTTAGCCTTTGGGATGATTGATAACAATCCAATGCTCAAGAGCACGACTGAGCATAATAAATTAGAAGAGATGTTCAGAGTTGTATTTACTAAAGCTGCAGAAGAACTTCGTAAAGATAATAAGGATAATGCACTCAAGCTATTAAAAAACTTCAAAGACATAAGCTCTAAAAAAGAGAAGATAAATGCACTTTTTATAGATTTTAAACATTATGATAGATTTAAACTACATATTTCAGAAGAAAAATTCTCTATTGCTTATGCACTTTGTTTAAAACACAGCTCATTAACCTTTACTCCAGAATTTAAAGAGATGGAAGATATATTTGATACTGCAATTAAGCTTGCACGTGAGCAGATGCTAATGAATCAAAAAGATTTAGCAAACAATACACTTAGTCAATATATGACTATCTTATCTAAGAGGGACGAGATAAAAACTCTTCTTGGCGGTAACTACTCTTATGATAATTCATCTAAAGAAAAAAGCAAAACAGAGATTCAAAATGAAAAACTACTTTTTGCATATGAAAAAAGTGACTTCAAAGAGTGCTATGAGTTAATTGATAAGTATTCCATAGAAGATTTAGAACTTGTGACTCTCTTAGAAAAGCATTGGATAAAACTAATGATAGAGTGTGAAAATCATGCACTTAATGGTGATATAAAAGCTATTAAAACACTGCTTGGTGAACTCCTTTGCACCAAGACAAGAGTTGAGAAGATTGGTGATCTTCTAAGAGTTGCATTTTACTCTAAGATTAAAACTCTTGAGGAGAATAAAAAGTTTTCCAGTGCAGAGAATATTATCTACTCATATATAGATATATTTGGTCTCGATATTGAGATAAGAGAGATTATGAAAGAGTATGAAAAGAGAAGTTCAAAAAAACTCGCACTTACTCAGGGTGAGAATGAAAAAGTTTTAAGAAGCGATTGGTTAAACGCAGCACTTATAGTGGAGTCTTAGCCTCTTGCATAAGGGCTAAAAGTTCATTTAGTCCTTCTTCAAAGCCCACTTTAAACGTTGCACCTTGGGAAATAAATCTCTCCATGAGATCCTTTTTTCCTATCGCTTCATCAAGTTCACTATCACTTCCTTTTGTATAAGCACCGATACGTATCAGCGTCTCATTCTCTTTTAAAAGAGTGTAGAGACGTCTAAATTTCATTACAGCTCGAAAGTGATCTTCTGAGATTATATCATTCATAACTCTTGATGCTGAGTTTAGTATGTGAACAGGTGGATAGATACCAAAGTCTGTCATCTCACGTGAGAGGACAATATGCCCATCTAGAATAGAGCGTGACTGATCAGCAATCGGATCACTCATATCATCGCCCTCAATCAAAACTGTAAAAAAGGCAGTGATAGAACCTTTGCCCTCCTCTTTTCCCGCTCTCTCCATTAGCTGTGGCAGAAGAGTAAGCGAAGATGGCGGATATCCCTTTGAAGTTGGTGGCTCACCTAGGGCAAGTCCTATCTCACGTTGAGCCATTGCAAACCTCGTGACCGAATCCATGATAAAAAGGACATCTTGACCTTTATCTTTAAAGTGTTCTGCAACACTCATAGCAGCAAAAGCACCGTACTTTCTCATAAGAGGGGAGTCATCAGATGTTGCTACGATAATAACAGTATTTTCAAGATTCCCGCCAAGATTTTTCTCTATAAACTCAGGTACCTCACGTCCACGTTCACCGATTAGTGCCACAACTTTTATAGGAGCCTCAGAGCCACGAACAATCATACCCATTAGAGTTGACTTCCCTACTCCACTGCCTGCAAAGATACCTAGCTTTTGACCTTTTCCACAGGTTAGAAGTCCATCGATAGATTTAACACCAACACTGAAGACCTCATCAATCATACCACGTTTCATTGCAGCTATAGGTGCTTTAATGATAGGAGTACTCTTTGAGTTATTTATACTTCCTTTCCCATCTATTGGTCGCATGAAAGGATCAACTACACGGCCAAGCAGTGATGGACCAACATCAATATTCATACCGGTGGAGTCTAAAAATACTCTGTCCCCAGAGCAGAATCCCTCAACAAAGCTAAATGGGGTGATATAAAAAGTAGAGCCATCAATCTCCGTCACCATTCCAACCGTCTCTTGGGCTGTTGTACTTGAGACAATTTTTACCATGTCACTAATACTAACCTTCAGACCTTTTGCCGTAATAATGGTTGCATTAATTTTAACAACCTCACCAAAAGCTACAGAGTAACTTTTAGAAGAGAGCTTGTCCTTTAAAGATGAGAGAGGCATTTAAGTTCTTGACAACTTAATAGCGGGTACCGCTAGGAGAGTTGATGAGAGAGAAGAATTCACTTCTTGTCTTCTCATCTTTTTTAAATAATCCGCGAAGTGCTGAAGATGTTGTCGTTGAGTTTATCTTTTCAACTCCACGCATCTCCATACACATATGACGTGCTTGGACTACAACTGCTACACCCTTAGGTGCTATTGCGTCCATAATTGCATCTGCAATCTGTTCTGTTAGCTGCTCTTGAATCTGCATACGACGAGCAAAAACATTAACAACACGTGGGATTTTTGAGAGTCCTACAACCTTACCATCGGGGATATATGCAACATGCACTTGACCAATGATAGGTAGAAGGTGGTGTTCACAAGTAGAATAAAACTCTATATCTTTGATGAGAACCATCTCATCATTTGAACTTGTAAAAAGTGCCGATGAGAGTATCTCTTTTGGATCTTCTTTATAACCGCCATAGATAAACTCATAAGCTTTTCTAACTCTTGAAGGAGTCTCTAACAGACCCTCACGTGCTGGATCTTCCCCAACGTGAAGCATCATACTCTTTACGGCATTTTCAAATTCAGCATCTTTACTTTGTGACAAAACTTTACCTTATGACTCTAGTGTACCAGTACGTGAGGTACTATTAGAGGATATTTTTTCATTTTACGATAAATATGCTTTCTTACAACTTGGCGAATATCATTCTCTAAGGCTCTAGAGTTTTCAATCAGACCTGGCTTGATATTTGTAAGGTAAATCTCTACAACATCTTCCATCTCTTTAGCAAAAGCTTTATCTTGCTTATCAGGAACTATACCAAATGTAGTAACTTTTGGCTTGTCAAGCATTTTAGAGTTCTGCTCGCTTACTTCAACAACCATCATTACAACACCGTCAGTCGCAAGTTTTTGACGATCAAGAACTATGTCATCTTCAATCTGGTGATTGTTTTGGTTATCAATATAAGTCTTACCAGTTTTTACAGTTTTCACTTTTCTCATATATTTAGGTGCAATTTCTATCTGCTCACCATCCGTCATAAGAAGGATGTTTCTCTCAGGAACACCACACATCATACCAGTCTCTCTATGCTTCATTACGTGATTATACTCACCATGAATTGGTAAGAAGAATTTAGGATTAACTAAACGCAGCATAAGTTTCTGCTCTTCCATAGAAGCGTGACCTGAAACGTGAATATCTTTACTCATAGCTACGCTCGCCCCTGCACGCTGAAGGTGATTTAACATTCCAGAAATACTTCCCTCATTACCAGGAATAGCACGAGATGAAAGAACGATTAAATCAGTTGGTTTGATTTTAACGTGTCTATGCTCACCAATTGACATTCTAAATAGTGCTGAGTTTGCCTCACCTTGAGAACCAGTAGTAACGATAAGAACTTCTTTATCATTTAAACGAGATACTTCATCTGCATCAATAAAGATATTTTTGTTAAACCTAACATAGTCATACTGCATTGCGATCTCAATGTTACGCTCCATTGAACGCCCTATTACACAAACCTTACGACCATATTTTATACCATACTGTATAGCTTGTTGTACACGGTGTATATTTGAGCTAAATGTAGAAAGAAGTACTCTTCCTTCTGCTTTTGCAAAAATTCTATCAAGCGCAGGAGCAACACTAAGTTCTGAACCTGTTGGAGTTGGGTTATGTGAATTAGTAGAGTCACTTAAAAGACAAAGTACTCCTTTTTCACCATAATAAGCAAGTCTATGTAAATCTGCCGTGTAACCATCAACCGGTGTATAATCAATTTTAAAGTCACCAGTGTGAATAACCGTACCTGCTTCTGTAGTAATTGCTACTGATGATGAGTCTAGAATTGAGTGAGTCATATGCATCCACTCTACTTCAAAATCATTACCTATTTTAACAATTTCACGTTTTACAATAGGATTGAAATATTTTCTATGCTCTTTAATATGATGCTCATCAAACTTATTACCAATCATAGCAAGAGGAAGTGGTGTTCCATATATAGGGAACTGCATCTCTTTGTAAAGATAAGGCATTGCACCGATATGATCTTCGTGAGCGTGAGTAATAACTATACCAACTATTTTGTCTTTAATCTCACGTAGATATGAAAAATCAGGAATTAAAATATCAACACCGTGCATAGTCTCATCTGGAAAACTCATACCAACATCAACTAAAATTGCCTCTTTTTCAGTTTCAAAAACCATGATGTTTCCACCAATTTCACCAAGTCCACCAAGTGGAGTTACTCTGATTTTTGCTTTTGAGCCTAAGTCTAGTTTATAGTGAGGGTTAAGTCTCTGCTTATGCGCATCTTGATTTTTACCAACAAATGTTTTTAAGTTTTCATCGACAGGTGTCGGTTGGCGTTTATATCTGTTGTTACGGTTTTTATTTCTATTTCCGCCTGAAGGTTTATTGCCTGAAGGTTTGTTACCTACTGGTTTTTCACCAGGTTTACCGTTTCTATTTGGGTTAGGTTTACGGTTAGGGTTATTTGGTCTTCTATTATTGTTATTTTCGCTTGCTTTTGGTTTTGCATCTGTTTGGGGTGCTTTTTGCATAGTCCCCTGTGTTTCTTCTGCCATCCAAACTCCTTTTTATATTCATTTTAATTTTTTATAGAGTTGGTGAAAGTCATGAGTGGAAACTTGATGAGGACGAACCGTAAGTGTAAACTCTAGCGAGTTAAAAGCTTCTTGTAGCGTAGTTTTCTCATACTTTGAAGATAGGTTTTTCATGAGAGTTTTTCGAGGTTGCGTAAATGCAACTCTAAGCATATCCTCGAAATCTTTGTCACTTCTATCTTTCTTCTTAGCAATTAAAAAAACAGCAGAGTCAATCTTGGGCTGGGGGTCAAACGCAGTTGGTGGGACTTTCACAACAATATGAGCATCACCTACACTCTGAGTAATAATACCCAAAGAACCAAACACCTTATCCCCTGATTCAGCACAGAACTTCTCTGCTACTTCAAGCTGCACCATTACAAGTATATTTTTACACATCGGATCTGCGAGTGCTTTTAGGATGATATTTGTCGCGATATAGTATGGCAAGTTTGCCACTAAATCATACGGCTCATCAACTAAAGCACTCTGCCAAGCTTGCAACACATCCCCACAATTTATGTGGAGTCGCTTGGTATCGATCTCTTCTTTAAATTCACTTTGTAACAGTTTACACAAATCGGTATCTACCTCAAAAGCTTCTACACTTTTGACATCAACTAAAAATTTAGTTAAATCACCTAAGCCAGGCCCAATCTCTACGATTTTATTATCGTTTTTGGGCATCGCTTCGACGATTTTTCTTAAAACGCTCTCATCTTTTAAAAAGTTCTGTCCGAACTTCTTCTTTGCTACAACGTTTTCTTTTTTCATAGAGATGAGTCTATAATAGTTTTGCTTATAGTAAGGTAACAAATATCAAAAAAATGTATATTTGCCACTTTTTAGTACATAAACAGGAAATAATAGATTAAAATACCCATAATTGATGTAATAGTCATACCAAAAAACACAACCCGCCCCATCTTTTTATGGTTTGTAGCAAAGGGCTCCTTCTTATATATGTACTGTTGAATTGAATTGTATACAAGTAATGTATACAGAGCCACACTTAATATGGCTACTAAAACATGAACAACCAAGAATATAAGCATATATAGATAGTTGGCATTGCTATGTTCCATAAATTCACTAAACCCGCCAGAGATTCTAACTCCTATCTCAAAGATAGTCACTACTATAAGCGTAAGAGCAAAAATAGAGAGTTGCATTTTATAATGAAGTTTGTATCTTTTTTTGGTAGCCATACATATAGCTACACTCATTAATAGTGGAAGTAATCCAAAATATACAGTTATTATATCCATATACATTAGTGTTTTTGTACCTAAAAACCTGCTTCAGACATTTAAAATACTTACCCTATTGTTTATAAGTGGCACTATATAAGATTTTTCATTTTCTCTTCTGATACAGCTATTAATCTTCTCTCTAACCTGTTAATTTCTTCTAATAACTCTTTAGAAATCTGTTCCATCTCATTGTAATACGATTTTGCTGCCTCTGTCTCATCGTCACTCAAGACTTTCTTTTTACTTCCAAAAATCTTTGACAAAAAATTACCCTTTGGCTTAACAAAATAAATACTAAAAATATTCATATATATGTCATGAAGATCAAAGTGCAATTTTTCTATTTTACTCATGCATTCCAATGGGTTATTAGATAAAGCATTTAAAATCTGTCCATCACTATAAAACCATTTTCCAAATTTACACTCCGTTGAATCTACCGGTATTGAATCTTCACTTATTTCATGCCCTCTTATAAGCTGTTTGGCTTTTTGTACCCACTTTATATGTGCCGTTTTTGCCGCCCTTAAATGCCCCAATACTTGTTCTTTTTCCATTTAAAATTCTCCAAAATATTATTAGAAATCATTATATTACTATGTTTATTAAAGTGTTATAAAAGAGGATTGTTTTTATATGTTTTCTGTGCAGTGTCACAATGTTTCATGTGAAACATTAAGTTCATACTATAAGGCGAAAGTCTATTCAATGTAACATATTTTATTATAAGTCTCAAAGAGTATAATTGCATTATATTATAAGAGGTCTAAACAGTACTATGAATTATTTCGCAAAAAGAATTATCCCATGTCTTGATGTAAAAGATGGACGCGTTGTTAAAGGTGTAAACTTTGTTGGTTTAAAAGATGCAGGAGATCCTGTTGAAGTTGCTCGTCGCTATAATGAAGAGGGTGCTGATGAACTTACATTTTTAGATATAACTGCTTCAAGTGATAATCGTGACACTATAGTAGATATAGTTGCGCAGGTTGCACGTGAAATATTTATACCCCTTACTGTTGGTGGTGGAATTAGAAAACTAGATGATATATACAAGCTTTTAAATGTTGGTTGTGACAAAGTGAGTGTGAACTCTGCAGCTATAAAAAGACCAGAGCTGATAGACGAGGGAGCTAAACGCTTTGGTTCTCAGTGTATTGTGACTGCTATCGATGTGAAACGCAGTGGTGATAAGTACCATGTATTTTTAAATGGTGGTCGTGTTGACACTGGACTTGATGCAGTTGAATGGGCAAAAGAGGTTGTTAATAGAGGTTCAGGAGAGATACTTTTAACTTCTATGGATGCTGATGGAACAAAAGCAGGTTTTGAGCTAAACATAACTGAGCAAATATCTAAGGCTGTGAACGTACCAGTAATTGCAAGTGGTGGAGCAGGGACGATGGAGCATATCAAAGATGCATTTAATTCTGGTGCTGATGCTGCACTTGCAGCGAGTATCTTTCACTATAAAGAGATTGACATCATGGATCTCAAACACTATCTACACGATAATAATATACCTGTAAGACTCTAGATTCTCTAAAGTTGGGCTCTCTGCCGAAGATTGCTATGCCCTTTGGGTAGAACATAGTGTTAGCGTAGATAAAGGAATTACTTCCTTTGTCGTAACAAAAAGGGGAATGGAAGGTTCCCTTAAATTTATAAAATAAATTGAAGGAAAAGAATGATAATCTGTGCTGGAAACAATGAAACTTTTGATTTTGCTCAACCAATGGGAGTAGGTCTCGTTGAGACTGCTATGAACTTAACACGTCTTTGTCTTTTTGACAAACCAGAGTTTTTACTCTTTGTTGGAAGTGCAGGGAGCTATGGCGATAAAAAGATATTTGACATAGTTGAGTCTAAAACAGCTTCAAATATAGAGTTGGCATTTTTAAGTAACGATGCTTATACCCCTCTTGATAACGTGGTATCAACTAACACAACTAATGAAAAAGATATTGTTGTAAACTCATCAAACTATATTTCTACTAACGAAGAGTTAGCGAAAAACTTTTTAAAGTTTGGAGTAGGGATAGAAAATATGGAGTTTTTCTCTATTTTAAAGATAGCAGAAGAGTTTAATATTCCGGCTGGTGGAGTATTTTGTATAACTAACTTCACTAACAAAAATGCGCATGAAGACTTTTTAAAGAACCACGATACGGCTAAAAAACTTTTGGGTGAACATGTAAAAAAACGCATCAAGGAGCTTACAGCTAAATGAGCGAAATGAAACTTTCACTACTAGACTTCACACAAAAAGAACTCATTGCACAGATAAAACCTGCGTTTCGTGTAAAACAGATATTTGGCTGGCTTTACCACCAGTATGCTGAGAGTTACGATGATATGAAAAACATTCCTAAAGCTCTCAAAGAAGAGTTAGCAGAGAAGTTTGTGGTAAATCCTCTTAAAATTGTAAACAAAGAAGAATCAAGTGATGGAACAATCAAGTATCTTCTAGAACTTCAAGATGGTAAAACGATGGAAGCTGTTTGGTTGAAGATGAAGGATGAACTAACAGATGAAACTGGAAATGTTTACCAAGAGGCGAAATATACTATCTGCGTTTCAACACAGGTTGGATGTAAAGTAGGGTGTACATTTTGTCTAACAGCCAAAGGTGGTTTTACAAGAGATTTAACTGCTGGAGAGATTGTAGCTCAAGTAGTAACACTCAAACGCGATAACAACCACAAACACAACCGTAAGATAAATATAGTTTATATGGGAATGGGTGAGCCACTTGACAACCTAACAAACTTAGCAAAAGCTATAGAGATCTTTAAAGAAGAAGAGGGCTTAGCTATCGGTGGTAAACGCCAAACAGTTTCTACAAGTGGATTAAGCACAAAGATAGATAAGCTTGGAGAGATGGATTTAGGTGTTCACATCGCCATATCTCTTCACGCTGTTGATGATGAACTTAGAAGTGAGCTTATACCTATGAACAAGGCTCACAACATCAACTCAATAATAGAAGCTGTTAAACGCTTTCCAATAGACACTCGTAAACGCGTTATGTTTGAGTATCTAGTGATTAAGGGTAAGAATGATGACTTAGGGTCTGCTAAGAAGCTAGTAAAGCTTTTAACCGACATTAAAGCCAAAGTAAATCTTATTTACTTTAACCCATATCCTGGCAGTGACTATGATAGACCTACTAGAGCTGATATGGTTGCGTTTCAAGAGTATCTGATTAAACATGGCTTGCTTTGTACCATACGTGACTCTAAGGGTATAGACATTAGTGCCGCTTGTGGTCAGCTAAAAGAGAAAACTGAAGGAGAGATATAATGGACTATATCGAGATATTTCAAATTGTATTTTTAATAGTTATATTTGTTGTTGGTCTTGTTGGTTTTATGAAAGCTGCAACAAAGGATGATTAAGCACTAGTATTTGTAATCAATTTGAGATAAAATAGTAATAGAATAAAAAAAGGAAACAAAATGGCTGAAAAATTAGACGCAGATAGAATAAAAGAGATATATAAACTTTGTAAGGGTCACTTTGGTGATGTTCGTTTTGTAGGACTTAAGTATCATAGTAAGATTGGATGGGTTGCTAAAGCTCAATTTAACAGTGATGAAGTTGGGAACCTAACGGCTGATGGAAAAACAAGTAGTGATGCACTAAGAAGTTTACGAAACAGAATCAAAAAGATTATCAAAAGATATAACGGAGTTTAGACTCCAAGGCAAGTAAAACGACCAACACACCAGGGAGGTCGTTTATAAATGTAATCATACCCTACTTTTCTTATAACTATCTAACAAACTACTACTTAATTAAAATTGTCAAAACTGACAAACTACTACTTAATTAAAATTATACTTAATGCAGAAATTTATAAATTTCTATAAAATGTGTAGTATTCACACATTGTTCTAAAGTGTGAATACATTTACATATAATTAGAGGACAAATTGAAAATTTATCACATAATTAAGAATTTATTTATATAAATCTAATCTGAAATAGAATCTTTTATATTGCTTATACCCCCATATTTTGGGGTTTATAGAAATATTGATATATAATTGTTCTTTAAAGGAGAAAAATTACATTTTATCAAATAAGTTATTCACATTTAACTCATGAAAGCCCGAAGATTGGTCTTTAGATTAGTATTGAATAACAATATATAATTTTTACAGTTAAAGAATTTAGCTTATATATATTTTAAGTTATAAATACGATTTAATACTATTACTGTTTATATTCTTAGATTTGTTTCATGTGAAACAAATGAACACAACAAAGATTATACAAAATCAAGTAGTTACTTGCAGAAGTCAAAACGCAAAGCGTTTAAATAAAATCGTATAGCTTGATAAACATTGAGAACATAAAATAGGTGTCATGCAAAAATAAATTATATTTGAATATTATCCATACATATATTTTCAAAATCTACATCACTTTTAATACTATAGACTTTACCATAGAGTTCAAATTCTAATTCATTAGCATGGAGAAGTAATCTCTTTGCACCAGAATTATTTATTCTATCTTCTGGAGTTAAAACTTTATCTAAGAACTTAACCATATTATCTTCACTCTGTCCATAAACTGGATCACCAACTATTGGATGTTTCACGTGGAACAAATGAACTCTAATCTGATGTTGTCTTCCAGTATATGGCGAACACTCAATCAGAGTCATATCTAACTCGGGAAAATACTTTAGTGGCCTAAAATCTGTTTTAGAAGCTTTGCCTGTTTCATGAACTTTTACAACCATTCTAAGAATAGCACTCTGATCTTGTGTTCTGAGCAGTGGAGCTTCTACACAGAGTTCTTCTTTAAACTCACCATGAACCATTGCAAGATATTTTTTCTTCATGTCTCTCTCCTGAAACATCATCTTGATATCTCTCTCGCTTGTTTTATTTCTAGCACATAAAACAAGTCCGCTTGTCTCTTGATCGATACGATGTGCAATATTTGCATCACGTCCAAATTGATACTTCAATTCATCAATTAGAGAATAGGGTGTTCTTTTAGTCTGGGGGTGAATTAATACTCCGCTAGGTTTATCAAATACAACAAATTCTTCTTCTAAATAAGTAGGTTCAAGACCTTTAGTAATTGGTTCGAAAAATATAAACTCAAACTCACCTTCAACTTCTCCGGCAGTTTTCATCATCTTCTCGCCGTTGATAAGTACTCTTCCTTTTGAAATAAAACGCTGTGCCTCTTTTTGTGTATAGCCTAATTCATTTATCAGAAACAAAAAGGCTTTCTGTTTTTTCCCTGCAAACATTTTCTTAATTACAAATGGCAAAATTTAATTCCTTTTTAATTAGTTCTTTACTATATATTCTGTAGAATAAATCACTATAATATTTGCGGAATTTTAGCATAAAAACATAAGGATAGTGTAGATGGTAGAGAGATATGCAAGACCAGAGATGGAAGAGAAGTGGACACAACATGCAAGATATGCAGCATGGCTTGAAGTTGAAAAAGCAGCTGTAAAGGCTTGGGCAAAACTTGGAAAAATTCCTCAAGAAGATGCAGATAAGATTGTTAAAAATGCAACATTCTCTGTAGAAAGAATTGAAGAGATTGAAGCTATAACTAAACACGATCTTATTGCGTTTAACACAAGTGTATCAGAATCACTTGGTGAAGAATCACGTTGGTTCCACTACGGTATGACTTCTTCAGATGCTGTTGATACTGGTGTAGCACTTCAGATGAAAGCTTCTCTTGAAATTATTATCGCTGATGTGAAGATGCTTATGGAATCTATCAAGAAAAGAGCCGAAGAGCACAAACTAACTTTAATGGTTGGGCGTTCACATGGTATACATGGTGAGCCAATTACATTCGGTCTAACGTTAGCTGTTTGGTATGATGAGATGGCACGCCACTTACTAAATCTTGAACAAACTATGGATGTTATAGCTGTTGGTCAAATTTCTGGTGCTATGGGTAACTTTGCTCACGCTCCACTAGAACTAGAAGAGTATGCAATGGCTGAACTTGGTTTAAAACCTGAACCGTGTTCAAACCAAGTAGTACATCGTGACAGATACGCTAGACTTGCAACTGCTTTAGCAAGCATGGCATCTTCTATAGAAAAGTTTGCTGTACAAGTAAGACACCTTCAAAGAACAGAAGTATATGAAGCTGAAGAGTATTTTGCAAAAGGACAAAAAGGTTCATCTGCAATGCCTCATAAACGTAATCCTATTCTTACAGAGAACATCACTGGTCTTGCACGTATGATTAGAGCTTACGCTATACCTGCTATGGAAAATGTAGCTCTATGGCATGAGAGAGATATCTCACATAGTTCAACTGAGAGATTCTGGTTACCAGATGCTTTCATCACTACTGACTTTATGCTTCACCGTATGAATAACGTTATAGCTAACCTTACTGTGATGCCTGAAAACATGATGAAGAACTTAAACCTAACAGGTGGACTTGTTTTCTCTCAACGTGTTTTACTTGAACTTCCACTTCAGGGTGTTAGTCGTGAAGACGCATATAGAATCGTTCAGCGTAATGCTATGAAAGTTTGGGAAGAGATACAACAGGGTAAAGCTACTACAAATGAAAATGGCGAGTCTCTATATCTTGGTCATCTTTTAGCAGATAAAGAGTTAAGAAACTCACTTAGCGAAGAGCAGATTCGTGAGTGTTTTAACTATGATTACTACACAAAAAATGTTGATAATATTTTCAAACGTGTTTTTAAATAACATCACAAAGATTCTAGTATAACCTTCTTGGTTATGCTGAATATCAACTCTTATTATATCTTTTAAAACTCTCAAAACTCCATCACAATTTAATCAACTATTTTTTATATTTAAAGTTTTTTGAACTTTAGTTTCGATAAAATCAATTTACTTTCTAGACAATTTTTTATGTAATTATTAAACTAATAATTATGTGAGAAATTCTAAAGTATTTCTCTTTTTAGGAAACAATTAATGATAACAATTATAAAACGTAATGGCAGAACAGAACCTCTAGATATTACTAAAATCCAAAAGTATACAGCTGCAGCAGTTAAAGATTTAACTAACGTTTCACAAAGTGAGCTAGAAGTTGATGCGCAGATTCTTTTTCGTGATGGTATAACATCTAAAGAGATTCAAGAAACTCTCATTAAAACTGCTGTTGATAAGATTGACATCGATGCTCCTAACTGGACTTTTGTTGCTTCACGTCTTTTCATGTTCAACCTCTACCATCAGGTAAATGGCTTTACTGGTTACTGCTCACTTGAGAAGTATTTCAAACGCGGAGAGAAAGAGGGTCGTCTTCTTCTTGGCCTTGGAGATATGTATGACTTAGAGAGATTAGAGAAACACATCGTTCCTGAACGTGATATGCTTTTTAACTATCTTGGTGTAAAAACACTTTATGACAGATACCTTATTAAGGATAGAGACTCTAATCCTATAGAACTTCCTCAACATATGTTTATGGCTATCGCTATGTTCTTAGCTCAAAGAGAAGAGAACAAACATGAATGGGCTATTAAATTCTATGACATGATAAGTCAGTTTCAAGTTATGCTTGCAACTCCAACACTTAGTAATGCTAGAACAACGAGACACCAATTAAGCTCATGTTATATCGGTTCAACTCCTGATAACATCGAAGGTATCTTTGACGCTTACCAAGAGATGGCAATGCTATCTAAGTTTGGTGGTGGAATTGGATGGGATTGGACAGGTATCCGTTCAATGGGTTCATTTATTGATGGACATAAAAATGCAGCTGGTGGTACAGTGCCATTTCTTAAAATCACAAATGACATCGCCATTGCAGTTGACCAACTTGGAACAAGAAAAGGTGCTATCGCTGTTTATATGGAACCATGGCATATAGATATAAATGATTTTCTTGACCTAAAGAAAAACTCTGGTGAAGAGCGTCGTCGTGCTCATGATCTATTTCCATCTTTATGGTTAAATGATATGTTCATGCAAAGAGTTCAAGAAGATTCTATCTGGACACTTTTTGACCCTTATGACGTAAAAGAACTAACTGAATTATATGGTGATGCTTTTAACAAAAGATATATGGAGCTAGAACAGGACGACTCTATATTAAAAGAAAAGGTGAAGGCGAAAGACCTTTGGAAAAAGATATTAACTTCTTACTTTGAAACCGGTTCACCATTTCTATGTTTTAAAGATAATGCAAACAGAGCTAATCCAAATGATCACTTTGGGATTATTAGAAGTTCAAACCTCTGTACTGAAATATTTCAAAACACAGCACCAAACCACTACAAAATAAAATTCATTTTTGAAAATGGTGATAGTGTTAGTTATGAAGAAGAAGAGATGGTAACTGTTGATAGTGGTATAACAAAACCTGCTAAGAAAGTGACAGCTCTTGATTCACTTGGTGGCTTACCTGTTTATGTAGTTGAAAAAGAAAAAGTTAATGGTTCTACTGCTGTGTGTAATCTTGCTTCTATAAACCTCTCACGTATAAATACTAAACAAGAGATAGAAAGAATAGTTCCAACTGCAGTAAGATGTTTGGATAATGTTATTGACTTAAATTTCTATCCTGTAGAAAAAGTAAAACGTACTAACATGAAATCTCGTTCAATCGGTCTTGGCGTAATGGGTGAGGCTCAGATGTTAGCAGAAGCCGGAATATCATGGGGAACTCAAGAGCACTTTGATAAGATAGATGAGATTATGGAATCTGTTTGTTATAACACAGTTTCTGCTTCATCTGATTTAGCAGTAGAAAAAGGAGCTTACCCGGAGTTTGAAGGTTCTAAGTGGAGCAGGGGAATTATGCCTCAAGACCATGCAAACGCAGAAGTTATAAACCTGGTTGACCGTGGTGGACTTTTTGCTTCTACGTATGAGTGGGATGAGTTACGTTCTAAAGTAAAAACTCAAGGAATGAGAAACGGTTACTTAATGGCTGTTGCGCCTACTAGCTCTATCTCTATCTTAACTGGAACTACTCAAGCTATTGAGCCAGTGTTTAAACGTAAATGGTTTGAAGAGAATCTCTCTGGTCTTATTCCGGTTGTTGTTCCTAAACTTTCACCTGATACGTGGGCTTACTATACACCTGCTTATGATTTAAACCAAACAGTTCTGATCAAAGCTGCAGCAATTAGACAAAAATGGATAGACCAAGGTCAGTCACTTAATATTTTCATCACACTTGATAAAGCAAGTGGTAAGTACCTGAATGAGATATATATGCTTGCATGGAAACTAGGCCTAAAATCTACTTACTATCTACGTTCACAATCACCTGAAGTTGCAAGTGATGTTGAAGATAGAAGTATGGAATGTGTTGGTTGCCAGTAGGCTCTAAGATATGAAACCTTTACTAGCTAAAGACTTAGCTGCGTTTATGCAGCGCTTTAATAACTTCAAAGATGGAGAGTTTCGCTCTCTAGAAGTTATCTCCCCTACAACTATGAAAATAATATTAGCTGGACAAGATGAAGCGAGAGCATTTGACTGGATAAGTTTAGAACTTGAATTTAACGGTGTGAGCGATGCTAGACTTTTAGAGAATTCAAAACTCTCTTTAGTTGATTTAAGTGACGGTCTTAATCTCATACACGACGAAGAGATTGCTTTTTGTGTTGGAGAGTATGATAATATCTCCAGTGTGAAAAACTCAACTTGCTATATTATCTGTTCAGATGTAAAATACCAAGAAGGCACTTTTTAATTTAAAGGATAAAGTTATGAGAGTAGTATGTCCACACTGTTTAAGTGTAAATAACGTTCCACAAAAAGACAGTTATAAAAAAGCCAACTGTGGTAAGTGTAAAAAATCCCTGCTAGATACAAAGCCTATAGAACTCACAGAGGCTAATTTTGATGAAGTCTTGGTAAATAGTGATATTCCAGTTATTATTGACTTCTGGGCACCTTGGTGTGGTCCATGTAAGATGATGGGACCTGTTTTTGAAAAGACAGCTTCAAAGTATCCTCTTAAAACCCTGTTTGTAAAAGTAAATACTGAAAATGAACAAAATCTAGGTGCAAGATTTGGAATCAGAAGTATTCCAACTCTTATGGTTTTTAAAGATGGAAAGGAAGTTCACCGCGTTTCAGGTGCACTTGATGAGAGTAGTTTGTCACAACTTGTTACACAATTTATATAAACTAAACAAATAAACTTAACTATAATATTTATTTATATCTGATTTTCTATGCCTTATAATAGGTAAAAGTAAAAAGGATATATCATGCAAAAATATATATGTACAGTATGTGATTATATTTACGATCCTGAAATTGGTGATGAAGAGAGTGATATTGCACCTGGAACTGCGTTTGAAGACCTGCCAGATGATTGGACTTGCCCTGATTGTAATGAACCCAAAGAGAGCTTTGAGCCATTAGAGGAGTAAGTTTGTTTCTAAACTGAACTTTACTCTTTACAGAAAAAAATTTAGTTTTTTTCTAAATTGTGCTTTAGCACTAAATATAAGAACAGCAGTAATCAGTAACTGTTTTTATTTTCAAATCAAAAGATGAGTTTGCAGGAACATTGAAAGTCTCTGGGGTGTATAGAGTTTTCCAATCTTCACCCGGAAGTCTAATATCAAGCTCACCACTTAACATCTCCATAATCTCTGCTTCATTAGTCCCAAAAGTGTACTCACCTGGAAGCATAATTCCTAAAGATTGTGTTGAGCCATCACTGAGATTTACTGTTCTGCTTGTAACCTTTCCATCATAGTAAATATTTGCTGCTTTAACAATAGTTGCGTTTTCAATAGTTGACATAAAAATTCCTTTTTTATTTGTAAAATAATATCCTAAAACTTTACTTTTTTAATTTAACTCTTTGCGAATGAGTAATTGCAACAGCCATGGCATCAGAAATATCGAGTGGTTTAATCTCTTTTTTAATATTTAAAAGTCTTTTTACCATAAAAGCAACCTGCTCTTTTCCTGCTTTTGCCTTACCTGTAAGGGCTTTTTTCACCTGAAGTGCTGTATACTCGTGAAACTGTCCAAACTCCTGAAGAAGTTTTAACATAATAGCTCCACGAAACTGAGCAAGTTTTATAGTAGTTGCCGGATTATGTGCATAAAATATATCCTCCATTGCAACTTCATCTATTTTATGATTTTCAAAAATTCTACCCAAGCCTTCTACCATCTGAGGTATCTGAAACTGCAGATCTTCTGCTTTCATTTTAATAAGACCAGCTTCAACAAGAGATATTTTTCCTTTATCCAAAGAGATTAATGCATATCCCATATTTCTAGTACCTGGATCTATTCCTAAAATTATCATACTTTTCCCAAATATTTTTTTATATTAGAGATTATACATTAATATTCACATAATATAAATTAAGTTATTCACATATTATTAGCCCAATTTTATCTGTTTTTGGTATACTATTCACATTTAAACAACTAAATAGGGTATTATGTGAATATAGGTCAAGAAGTTTTAGAAGCACTTAAAGAAGAGATAACAGAAGTAGAATATAATAGATATATTAAGCACCTCACGTATGATATGAAAAAGTCTACTGCTACTTTAGCAATATTTTATCCACAAAATGCTCTTGTTATCAACTGGATCAAAAATAAGTATAGTGAAAAAATTGCTCACCTCTTTGAAGTGAAGAGTGGATCAAAAGTAACTGTACAGATTGCACTTAAAAACAGTATTGATAAAAGAAAGACTAAAAAGGTTGTCGAACAGAAGGTAATTAATTCACTTTTAAACCCTTCACATACCTTTGATAACTTTATGGTTGGCGGATCCAATCAGTTTGCTTATTCGGCAGTTAAAAGTGTAAGTGAAAATGCCGGAAATGTTTATAATCCTCTTTTTATATACGGTGGTGTTGGTCTAGGAAAGACTCACCTTATGCAAGCAGCAGGTAATATTTTTCAAAATGAAGGAAAAGTTGTTATCTATACAACGGTTGAGCAGTTTTTAAATGATTTTATTCGTCACGTGAGAAACAAGACAATGGAACGCTTTCAAGAAAAGTATCGTAAATGTGATGTTTTACTTATTGATGATATCCAATTTTTAAGTGGTAAAGAGGGTATTCAAGAGGAATTTTTTCACACTTTTGAAGCTCTAAAAGGTGCTGGAAAACAGATAATTTTAACTGCTGATAAACACCCTAAAAAGATAGGTGGTCTTGAAAAACGTCTGCAGAGTCGTTTTGAATGGGGGTTAGTTGCTGACATCCAACCTCCGGAACTTGAGACAAAAATAGCTATTATTGAAAAAAAATGTGAAATAAATAAAGTAGTTATAACAAAAGATATAGTGAACTATATTGCAACTGTTATAGATTCCAATGTACGTGAGATAGAAGGTATTCTTTCTAAGCTGCATGCTTATTCACAACTGATGCATATTGATATAGATTTAGAGTTTACTAAAAATGTACTCAAAGATCAAATGAATGAAAATTTAGCAAATGTTAATATGGATATGATTACTGCCTATGTTGCAAAAGATCTGAATATAAAACCGAGTGAAATTCGCTCAAAAGGCAGAAGTAAAAACATTGTATATGCAAGACGTATATCAATCTATATCTGCCGTGAACTGACTCAAAATACTATGCCTCAACTAGCACAGTATTTTGGAATGAAAGACCATACAGCCATAAGTCATACTATTAAAAAAATAAACGAATTAATAAAAGATGATGAAGATTTTAAACTAAAAATTGAAGAGTTAACAAATAAAATAACATCCTCATAATAATTTATCTCTCTAATTTCGTAAAAAAAAAGATATAATTATAAAAGTGAATAGATGTGAAAGAAGTTTTATAGGTTTATCACATCTGTAGAACTCTTAGTTTAGGGGTGTAAATGTGTTTTTCACATATTCACTACCCCCTACTACTACATACTAAAATTATATAAATATATAGGGAAATTCATATGATAATAACAATATCTAAATCAATCATAGAAAATATACTCATTCATGCAGGACCATTTCTAGAGAAAAAAGATACCTCTCAAATTACATCACATATTTATCTGAATGCTTCTAATGGTACTTTAACAGTTAAAGCTACTGATTATGAGATAGGGTTCTTAGTAACCACCAAAAATGTAAATATATCGCAAGATGGTAGCATAACTGCAAATGGTAAAAAATTTTTAGATATTGTTAGAATTTTAAAAGATGGTGAAATAAGTCTTGAAGTAAAAAATGATACTTTACATATATCACAAGCACATTCAAACTTTAAATTACCAACTTTTTCACATAATGAATTTCCTGAATTTCCATCTTATGAAGGAAAAGCTCGTATCTCTATAGAGTCTCATACTTTAATAGAATCTCTTAAAAAAATAACACCAGCAATAGATACTAATAATCCTAAATTTGAGTTAAATGGTGCCCTTATTGATATTAAACAAGACTCTATAAATTTTGCATCTACAGATACAAGACGTTTAGCAGTAGTAAATGTAAATAATGAGAGTGCTAATGAGTTATCAATTATTATTCCTAAAAAAGCAATTATAGAGATTCAAAAACTTTTCTTTGATGATATAGAGCTCTATTATGATGAAACTAATCTGATTATTCACTCAGAACAATATACATTTTTTACAAAACTAATTAATGGTAAATTTCCTGAATACTCACGTATTATCCCTAAGGAAATTGCTAATAATTTAGTTTTACCAAAAGCTATTATGATTGACTCGATAAAACAGATCACTACTATCTCTACAGATGTAAAAATCACTTTTTTAAATGATATTATTACTTTTGAATCATTAAGTGATGATAATATTGAAGCAAAGACAGAAATTAGCCATACCACAGGTTTTAGTGAACCATTTTCGATTGCTATAAATTCAAGATATCTGTTGGATTTTTTAAACTCTATAAACTCTTCTGAATTTAACATAGGACTTAACGAAGGTAATTTACCTTTTATTCTAAATGATGAAAATTTTAAAACAGTTGTTATGCCAATAGTTATATAACAGAGATATATTATTAAATTACTTTTACTTCTTCTTACCTTCAATATCGTTGCGTTTGCAAATTTAGATAGTAATTTAAATAAATATTTTAATGATAATTATGATGATTCATTATCTAAAAAAATTCATGATTATAAAATGAATAAACTTTTAACACAACAGTATATTTCGCTTGATGATGATTTATACAGAGATTATATTCCTCAAAACACAAATGTAAATGATCAATTAAGCTCTCGAGAAAAAAAAATAGTAGAAGACAGTCTCTATCTTCAAGGCTTTATGATTACTACTATAGGTATTCTTTATATGCTACCAGAATCTGTAACTAAATGGGATCCAGAACAGGCAAATGGTGATGATTTAGGTGGAAAATGGAAACAGAATATTCAAGATGGTCCTGTTGTTGATGAAGATGGATCCATAATTAACTATATAGGTCATCCAGTCTCAGGTGCTGTCTATTATTCAATGGCTAGAAATGATGGTTTTGATCCATTTCAATCTTTTATGTTCTCATTCATAATGTCATCTTTTGTTTGGGAATGCGGATATGAGGCTTTTGCAGAGATACCTTCTATTCAAGATCTGATTTCAACTCCTATTGTTGGTGCATTTATGGGTGAATATATGTATTATCTAGAACAAGAGCTGGATAAAAATGGTGGAATTATCTGGGGCTCTTCATCTTTAGGAAATGTTAGCTATTTCTTTTTAAATCCAATGGGACGAATGGCAGAAAGTTTGAGTGAATGGTTGGATTTAAGTGTGACAATGAAATTTGAAACATATCAAGAAAGCACAATGATTAGACAAGAACAGTATAATGTTTCACTGAATAAACCATATCAATTTAATAACTTTAATTATGGAATTATAATAAATTTAGAGTTTTAAAAGGCAAACAGTTATGAAACAACTCATAATATTTTTACTGTTAACCAACTTGTTAAATGCAGCTGAGAAGCTGTTTGAACTTGAATCATTTAATTTTAGTATGGAGAATGATAGATTTGCTCTTACTGATTTTGGTTATTCACATGGTGCAAGAACTTCACTTCTTTTTTACAGAGGAGATACAACAGAGAGCTTTTTAAATATTCCTTTTACCTCTTCACAAAATACAAATAATTTTATATCTTTTGCATATGCGCAACAGATGTTTACACCTTATGACTTAGAAGAGTCACAACTTATAAAAGATGATAGACCCTATGCGGGATACTCATATATAGAGATAGCTTTACATCAAACGACACAGACTGATTTAGACTCACTTACTCTGCAAACAGGTGTAGTAGGACCATCTTCAGGAATGGAAGACTTACAGACTTTCTATCATGAAAAGATTGATGCCACAGAGGCTAATGGTTGGAGTAATCAATTAAAAAATGAGTTTATATTTCAATTAAACTATATGCATAAATGGCGTTTAGAGTTAGCAGATATATATGGCTTAGAGACTGTTTTAATTCCATATAGTGGTCTGAATTTAGGAAATGCTTCAATAAAAGCATCAGCTGGAGCTCAGTATAGAATAGGATTTAATATTCCAAAAGATTTTGGAGTAAACTCTATGAATGAAGGAAGTTATTCATCTCTTGGGGTAGAACCAAAATCTATACTCAATGAGTCATCAAAATGGGCTTTAATGTTTAATCTTTCAGCAGGATCAAATTTAGTTGCACGTGATATTTTTTTAGATGATTGGTATTCAGTTGAGAGAAACTATTTTAATGCTTATCTTAGCGCTGGTGCGACAGGCAGATATAAAAACCTTTCTGTAGATTATCAGTATAATTATTATACAAAAGATTATAAACAGAGAAGCCGATATAAAGAGTATAAAGGCTACGGATTTATAACATTAACGTACAATTTTGAATAAAATATAAAGAAAAATAATTTAACTAAAACTACTTATTAGCTTAATTTAGATAGAATAACTTCAATTATGCCCAGAGGGCTATATGGAGATGTTAATGGAAAATTACGGTGCTAGTAATATTAAAGTCCTTAAGGGTTTAGAAGCTGTTAGAAAACGTCCTGGTATGTACATTGGTGATACTGGACATCGTGGTCTTCACCACTTAGTATACGAAGTTATTGATAACTCTATTGATGAAGCTATGGCTGGTCACTGTGATACTATCACTGTTACACTTACAAAAGAGGGAACTTGTAAAGTTACTGATAATGGTCGCGGTATTCCTACTGATATGCACCCAACTGAAGGAATGTCAGCTGCTACAGTTGTTTTAACTGTTCTTCACGCTGGTGGTAAGTTTGATAAAGATACTTATAAAGTTTCCGGTGGTCTTCACGGGGTTGGTGTTTCTGTTGTAAATGCGCTTTCAGGTGATCTGAAAATGACTATTCACAGAGGTGGAGAGGTTCATGAACAGACTTTTAAAGAGGGTATTCCTCAAGAAGCTTTAGCTGTTGTTGGCAAAACTCGTAAAACTGGTACTACAATTGAATTTGCTGCAGATCCATCTATATTTACTGACACTATCATATTTGAGTATGAGTATTTAGCTAAAAGATTTAAAGAGTTAGCATATTTAAATCCATTTATCACTATTAAATTTATTGATGAGAGAACAGATGTTAGCGAAGAGTATCATTTTGAGGGTGGTATAGCTCAGTATGTTGCTGATATGAATAAAAAGACAGAAGTAGCAGCTGTTTATTCGTTTAGTGCAAAAATAGAAGATATAGAGTTTGACATAGCACTTATGTATAACGATGCTTATGATGAAAAACTTTCTTCTTTTGTAAATAATATTAGAACTCCAAATGGTGGTACACATGAAGCTGGTTTTAGAGCTGGTCTTACACGTGTAGTATCAAACTATAACTCTAAAAATGGTGCTGCAAAAGAGAAAGATGTAAAAATTTCTGGTGATGATGTTAAAGAGGGACTAATTGCGATAGTTTCTGCTCGTGTACCTGAACCTCAGTTTGAGGGTCAAACAAAAGGTAAGCTAGGTAACACTTACGTGAGACCACTGGTTCAAAAACAGACGTACGAACTACTATCTAAATATTTTGAAGAGAACCCTTTACAAGCAAAAGCAATAGTAAGTAAAGCTCTTATGGCTGCTCGTGGACGTGAGGCTGCTAAAAAAGCTCGTGAGCTTACTCGTAGAAAAGATAATATGTCAGTTGGAACACTTCCTGGTAAGTTAGCTGATTGTCAATCTAAAGATGCTTCTATCTGTGAACTCTATCTGGTGGAAGGGGATTCTGCAGGTGGTTCAGCAAAGATGGGCCGTGATAGAGTTTTTCAAGCGATTTTACCACTTAAAGGTAAGATTTTAAATGTTGAAAAAGCAAGACTAGAAAAAATTCTAAAATCTGATGAGATCACAAACATGATTACAGCTATGGGTTGTGGTATTGGTGAAGAGTATAATGAAGAGAAGCTTCGTTATCATAAATTGGTAATTATGACCGATGCGGATGTTGATGGTTCTCATATCCAAACACTACTACTAACATTCTTCTTTAGACATTTTCGTGATGTAGTTGAAAAAGGGTATCTGTATCTTGCTCAACCACCACTGTACCGTTATAAAAAAGGTAAAAAAGAGATTTACTTTAAAGATGACCGTCAGATGAATGACTTTTTAATTGACAATGGAATAGAATCATTAGAAGGCCAAACAGTAGGACACAATGACTTAGTTGCATTTTTTAAAATGGTAGATCACTATGCCGGTTCACTTGATGCACTTGACAGACGTTATGCACTTGTTGATCTTATTCGCCACTTTATTGAAAACCCGGACTTAATATCTCTTGGGGCAAAAGAGCTGTTTGTAAAAGTAGAAGAGTTCTTAAACTCTATAGAAAATAATATTCTTACAAAAACAATCAACGAAGAGACAAATGAGATTCATATCTTTGTTCAAACAAAAGGCGGTATGGAAGAGTTATTAATTAATGATGACCTTTTCACTGCTCCTCACTTTACAGAAGCTAACTATGTTTTCAAAAAGATACAAGAGTGGGAACTTAGTTTTGACAATGATATTATTGAAGAGCTAGAGAACATTAAAGAGTATGCAAAAAAAGGTGCATATATCCAACGTTATAAAGGTCTTGGTGAGATGAATCCTGAACAACTTTGGGAAACAACAATGACACCTGAAAACCGTGTACTGCTTCAAGTAACTATTGAAGATGCTGAAGTGGCATCTGATGCTTTTACACTGTTTATGGGTGATGAAGTTGAGCCTCGCCGTAACTATATTGAGACTCACGCAAAAGATGTTAAACACTTAGACGTTTAAGGCTTCTTTTGTTACTGCCACAGACCAAAGAGAGAGAGTATCGTTTTAGGTTAGCACTTAGAATAGGACTGCCTATCTTTGCTCTTGTACTTGCCCTAATTTCAAGTACCCTTATTACGAATTATGAGAGTATGCATATCTCTTTTTATTTTGAAGCTATTTTGCTTCTAGCCTTCAGCATCTATTTTATTCTATATATTATTTACAGTGGTTTTAATGTAAAGATTACTGATGATGTAACAAAAACTTTTACACGTGAATATCTTTATGAGTATTTAAAAAAAGAGATTAGAGATAAAAAAGAGTACTCCTTAATCCTGATAAGTATAGAAAATCTTCATGATATAAATAAATTATACGGTCTTAAAAATGGGGATAAGACACTTTTAGAGGTGTCAAAATGGGTAGGCGATTACCTAAAAAATGAAAAAATAAATAACTTTCCACTAGGACATATAAAAGGTGGAGATTTTATAATTGGACTTAAGGGTACAAAAGATAAATATAACACAATGCTAGAGCTAATGTGTCTTAAATCCGGCGAATTTAAAGTTGATAATATTGAAGTAAAGATATCAGGGGCTATTACAGATACTGATTACTCAAATAAACTTAGCTATATGGTTGAAAATCTTTTTGAACTTCAAGAAAAAAATAAAAGAGCAAAATCAAAATATAGTGAAGAGGATATAGATCCTAATGAGCTTGAATCATATATTATTGAAGCTATAAACAACAAAAGCATAATAGTTTCAACTCAAGAGATATATGAAGATGAAGAGAGCATTTTTAAAGAGTGTTTTGTTAAATTAAAGACGTCTGAGGGTAAGCTTTTTTATCCTAAAAGATATATGAAAGTTATAAATAAATTGGGCCTCTCTGTTGCCTTTGATCTAATGGTTTTAGAGCATGCTGTTTTAAACTGTACAGATATTAGCGGCGAAGTTTATGCTATTAATATCTCCCCAGCATCTATAAGAAATGAAAACTTCTTATCTCACGCTAAAGATCTTTTAAAAAGTCATGATATTCCAACAAAAAAGATAATGTTTATTTTAAGTGAGCAGGAGTATTACTCTCACGTAAGTAGATATAACTCTATTCTAAACTCATTAAGAGCTCTTGGTGTTCTAGTCGCAATTGACAGACTAGGCTCACAGCAGACAAGCTTTTTATATCTTAGAGAGTTGAATATCGATGTTGTAAGGTTTGATTCATACTACTCTAAAGAGATCAAAGATGAAAAAAACCATAGTATAATCAGTGGATTTAACACTATGGCTCAAGAAAAAGGTATTAAAACCTGGATAAAAAATATTGAAGATGAAGAGTCTTTAGAGATTGCTAAAAAGATGAATATAGATTATATACAGGGCAAATATTTATCAGATTTGCAAGAGATAAATTAGAATAAACACTAAGGAAGTATAAATGAAATATGGTGAAAAAGAGATTAGAGAATTTGATGTAGACAAAGATTTAGAAATTTGGCCAAATGAGCATAAAAAAGATTATCTCATAAAGGTTACACTACCAGAATTTATGGGGCTATGCCCGAGAAGTGGTTATCCTGATTTTGCAACTATATATATAGAATACACTCCAGATAAGTTTGTAGTTGAATTAAAAGCTATAAAACTTTATATAAATTCATTTATGTTTAGATATATAAGTCATGAAAATTCTGCAAATGAAATTTATGATGTTATTTGGGAAAGAATCAAGCCAAAAAGCTTAAAGCTTATAGCAGATTTCAAACCTCGTGGAAATGTACATACAGTTATAGAGATAGATAGCTCAAAAATGAGTAAGAGTTAGATATGTTTGGTTCTTTTTTAGGAAAGAAGAAGGAGAGTGTCGATGATATTGCTTTAAAAATATCAAAGATGAATCTAACAGAGATGAGAAGCTATGTAAATAACAAAGCAAGTGAGATTGAAACTACCCAGGATGGTCTTGTTGAAGTTATAAAGAAACTTACAGCTACGGATGAAAAAACATTAAAAACTTATCTTCAGATAGATGATATGGATTCCAAGAAGAAAAAAGGTTTGGATCTAGTGATTATGATTGCAAATTCTAAGTACATAAGTGCTGATGCTGTAGAGTTACTCCAAGAGTTTACGATTATATATAATGAATTAATTGCACAGTATGACAGAGATCATAAAGAGATATACGCATCAAGACTTACCGATGCATTAGAACAATCTATCAATAATGTGAATAAGCAGTCCGAACTTGCTAGAAAAACAAAAGTTTTAGGAGAGTAGCTCTTTTTCTAACCATATATAAGCCCCTTCTTTAGTTCGGTAAATACCACTAATTTGAGCATCGTAAGCCCTATCTAAAATTTTTGAGAACTCTTTTGAGGGTTTTAGACCAAAGTTTAGAATATCTTTTCCCTGAACTATTGCTTTTGCTTTTTCATGTAATACACCCAGCTCTTTAGCCCTTGTTTTTAAGTTATTAATATATTCTAGTTCTGCTTGGGATGTTGCTATAGAAAAAGAGACAAACTCCTCGAGAGTAACTTTCGTAGCGAGTATATAGATATCGTAGTCACTAAAGTGTTCAAAATTTATATCGTTTTGGTGTTTTAATAAAGATGAAACTTTATTTAATAGGTGTTTATCATCGCTAAGCCTAAAGAGAAAGGGTTCATATCTCTCTGCTGATAGTTGATAACATAAAACGGCTAACATTAATATAGTGTTAGTTTTATTGTTTGTAGTTTTTAGAGAACTCATTATATCAAGAGCTTTATATGTTTTTTCCAGGTCATGCAGATTCATATTTTTAAATTCTGTAAAATAATTAAAGCCTCCAAGAGAGTTTAGCAGCTTTATTCCTGAGGATGGAGTTGAAGACTTTAGTAATAGCTTTTGAATCTCTATAAATATTCTCTCTTTTGGAAGTTCATCCAAAAGAGAGTTCTCTATCATTTTTTTACATATTGTAAAAAGTTCACTGTTTATGGATAGATTAAATCTTGAACTAAACTGTATAGCCCTTAAAACCCTTAGAGGATCATCTTGAAACTTATCTATATCTACGGCTCTTAAAATTTTCTTTTCTAAATCCTCTCGACCGCTAAAGGGATCTAAAATTTCTTTTGTCTTAATATCATAACCAATTGCATTAATAGTAAAGTCACGTCTACTTGTTGCAATTTTAAAATCGAGTGATGAGTCAATCTTTACTTCAAAACCTTTGTGTCCACTCTCTATTTTGGAGTCAACTCTTGGAAAAGAGAAATCTAAATCCAAGTCATCTAGCTTTAGCTTGCAAACACCAAAACTTTTGCCAACACTATTGACATCTCCAAACTCTTCTAAAAGCTCTTCTAGTTTTTTAAAAGATGATATACCGTAAAGTTCAATATCTATGTCTTTAGACTCCTTTTTCAATAAAAAATCTCTAACATATCCACCGATTATGACAGGATTAATATTTCTATCAAGCAATTTATCAAATATTATATCTAGTTTATTTGGATAATCAACCATAATCTTCTTTTTAGTTTGGATTTTACTATTTAGTAAATAAAATGAAATTTCTTTATTCATTTGAGTAATAAAATATAATAGCATATTAATACGAAAATGAGTTTATATTAAGAAGAGTCAATATGCTCACTATGTTAAAGATATAAAAGTATATTGGGTATTTCACGCAGATATAATATTTATTTGGGTATAATTGCGAAAATATTTACCCTAAGCTTAATTGATACAGATGTATCTATGTTAGAAAAGCTAAACAAGGA
>Ga0209345_10001304_pt1 | contig 30043 bp, 25 predicted proteins | sample Cruoilmetagenom7_FD_187294 | JGI IMG/M metagenome (GOLD analysis project Ga0209345, IMG submission 187294) | Oil polluted marine microbial communities from Coal Oil Point, Santa Barbara, California, USA - Sample 7 (SPAdes) (version 2) | ecosystem: Environmental > Aquatic > Marine > Oil seeps ...
CGATCTCCACCACCTGAACCCATTTCGGTTGAGCCTACCAGTGCGGTGTAACCGGACAGGAAGTGGTATGCAGCCGCTTCCTTGCTCAGCACGGATACCGGCGGCAGTACACCGGTCAGGTCGCAGGTCAGGAACACGATGGAGTCCGGCTCGTCACCCATATTGGTGGCGGAACGCTTGTCGACGTGATCCAGCGGGTAGGCACAGCGACCGTTTTCGGTCAGGGAAACATCGTTGTAGTCAGCCTTGCGACTGCCGTCCAGCACCACGTTTTCAACGATGGCACCGAAGCGAATGGCATCCCAGATGATCGGCTCGTTCTTCTTGCTCAGGTTGATGGTCTTGGCGTAGCAGCCACCCTCCAGATTGAACACCACACCCTTGCCCCAGCCATGCTCGTCATCACCGATCAGGTAGCGCTCAGGGTCGGCGGACAAGGTGGTCTTGCCGGTACCGGACAGACCAAAGAACAGAGTGGTGGAACCGTCTTCACCGATGTTGGCGGAGCAGTGCATCGGCAGCACGTCTTTTTCCGGCAGCAGGAAGTTCTGCACGGAGAACATCGCCTTCTTCATTTCACCGGCGTAGCGCATGCCGGCAATCAGCACCTTGCGCTTGGCGAAGTTGAGGATCACGCAGCCGTCGGAGTTGGTGCCATCGCGCTCAGGTTCACACTGGAAGCCCGCAACGTTCAGGATCTGCCATTCTTCCTTGCTCTTCGGGTTGTATTCATGCGGACGGATGAACAGGTTGAGACCAAAAAGATTTTGCCATGCGGTTTCAGTGGTCATTTTGACCGGCAGGTAATGACTGTGATCAGCCCCTACGTGCACATGAGAGACAAAATGTTCCTTGTCAGTCAGATATTCTTCAACCCGGGTCCAGAGTGCGTCGAACTTGTCGGCATTGAAAGGACGGTTGATATTGCCCCACTCGATCACGTCAGACGTGCTCGGCTCTTCGACGATGAAGCGATCCATCGGTGAGCGACCTGTGCGCTGACCGGTGGTGACAACCAGTGCGCCGGTGTCCGCGAGGACGCCTTCGTTACGTTGAATCGCACGCTCGACCAGCTCAGCCGGGGTCAGATTCACGTGTACGCTAGTGACGGTTTCTTTGGTCATTACTGGATTCCCTTGGCTGTTCGCCAAACAATTACCTGAAAGCAAATAAGGGCAACTGCGTTCCGGTTAACGCAGCTCGGGTTGTTATTTTTGGGGCCGTATTATTGCACAAAATCCGCCGGGATGGGACTGCCGGAATCATTCTCATTTGAAATACTTCCAGCCCTCATCGCCCCCTTCCCAACCCACTGATTATTCAGTGCATTCTACCATCCTTGTCGAGGTAGCCCGGCTCGCTGAACAACGCTCGGATGTCAGTTTCATCGAAATTATAGGTCTGGTTGCAGAACTGACAGCCCACATCAATGATGCCATTCTGCTCCTTGAGAATCTCCAGCAATTCCTGTTCGGTCATGAATTTCAGCGCCTCGGCGCTGCGCTCGCGTGAGCAGTCGCAGCGGAATCGAAGCGGCTGAGGCTCATACAGCCGACACACCTCTTCATGGAACAGGCGGAACAGCAACGCTTCGTTGTCCAGCTGAAGCAGCTCTTCATCCTTAAGCGTAGACGCCAGCATGCTGACCCGATCCCAGTCCTCATCTCCGCGCCCCTCGGCCGGCATGACCTGCAGCATCAGACCGGCGGCGCGCTGCCCGTCTGCGGCCAACTGAATCGAGGTACCCAACTGCTCGGACTGCTCGAAATAGGCCTGCAGACACTGGGCCAGTGTCTCACTCTCAAGCGGAACGACTCCTTGATAGCGCTGGCCTTTATTCGGCTCGATCGTCAAGGCGATACGACCGTTCTGCAGCAATTGATCAAAACTCAGATCATCGGCCAGCTCTCCATCATAGCGGGCGATGGCGCGTAGATCCTGATGCTGGTTGCACTCGGCCATCAGCATCTTGACCTGCCCCTCTCCTTCAGCCTGCAACAGCAGGCGACCTTCAAACTTCAGCGTTGCACTGAGCATGCTGACTGCCGCCAGCATCTCGCCCAGTGTCCGCTGCAGTACCGGCGGGTAGTCGTGCCGCGCCAGCACTTCCCGGTAGCTGGCTTCAAGTCCGGCGACCACGCCGCGGACATCGATCTGTTCGAACAGAATGCGCTGGATCTGATCTGGGTTGCTCATGCAGGATTCCCGGAGATTTCTGCTCGTACCGCGTGAGTCGGCCGAGCGGTGTTGCTAGAATGGTGGTTTCGTAATTCTAGCTGAATGGACCCCTGATGATCACCCCGGAACCTGTCTTTTCCACTCGTTGGCGACCGCTGGCGTTCATTTCTATGCAACTGCTGGCGGCCCTGCTGCTGCTGAGCTTTGCCAGCGATGCCGGTCGTGAAATCTGGCGCAGCATCGACCAGTCCGTGTTCTATGCCTTGAATGGTTCACTGTTCGAGAATGAGCGTTGGGCAAGCTTCTGGGCCTGGATGAACACCCGCGAGGTTGATGCCCTGTCGGCGGTTGTGATGTTGCTGTTTCTGGTCTTCCCGGGGCTGGGAGGACTTAAGCGTAATCAACTGCAAGCGGCGTTTACCGGCTTTCTGCTGTTGATGCTGTTGATGCTGCCGATGCGCGAACTGCTTTCAGACTATGCCAAGCAGAGCGGCCTCAGCGGCCCCAGTCCATCCCTGCAGCTGGAGCCTGCCTATCTGTTCGGTGAACATTTACCGGAGATTCCGGCAAAGGACAGCGCCTCCACCAGCTTCCCGGGAGACCACGCCAGCGTGTTGCTGATCTGGATCGGATTTCTGCTGTTTGCCCGCTCAACGCTGGCGTCCGTGGGCGTCGTCCTGTTTGGTATTTTCCTGATGCTGCCGCGCCTGTTCGGCGGCGCACACTGGTTTACCGATGCGGCGGTTGGGGGCATGTGCCTGGCGCTGACCACCCTGGCATGGGCCTGGGCCACACCGGTTGCCGGCTGGCTCAACCGGTGGCTATTGATGGGGCTATCTCCCCTGTATCGTCTGGCCGGTCGCATTCCGCTGCTGGGAAGACTGCCCTTCTTTAACCCGGGCGACTGATCAATCCCAGCTGCCCTTGATCCGCAGCAGCTCACGCCGGCTTTTCTTGTTTGGCCGCTGCTCCGGCGCACTGCCCTGAGTCTTGCGTTCCAGCGCCCGCTGTTCGCGGGTGCGGATGCTGTCCTCGGTTTCTCGATACAGCTTTTGTGCCTCGGCGGCACCGCGGCGCTGATCCGACAGCGCCAGCACTTCGACCGTTTTTTCGTCATTTCCCTGCCGCAGGCGAATCAGGGCGCCGATCTCGACATGCTTGCTGCACTTGCTGCGCTGACCATCGTAATGCACCTTGCCACCTTCGATCATGTCCTTGGCCAGCGCTCGGGTTTTGTAAAAGCGGGCAGCCCAGAGCCACTTGTCCAGCCGCACGCCTTTGTGCGCCTGCTCGGCCTTTTCGCGTTGCAGCTCTTCCTTGTAATGATGGCTCATAGCGCTGCTATTACCTCGCTGAAGTCATTGGTTGCATCGAATTCAGTAATTTGCCGCACCGGCTGCTGCAGATCCGGCTGGGTGATCGACAGCAGATGAGCGATGCCATAGCGCTGTGCGGATGCCAGCACCGCCAGGCTGTCATCGACCAGCAGCGTTCGCGACGGATTGAACGGCTCCACCTCCTGCAGCGCTTGCCAGAACGCCTGCTCTTCCTTGGGATAGCCAAAATCGTGTGAGCAGATCACCAGATCAACCTGCTGATCGATACCGGTCACCTCGATCTTGAGGGCCAGGCTGTCACGATGCGCATTGGTTGCGATCACGGTGCGCCGCCCACTCCGGCGCAACGCCTGCAGAAATGCTTCGGCGCCGGGGCGAAAGCCGATTCGGTCCATGATGTCGCGTTTCAGCTGAGCAATCGGCAGGTCCAGCTGCTCAGTCCAGTAGTCCAGACAGTACCAGCTGAGCGAGCCCTGCTCCTGTCGAATCCGTTCGTGCAGCCACTGGCGAGCATGCTCAAGTTCCAGCCCTCGCTTTTGCGCATAGCGTTCAGGCACCAGGTCGAGCCAGAAGTGGGAATCGAAGTGCAGGTCGAGCAGGGTGCCGTCCATATCCAGCAGCACGGTATCTATGGCTTGCCAATCAAGCATAATCAGGGAACACTCTGACAGGTAATAACAGTTTTCGGATATCAGTATGACCGCCAAGCCCGAGATTTTGAAGTTAACCAAAGTGGCCAGCAGCCGACTGTTTCATATTGAAAGCATGCAGCTTCGCTTCAGCAATGGTGTCGAGCGGCACTATGAACGGCTCAGAACCGGGGGTCACGGGGCGGTGATGATTGTCGCCATCAATGAGCACGATGAAGTGCTGCTGATTCGCGAGTATGCCGCAGGCCTTGAAGATTATGTGCTGACGCTGCCCAAGGGGCTGATCGACCCCGGTGAAGATGCACTGACTGCCGCCAATCGCGAACTGCAGGAGGAAGCCGGCTTCGGCGCGCGCGAGCTGAGCCATGTACGCCAGCTCACGGCGGCACCCAACTATATGGGGCACCGGCTTGAGGTGATTCTGGCACGCGATCTGTACTCCAACAAGCTGGAGGGTGACGAGCCCGAGCCGCTGGAACTGGTGCCCTGGCCCATGTCGCAACTGCCGGAACTGTTCGAACACACGGAGTTTTCCGAAGGCCGTGCGATCGCGGCCCTCTGTCTGGTGCAACAGCGCCTGTCCCGCATCGAATAGGCCTTGTATTTTCCCCTCGCGCCTCAACATACCCATTGAGGAGCAGTCGGCGCTGCCTGCCTGCGCCTCATAATACTGCTACAAACTGTGCCATGATAAGACGCCTTTTCGGTGCTATCATCAGGACACCAAAGAGGTTCGGCCCCTGTATGGCCCAACCTCACCAACAACAATCGGTTTTATGCTGAACCTGTCTCAATAAACAAGGTGATTACTATGAGCTTCGAACTGCCTGCACTGCCGTACGCAAAAGATGCACTGGAACCGCACATCTCTGCCGAGACTCTGGAATACCACCACGGCAAGCATCACAACACCTACGTTGTGAAGCTGAACGGCCTGGTACCGGGAACCGAGTTTGAAGGCAAGTCTCTGGAAGAGATCATCAAGACTGCTCCGGCTGGCGGCATCTTCAACAACGCGGCTCAGGTGTGGAACCACACCTTCTACTGGCACTGCCTGTCTCCGAACGGTGGTGGTGCACCGACCGGTGATATCGCCGATGCCATCGCTGTGAAATGGGGCACTTTCGAGAAGTTCCAGGAAGCGTTCAATGACAAGGCGGTGAACAACTTCGGTTCCAGCTGGACCTGGCTGGTGAAAAACGCAGACGGCACGCTGGACATCGTCAACACCAGCAACGCCGGCACCCCCATGACCGACGGCCAGACGGCCCTGCTGACAGTTGATCTGTGGGAGCACGCCTACTACATCGACTACCGCAACCTGCGTCCTGAATACCTGAAAGGTTTCTGGGCACTGGTCAACTGGGATTTCGTCAACGAAAACTACAACGGCTGATCATCAATGCTGTTTCGAAAGGGCGCCTGCGGGCGCCTTTTCTGTTTATACTGTCAGCGTTTTTCGTTCGGGAAAGGACCCCTGACTGATGCTCGGATCCCACAAGCTTACAGCCCTGTTGCTCTGGATACTGCTGACGCTGATGCTGCTCGGCCTGCTGGTTCAGCTCGACCTCAGCGGTCTGAGCAGACACCAGAGCGCCCTGCTTACAAGCCTTGAGCAGCGCCTGAACCAGCGCCTGAACAAAACAGAGCAACTGCTGCACCACATGGCCACCCTGACAGCCCGAGGCAGCCACAATCTGAGCAGCCTGTCACAGGCTTTGGAAGAGGTCCTGCCACTTTCCCCTGCCATCCACCGTGTCCATCTGCAACAACGGGTCACGGAAGATGAAATCTCGGCCCTTGAACGCCAGATGCGACTGCAGCACCCCGATTTTCTGCTGCACGGCCTCAGTGCCATTACTCCCGCCAATACCGAAACCTCAGGGGTAGCCATCTATCAGCCCGTTATCCTTGCGCTGCCGGCAGGACAGGAAGACCTGCCGCCCCTGGGCACCGACCTGAGCCTGATCCCCGCCCTCAAGGCCGCCATCACCACTGCGCGCAACCGACACCAGGTCGCCTATTCGGATGTATTCAATCAGGGCCGTGGCGAACCGCTGATCGCTGCCTTTCTGGCTCTGCCGCAAGACCCGTCCCTTCTGTTGTCGGCAGCCCTGCGCGGACGTGACCTGCTCGACACAGAGATACTGCCGCAGGGAAGCCGTGTCAGCCTGACACTGCCGCAGAGCGGCACTCAGACCCTGTGGCAGAATACCGCCTCTGAATCGGTACTGTTTTACCTTCCGCGGCAGCAGACCGTGGGCAACAGTCGGTTGCAGCTCGATCTGCTGCTTGAATATCCGGTGCGACTGTCCGACTTCAGCTGGGGGCTGGTACTGATTACCCTGGTTCTCAACACCAGTGGCAGCCTGCTGTTCTACGCCTGGCTGCGCCAGCGCCAGGCCGCCACCACCAGCCACCTTGAAAAACTTGAAATTCAACGCCTCAAACAACACCTGCAGACACATTCGGAAGAACTGCAGCAGCAGCTGCAGGAGAACCAGCGCCTTACCCACCGTATTCTGGATATTCAGGAACGGGAACGGCGCCATCTTGCCCAGGAACTGCACGATGAACTGGGCCAGTGTCTGACCGCGATCCGCACAGATGCACGCATGCTGCTGCAGGATCACCCCGACAGTGGAGACAGCGTTAACCACCACGCCGAGAGCATAGACGCCATCGCACGTCATATTTACGATGTGACCTATGACCTGATGCGCGCACTGCGCCCGACCCTGCTGGATGACCTGGGACTGGTAGACGCAGTACGCGAGTTGGTTCGCAGCCAGCACCTGGAGCGACAGGGGGTTCAGCTGGAGTTGACGCTCAAAGGCGCCCTGAACGATATGGAAGAGCGGCTTAACATCAATCTCTACCGCATGATTCAGGAGGCGCTGACCAACATCCAGCGTCATGCCGGCTGTACCGAGGCTCATATCCGGCTACAGCGCACTGATGCCGACGAGCCGAGCGACCGGCTGGAGCTGGACGTCAGCGACAACGGCTGCGGTTTCGACACAGCCATCATCAGCCGCAAGGGGCGTTTCGGCGTACTCGGCATGCAGGCTCGGGCCAAGGCACTGGGAGGAGAACTGATCATCGACAGTCAGCCGGGCGGCGGCACCCGACTACGGCTCAGGATTCCTCTGGCTGCAGCAGTGGCGCCAACCGCTTCCACACCGTCTGCAGCAGGATAGGCTGTGCATCCCTGTTGGGGTGCAGGCCATCACGCTGCATCAGTCGTGGGTCCTGTGCCACACTTTCCAGCAGGAAGGGCACCAGAGGCAGGCCATACTCTTCAGCCAACTGCTGATAGATTTGATAGAACCTTTCTGTATATTGAGGTCCATAGTTAGGGGGCAGGCGTATGCCGATAAGCAGCACCCGTGCATCCGCCGCCTGGCTGAGCTCTATCATCTGGCGCAGATTCTGTTCCAGGATGCGCAATGGCGTACCACGCAGGCCATCATTGGCACCCAGCTCCAGCAGTACCAGATCCGGGCGGTAATCCTGCAGCAGCCGGGGCAATCGACTCAGCCCGCCGCTGCTGGTTTCGCCACTGATACTGGCATTGATCACCCGCCGGTGACTGTCACGCTGTTTCAGTTCCTGCTCCAGCAGGCTGACCCAGCCTTCGCTCTGAGGCATGCCGTAGGCTGCCGACAGGCTGTCCCCAACCACCAGCAGGGTTTTCGCCTGCAGTGGAGTGACCCAAACAAACAGCAACAGCAGACAAGAGACCAGATAACGCATGCAGCACCTCGACAGTGGTAAACCGATTATTGAGGCTCACGATGTCGCAAAAAGTTTCAATACACAAGCAGGAAAGGTCGAGCTGTTTACCGGCCTCAGCCTGAGTGTGGAAGCCGGTGAAAGCCTGGCCATCATCGGTCGTTCGGGGGCGGGAAAGTCGACCCTGTTGAGCCTGCTGGCCGGCCTCGATACCCCGACCTCCGGCCACGTACTGTTCGCCGGTCAGTCGCTGGACCAGCTGGACGACCCCGCACGAGCCGATATCAGACTGCGTCATCTGAGCTTTATATTCCAGTCCTTTCATCTGCTGCCGGAACTGGACGCCCTCGACAATGTGCGTCTGCCACTGGAGATTCAGGGTGCTGCAGATGCCGAACAGCAGGCCCGCCACTGGCTGCAGGAGGTGGGGCTGGGCGCTCGCATGGATCATTATCCGTCGCAACTGTCCGGCGGTGAGCAACAGCGCGTGGCGATCGCGCGTGCATTTGCGACCCGTCCCAGCGTGCTGTTTGCGGATGAGCCCACCGGCAATCTGGATGACGAGACCGGGCACCAGATCATCGAACAGCTGTTCACTCTCAACGCCAGCCAGGGGACCACGTTGATCCTGATCACGCATGACCTTGAGCTGGCACGGCGCTGCCGCCGTCGCCTGCACCTGCACGCCGGTCGACTGGAAGAGGTGGCCGAATGAGCCTGCTGCCCCGGCTGGCCCAGCGCCAGCTACGTACCCAGCTGCGCACCACCGAATGGCGTGCGCTGCTGTTGGCCACCTGGGTTGCCATTGCACTGACAACGCTGCTCGCGGTACTGGGTGACCGGCTTGAACGTGGCCTGTTACGCGAAAGCGCTGCCCTGCTGGGGGCCGATCTGGTGCTGAGCAGCAGCCGTCCGATCACCCCCGAGCGGCTGGGGCAGATTGACCTGTCTGACACTCGCCACACGCAGGTGATCCAGTTTCCCAGCATGGTGGGACAGGGTGACGAGTTGATGCTGGTTTCAGTACGCGTACTGAAATCACCCTACCCACTGCGGGGCGAACTGGTCACTGAACCTGCCGGGCAGGACGCCATTCCCGGACCTGGCGAGGTCTGGGCCGAGCCCCGTGTCATGACCCAACTGGGACTTGAGCCTGGCGACCCACTTGAATTCGGCTATGCAAAACTGACCCTCACGCACCGACTGCTGGCCTCTCCGGATCGAGGTTCGGGCTTTCGCAGCTTCAGCCCTCATATTCTGGTCAACCACGCCGACCTCGAGGCCAGCGGCGTACTGGCCGAGGGCAGCCGTGCCGACTACCGCCTGCTGATCGCCGGCAACAGCGAACGGATACGCCAGCTTGAGCAACAGCTTCGACCGACCCTTGCCGACCACGAACGCCTGCATGCACTGCAGGCCGACCAGCCCCTGACCGGCAATGCACTGGGCACTGCACTGCGTTACCTCAAACTCACGGCCCTGATCGCCCTGTTGCTCTCCGCCATGACCATTGTGCTGGCGCTGCGGCGCTTCGCGCTCGGTCAGCATACTCGCAGCGCCCTGCTGCTGAATCTGGGGCTGAAACCGGGTCAGCTGGTTCGGCTCTACCTTTATCAGCTGCTGATGGCCTGGGCCGTAACGGCCATTCTCGGCTTTGTTACCGGCTACCTGTTACAGGCCGCCGTATATCAGTGGCTGGCCGACCTGCTGCCGCAATCACTGCCCGCAGCCGGATGGCTGCGCTGGCTGACCGGCCCGGCACTGGGGCTGGCACTGCTGGTACTGCTCGGCCTGCCCCCCATTCTGCAACTGGCGCGCATTCCGGTCGCCCACCTTTTGCGGGGTGACCCACCCCCACGGGACCGAACCGCCATACTGCTGCAGGGATGTTCTGCCCTGCTGCTGATCATCACCCTGCTGACGTTCCTGCAGGCACCGGCAGCGGCACTCAGCCTGCTGCTGTTTCTGCTGATTGGGGGTGCACTGTTCGGCTGGCTGGCACAATGGGCATTGATCGCCAGCGCCAAGCCGCTGGCTCGACGCCTGTTGCTGGGCCGGCTGTTGTTGATGCGCCTGCGTCAGCAGCGTCAGTGGCACCGGCTGCAAGCCGCCGTAGTGGTGATGCTGTTGACTCTGCTCAGTGTCATCTGGATCAGCCGTTCCGATCTGTTGCTGCAGTGGCAGGCGCAGTTTCCCAGCGACACGCCCAACTATTTCGTGATTAATATTCAGCCTTGGGAAAGGGAGGCGCTGGACCAATTCTTGGCTGAACAGTCGCTGGAAACCGAGCTTTACCCGATGATTCGCGGCCGTTTCACTGAATTGAACGGCGCGCCCGTTCAGCCCCAGCTCAACGAGGAACAGCAGTCGCACAACACCCTGCGGCGCGAACTGAATCTGAGCTGGAGCAGTGAGCGTCCTGAACACAATCCACTGCAGGCGGGTGAGTGGTGGACGGCTGACAACAGCGAGCCCCTGATCTCCATCGAGCGGGAGATGGCACAGGAGCTGGGGCTTGGGATTGGTGACCGCCTCGGCTTCGATGTTGGCGGGGTGCCGGTCGAGGGGCGCATCAGTAATATTCGCGAAGTGGTCTGGACCTCTTTCCGTCCCAATTTCTACATCATTTTCAGTCCGGGTGCCCTTGAGGGCGCGCCTTCAACATGGATCACCAGCTTCCATCTGCCGCCTGAGCGGCAGCAGGTCTCGCGGCAGCTGTTGCAGCAGTTTCCCTCGCTGACGCTGATCGATATTGACCAACTGTTGTCACAGCTGTCGCAATGGCTTAAGCGGCTGGCCGACAGTTCGGCCCTTATACTGGCGCTGAGCCTGGGCTGTGGCCTGATGCTGCTAGGCGTCACTCTGCTGCAGGCGCTGGAGCAACGCCGCTTTGAATCTGCCCTGCTGCAGACACTGGGTGTTACGGCAGAGCAGGCACGTCGGCTTGATCTGCTGGAGTTCCTGCTGATCGGGCTGGTGTGTGGCGTGCTGGCCAGTATCAGTGCCGAAGCCGTGCTGGCCAGCCTGCACATGTATCTGCTGCAGATCGACCCGCGCCTGCATCCGCTGCTCTGGTTCAGCCTGCCCCCGTTGGCTGCTCTGCTGTTTGTGCTGATAGGGCTGCTGATTCGACGACCACTGCGACTGGATCAGTGCTATCGATTGCTGCGTTCCGGGTAACCGGACGCAGCAATACCCATACAAAATCAGTGCTTATTACTCCTGGCTATAAAAACACCAATCTTTGAGCTATAATCGCCAACCCTATGCTGATCATTAATTAAACAGTTCTATTGGATAAGGGTGAAACATGGCTCATCATGACGAAAATTTTCGCGACAGCTCAGGCTACGGCTGGATTCTGATCAACCTGGTCGCGCTGGCCTGGATAACCATGCCAGTAAGCATCGTGTTGACCAAGGTGGTTCAGTGGTAAGCACCGGACTGGCCGCATGAGCTCACTCAAGATTGGTGAGCTGGCGCGCCGCTCAGGCCTCAGCGTCGAGACCCTCAGGTACTACGAGCGTCGGGGCCTGATCCCGCACCCCGAACGCCTGCCTTCGGGCTATCGCGTTTATCCCCCTGCCATCCTGCAACGACTCGACTTCATCCGCCGTTGCAAGGCATTGGGTTTCACCCTTGAAGAAACGCTGGACCTGTTGCAACTGCAGCAACATCCCGAGCTGGAATCGGCTGCCGTGAAACAGCGGGTCGAACAGCGCATTGTCGATATCCGCAACAAGGTGCGTGATCTGCAGCAGATACTGGCGGCGCTGGAAGGCCTGTCCGCCCTGTGTGACGGAAAGGGATCAGCCGCGGACTGCCCTATTCTGGCCTTTCTGGAGCAGGAGAGCGACGCCCCCCGGCCCTGCCCACAGGATGCAGACAAGACCGGGCGCTGACATCAGGACTTGATGGTCTGTACCCCGTCCGGCGTCCCCATCAGAATCAGGTCGGCTCCGCGACAGGCAAACAGGCCGTTGGTAACTACACCGACAATATTGTTCAGCTGCACTTCCAGCGCTTTCGGGTCCAGAATTTCCAGATCGTGCAGATCAAGAATCACATTACCGTTGTCGGTCACACAGCCTTCACGGTACACGGGCTGACCACCCAATGCCGCCAGCTGGCGCCCCACATACGAGCGCGCCATGGGGATCACCTCCACCGGCAGCGGGAAGGCCCCGAGCAGGTCAACCTGCTTGGACTGATCCACGATACAGACAAACTCCTTTGCTACCGCCGCAACAATTTTCTCCCGTGTCAGCGCGCCACCACCGCCCTTGATCAGGTTCATGTAGGGATCGAATTCGTCAGCACCGTCAACGTAGAACTCCATCTGGCTGACCGAGTTAAGATCCAGCACTTCAATGCCGTGCCCGCGCAGGCGCTCGGCGGTAGCCTCGGAGCTGGCGACGGCTGCCGCAAAGCGGTCTTTCACCTGCGCCAGTGCGTCGATGAAACAGTTGGCCGTAGAACCGGTGCCGACGCCAACTATGCTGTCATCCCGCAGGCGGGGTTTAATGTAGTCAACGGCTGCCTGCGCCACCGCCAGTTTCATCTTTTCCTGTGTCATCTCTGTGCCCGTCGCTGATTCAAACTGAATTCAGATTATAGCAACCCGGAGTTGCCCTTGTAGACGCTGGACGGTCAAGTCGATACCATTCTCTGATTCTGCGCCCTTGCGGGCCACCCGAACCGATGCTGATACCTGTCCCTATGCCACACCGATATATCAAGAAAATTCTCGAAGCGCGCGTCTATGATGCCGCCGTCGAAACCCCTCTGGATGACGCACGCGGCCTGTCCGAACGTCTTGGCAACCGAGTGTTGCTCAAGCGTGAAGACGAGCAACCAGTCTACTCCTTCAAACTGCGCGGCGCCTACAACAAGATGGTGCAGCTCACCGACGAGGAGAAAGCGCGCGGCGTGATTACCGCCTCTGCCGGCAACCACGCACAGGGGGTTGCCATGGCGGCCCGTTTGCTCGGGGTCAAGGCAACCATCGTAATGCCGCGCACCACACCGGATGTAAAGGTGAACAACGTGCGCCGCCTTGGTGGCAAGGCGGTACTGATCGGGGATGCCTTTGACGATGCTCGCCGCCACTCGGAAAAACTGATGGCTGAAAAGGGGCTGGTCTATGTTCACCCCTATGACGACCCTGAGGTGATTGCGGGCCAGGGTACCATTGCCATGGAGATTCTGCGTCAGGAAAGTGGTCATATCGATGCGATCTTTGTACCGGTAGGCGGTGGTGGATTGATCGCCGGCGTTGCCGCCTACGTCAAGTACCTGCGCCCGGAAACACGCGTAATCGGAGTTGAGTCGGTCGAATCCGCCTGCCTTGCACTGGCAAAGGAGAAAGGCGAACGTGCGATCCTCGATCAGGTTGGCATTTTTGCCGATGGCGTGGCCGTTGCCCAGATCGGCGAGCACACCTGGGAAATCTGCAAGGACCATGTGGACGAAGTGATCACCGTTTCGATCGACGAGATCTGTGCCGCCATCAAGGATATCTTCGATGACACCCGCTCGGTCTGTGAGCCGGCCGGCGCGCTGGGCGTGGCCGGGCTGAAGAAATATGTTGCCCGTGAGGGCGTCAGTGGCCAGACCCTGATCGCCATCGATTCTGGCGCCAATGTAAATTTTGACCGCCTGCGTCATATCGCCGAGCGCTCGGAGCTGGGCGAAAAGCGTGAAGCGATCATTGCCGCCAAAATCCCGGAGCGCCCCGGCAGCTTCAAGAAGTTCTGTACGGTGCTGGGCAAGCGCAACATCACGGAATTCAACTACCGCTACAGCGATGATGATCAGGCGATCGTCTTTGCCGGCGTTCAGATACGGCCGAACAATGACGGTCGCGAAGAACTGCTGGCAGAGCTGCGCGAGCATCTGGATGAGGTGGTCGATCTCACCGACGACGAGACCGCCAAGCTGCATGTGCGCTACATGGTGGGCGGCCACGCGCCGGCCAGTGTGGACAACGAAGCGGTATTTCGGTTTGAGTTTCCCGAACGGCCCGGCGCCCTGATGAAATTTCTCAGCAAGCTGGGCGGACGCTGGAACATCTCCATGTTCCACTACCGCAACCATGGCGCCGCCTATGGGCGGGTACTGGTTGGCATGCAGGTTCCTCTGGCCGAGCGCACCCAGGTGACCCGTTTTCTCGAAGAGATCGGCTACACCTGGTATGACGAGTCCGATAACCCCGCCTATCAGCTATTTCTGGGCTGAGCCCGCCCGCACCACCGGACTCGGCCCCGCCGGCCGATCCGGTGTCTCCGGCGAGACATCATATACATCACGCGTCAGCGCCTGCAGAGTAAACAGCGCCAGCGATACCAGTCCCCAGCTCAGCCCCAACACCACACCCGCATCCACAATCCCGCGCCAGGGCTGCTCCAGCAGTCGCACCAGCAGTATCAACAGCACAATGCCGCCGCTGAGGCAGATGGTGATGATCTGCCGACGCCGCTGGGCATGAAAAAACCCCATACAGAACAGCGGTGCCAACAGCAGTCGCAGCGGCGTGACATGGCCTTTCAGGTAGCGGATGCGCGCGGCCGTGCGGGGTGAAAAGTTCTGCTGAAAGCCACGGTAGCCCTCTGCAAATCCCATGAAGCCCAGGCACAGTACCAGCGCAACCCAGTGATACCAGTCAAAGCTGTCCAGCTGCATATCCAGTGCCATGCTGCCAAGGCGCCAGACGGCACTGCCCAGCAGAAGGCAGATGCCGGCAAAGCCCCAGAGTGCTGCGATTACTCCGAGCATTTTGTCTCTCTGTCGGATTCAAAAGGAGGGGCATTATAGCCTGAACCACCCGGTGGCAGAAAACAGCAACGAGCGGGCGGTTTTCCACCCATTTCATCTATGACAACGGGTGACTCTCCGCCCATCTGACGGTTTACCAGATCACCTGCCCCTCTCCCGCCCCCCGGAAAAGGTTGTTTGCCGCAAGTTGGCACGGAGCCTGCTTTACAGCTGTTGCACGGCGCCCGGGCTTGCATCAGCCACCGCCGGATACAACAACAAGTAAAGGTACATCCATGGCGACCTACAACACATTGCTGTTCGCGACCGACTTCTCGGAAGGGGCGGAAAAGGCCGTAGAACATGCCCGCACCCTCGCCACACTGACCGGTGCACGACTCCACCTGCTGCATGTGATCACGGAGCTGTCCGACCAGCGCCGCAAGCGCATTCCTGCTGACGTGATCGACACGTTTATCCACGAGGTCACCCAGGTGGCCAACACGGATATGGAAGCCTTCTGCCAGCGGCACTTTGCCGATGCCGAGTCCCAGGGCATTCAGCTGACCCATGCGGTGGTGTTCGGCAGTGGTTACACCGACATCATCGAGGCCGCCAAACAGCTGAGTGCCGACATGATCATTCTGGGTACCCACGGCAAGACCGGTATCGAAAAAATACTGGTCGGCTCTACAGCCGAGCGTGTGGTACGCCATTCCCCCATTCCCGTTTTGACCGTCAGGTCCTGAGCCTGATCAGGTCACCGGAGTACACCCGCAAGACAACAAGCAATACAACAGGAGAAATACAATAATGAATATTCTGTCCAAGAAATCACTGATTGCCGGCTGCATCGGTGCTGTCATGGCGACCACCGCAGCATTCGCCGAAGATCGCAGCGATTGGCCCAGCAGCATTACGGTGGGTACCGCCAGCCAGGGTGGCACTTACTACATCTATGGCGCTGGCTGGGCCAACATGGTCGGTGAAGCCCTGGGTATCTCGGCCGGTGCAGAAGTGACCGGTGGCCCGGTTCAGAACGCCACCCTGGTACAGATGGGCGAGCACGCCTTCGGCATGGTGACCACCGGGCCGCTGGTCGCTGCCCTGCAGGGCAAGAGCGCTCTGGCACCGGGCATGTCCCACGAGGATGTCCGCGCCGTATTCCCGATGTATCAGACCACTCTCCAGATCATCGCCCTCAAGAGCTCCGGCATCGACTCCGTGGACGATCTGGATGGCAAGACCGTCGGCGTCGGCCCTGCCGGTGGTACTGCCGACATGTACCACCCGGAGCTGTTCAAGAAGCTGGGGCTGAGCGTCAAAACCCGCAACGGGGGTGCTGCCGACCAGGCAGGCCAATTGCAGGATGGCCTGATTGACGCCTTTGCCTTTGCGGCCGGCGTGCCGATCTCGGCCTTCAACCAGCTGGAAGCCCAGGCTGATGTAAACATCTTTTCCTACTCGCCGAAGAACATCGAAAAGATCGCAGCCGATTACCCTGAGCTAAGTGCCGGTACCATTCCTGCCTCTGTTTACTCTTCACTGGATGAAGATGTATCCGCGCTGTCACTGTGGAACTTTGCCATCACCCATAAGGACATGCCGGAGTCGCTGGTATACGGCGTAACCAAGACCGTGATGGAAAACAACGACCGCATGCTGCAGATCCATGGTGCGGCCAAGGAAACCCTGCCGGAGAACTACAAGTACAACACCATCGTGCCCTGGCACACCGGTGCAGTCCGCTGGTTCGAAGAGAACGGCTATGAAATCCCGGCAAACATGAAGGACTGATCCGCTCAATAGGGACGTTTGCCCGCGCTGCCGGACCACTGGCCGGCAGCGCTCAACATGGCTTAATGCAGGTCCATATAACATGACAGACAAAACTCCGGCATCCGCCGATGCCGCAGCAGACAAAATCGGCGCAGAAGGCGTAGCCGATGTTCCGCTTGGTCATAACGAGCGGGATCTGAGTGGCGCAGTTGGCAAGATCATTTTCTTCACCTGTGTGTGCTACACACTGCTGCACCTCTACGCATTGAACGTATCCCCCATCGAAACCTGGGCATTCCGCATCATCCATGTCGCTGGCGGCCTGGTGGTGGGGTTTGCACTGATCGCAGCCTTTACCCTCGACCGGCAGACACAACCGGCGCCTCTGTCGCCACTGCAGTGGACCGCACGCGTGCCAACCAGTCTGGCTATCGTTCTGGCCGCCGCAGGCATCGCCTATGCGTGGTTCAGTCGTATGGTGCTGGGTGAACTGCCGCCCAACTGGCTGTTGCCCCAGGTTGCCTGGGCACTGGCACTCGGAACAGGCACCGCTGTCATCAGCAGCTGGATCTGGCGCAACGGCCATAACCGGCAGATTTTCTGGGCTGACCGAGTACTGATGCTGTCTGCCATTGTTGTTGCGGCCTATCTGTTGTTTGTACTGGGTCGCTGGCGCATGGCCGCAGGCACACCGATGGCGGGCCAGACCGAGTTTCTGGTAGCGCTTGCCGGTGTCGTCCTGATCATGGAACTGACGCGGCGTGTCGCCGGTCTGGCACTGATCATCATCACGGCGGTATTTCTGGCCTACGCCTTTGCCGGCCCCTGGCTGCCGGGTATTCTGGAGCACCGCGGCTACTCCATGCAGCGGTTCTTCACCTACATCTACACCGATAACGGCATTCTCGGTCCAACCACTGCGGTATCATCCACCTACATCATTCTGTTCATCACCTTCGCCGCCTTTTTGCAGGCATCGCGCGTGGGTGACTACTTCGTCAATTTCGCCTTTGCCGCGGCCGGTCGCGCCCGTGGCGGCCCGGCCAAGGTTGCCGTATTTGCATCCGGCCTGATGGGCATGATCAACGGTACCTCTGCGGGCAACGTGGTGGCCACCGGCAGTCTGACCATCCCGCTGATGAAAAAGGTCGGTTACCACCCGCGCAGTGCCGGCGGTATCGAAGCCGCCGCCTCCACCGGTGGCCAGATTGTACCTCCCATCATGGGTGCCGGTGCCTTCATCATGGCTGAGGTGACCGGTATTCCCTATACCGATATCGCCATTGCCGCCCTGATTCCGGCCGCACTGTATTTCCTGTCCATCTATTTCATGGTTGATCTGGAAGCCCGTCGGGAAGGGATGTCCGGCCTGTCAAAAGACCAGCTGCCGGTGTTCAGCCAGATGGTCAAACAGGTGTACCTGTTCCTGCCGATCATTATTCTGGTGTCTACGCTGTTCATGGGTTACTCGGTTATCCGGGCCGGTACACTGGCGATGGTCAGTGCCGCCGTTGTCTCCTGGCTGACCCCCTATCGCATGGGCATCAGAGCACTGCTGGAAGCGTTGTCGCTGGGTGCACGCATGGCTATTCCATTGATCGCGGTCTGTGCCTGCGCCGGTATCATTGTCGGCGTTATCAGCCTGACAGGAGTGGGTGCCCGCTTCGCCTCCATGCTGCTGGGCATTGCGGATGCGAGCCACATGCTGGCGCTGTTCTTCGCCATGTGCATCAGCATTCTGCTGGGCATGGGCATGCCGACAACCGCTGCCTATGCGGTTGCCGCTTCCGTTGTGGCACCGGGCCTGCAACAGATCGGTATTCCGCCACTGGTGGCGCACTTCTTTGTGTTCTATTACGCGGTACTGTCAGCCATTACCCCTCCCGTGGCACTGGCAGGCTACGCAGCGGCCGCGATTTCGGGTACCGATCCGCTGAAAACAGCCGTTACCTCATTCAAGTTCGGTCTGGCAGCCTTCATCGTCCCGTTCATGTTCTTCTACAGCCCGGCACTGCTGATGCAGGGCAGCTGGGGCGAAATCCTGCGGGTATTCATTACCGCCTCGGTGGGCATCTATCTTCTGGCTGCCGCGATTCAAGGCTGGTTCCTGAATGGCAATGTCAACAGTATCCAGCGAGGCATGCTTCTGGCAGCAGCCCTGGCGATGATCGCCGGTGGCCTGCTCACCGACGCAATCGGCGTCGGCCTGAGTGTACTGGTGCTGTTCTGGCAGCTGGCGATACGTCGCACCGCTTTGGCCAGCTAGACCACAGGCTCTGTTATGATACTCAAGGGCGTCCTGTTCAGGGCGCCCTTTTCCGTTTCAGGACACAGCGCTCATAAGCAGTTTTGTTAACAGGCCTGAAGTTGATCCGGATCTGTAGCAGATCAGCGTTTTTTCGCTTAGGATCTGGTAATGTGAATACACAATTAGAGTGTCTGCCCCCTGTCACATAACAACCTCCAACCTAAGATCGGGACGGGATACAGTGAAAAAAGGTCTGTCGATACAAAACAAGGTTAATCTCTCGCTGATTGCTGTATTTCTGATTATTCTCATCAGTTCCCTGACCACCATATATCGCAGTGAAACGTCACTGGTTGACGAGGTTGTTACTCGCTCGACTCTCGACTCGGCCGATTCCTATTTCGATAGCATCAACATGCTGATGCTCAGCGGTGCCATGGCCAACCGCGGTACCCTGCAGCAAAAGATCCTGTCCAACCCGGCCATCACCGAAGCCCGCATCATCCGTGGCAAGCAGATTGATGATGTGTATGGCCCCGGTACGCCCGACTCAAAGCCGGTGGATGAGTTTGATCAGCGTGCCATGCGCGGTGAGCAGGTAATCGAAGAACTTAACGATGAACAGGGCCATCGCCTTACCGTTGTCACGCCGATGCGCGCCCTGTCCGATTACAAAGGCACCAACTGTCTGCTCTGCCATCAGGTGGAGGAAGGTGAAGTGGTGGGTGCCGTTCGAGTGACCTATTCCTATGAAGCGCTGGACAAGCAGATCAACAGCAACCTGATCAGTGTTGCTCTGATCGAGCTGGCACTGTTTGTCGCCGGCATTATTCTGATCAGCCTGTTGCTGCGCCGCATGGTGGTAACGCCGGTGAATCGACTGGCCGATACCATCCATGCCATCGAGCGCGACAACGACCTGAACCAGCGCACACCGGTCAGTTCCAGCGACGAGATCGGCCAGATGTCGGCTGCATTCAACTCAATGCTGGAAAACATTCACGACAGCATGCAGCAGGTTCGCCAAACCGTGGCCCGACTGGCCGATTCAGGCAGCCGTATCAGCAAAGTCGCCACCGAGTCCGCCTCGGCCGTGCATCATCAGCAGATGCAAACCAGTTCCGTCGCCTCGGCCATGGAACAGATGGAAGCCGCCACACGCAGTGTCGCGGCCAGTGCCGAGAACACGGTATCCGCATCCGATATGGCACTGCAGGAAAGCAGTGACGGCGCTCGCGTGACCCAGCAGGCCATTACCGCCATCACTCGATTGCAGCAGGATATCGACCGGGCCACTCAGGTGATCCAGAAACTGGACAGTCAAAGTCAGAATGTGGGCACGGTGCTGGAAGTGATTCAGAAAATCGCCGAGCAGACCAACCTGCTGGCTCTGAATGCGGCGATCGAAGCGGCCCGTGCCGGTGAGCAGGGCCGTGGCTTTGCCGTGGTAGCGGATGAGGTGAGGACCCTGGCCAGCCGGACCCACAACTCTACCGAAGAGATCAATCACATCATTGCCGAACTGCAGAACGATGCCCAGGAAGCGGTGACCGTGATGCAGCAGGCACTGGCAGCGGCCGGTGACGGGGTCGAGCAGGTGCAGAAGACCAACTCGGCGCTGACCAACATCACTGAAGAGGTCCGTGTGATCAATGACCTTAACCATCAGGTCGCCAGTGCCGTACGCGAGCAGAGTGAAATGGCCAGCAGTGTGGAACGCAGCATCAGCGAGATCAGCAACAGTGCCGAAGATACCGCCGAGCGCTCCGAACACCTGAACCGTGTTTCGGATGAGCTGGAGCAGCTGTCAAAGCAGCTGGAACAGATGCTCAGCCGCTTCAAGCTATAGACCCCGGTCTTCTGGTTGCCGGCCGAATCCATTAAGGCTTGGCTGGCAGCCGGCTCCGGCATCGAGTGATTACTGCTTGTAGTCACTCTTGTTGAGGCCGTACTTTTTCATCTTGTCGTACAGTGTCTTGCGCGGCAGCCCCAGGCTTTCCTGAGTGTCCTTGATCGACCCACCATGCCGTCCCAGCTCGGTATGGATTAACATTTTTTCAAAGCGTTCCACCTGCTGCGGCAGGCTCATTTCCCCAACCGAATCAGGATCACTGATCGGACGATTATCGAAATCGAAGGTGCAGCCTTCTCCCAGCAGAACATAACGTTCGGCCAGGTTGCGCAGCTCCCGCACATTGCCGGGCCAATCATGCAGCATCAGGCTGTGCATGCGCTCGGCTGACAGCGAGGGCATTTCGCGCCCGTACTGGGAAGACGCCACCAGAGCAAAGTGCTGGAACAGCAGTGGAATATCCTCGCGCCGTTCACGCAAGGGCGGAATATCCAGCTTGACCACGTTAAGACGGTAGTACAGATCCTCTCGGAAGCGTCCCGCCGCAACTTCCTGCCTGAGATCCACCTTGGTGGCAGCGATCACGCGCAGGTCCAGCGGAATAAGCGTATTGGAACCCAGCCGCTCGATGGAACGCTCTTCCAGCACACGCAGCAGTTTGATCTGAAGCGCCATCGGCATGCTTTCAATCTCATCCAGAAACAGCGTACCGCCGCTGGCGTGCTCAAACTTGCCGATACGGCGCGTCTTGGCATCGGTAAATGCCCCTGCCTCGTGGCCGAACAACTCACTTTCAATCAGGTTTTCCGGCACGGCACCACAGTTGATGGCAACGAAATTGTGCTCACGCCGCGGTCCGTGTTCATGCAGATAGCGCGCCAGCAGGTCCTTGCCACAGCCGGTTTCGGCATGAATCAGGATGTCTGCCGGCATCCCGGCAACAGAGCGACTGGTGCGCCGCAGGGCGCGCAGGATGGGGGTATTGCCAATGATACGCGGGCCTGGCACGTTCTGCGCTTCAAGTTCATCCCGCAACTGGCGGATCTCCAGTGTCAGATTGCGCTTGTCCAGTGCACGGCGCACGACATCCAGCAATAGCTCGGCTGCAAAGGGTTTTTCAATAAAATCGTAGGCCCCTTCGCGAATCGCGCTGACGGCCATGGAGATATCACCATGCCCAGTGATCAAAATGACCGGCAGGTCTGCGTCAACCTGATGGATACGGCGCATCAGCTCAAGCCCATCAATGCCCGGCAGGTTGATATCGGTGACTACCACACCTGGCCAGTCATCGCTGATGCGTTCCAGTGTCGGCTCGGCTCGCTCCAGCGTTGTCACTTCGTACCCGGCCAGCTCCAGCGTCTGTCCAGCGGCCACGCGGATATGGTGTTCATCATCGATCAAAATAACCGGCAGAAGATCAGGCTTGTTCATTGTGAATCTCCATCCATGCCAGCCTCGGCGGGCTGGGCCAGCAGCAGTTCAAGGGTGAACACGGCACCACCTTCAGGATGATTGGCCGCAGTCAGGTGTCCACCCAGATTTTCAATAATCCTGTGGGAGATCGATAGCCCCAGACCCAGGCCCTGACCACTTTGTTTGGTGGTGTAGAAAGGCTCAAATACCTGCTGCGGATCTTCCGCCCCGATGCCGGGACCGGTATCGTGCAGCGAAAGCCTTATCCGCTTACCCTGCTGTTCCAGACCAACCTCAATTCGTTTGTGCACACACGACTCCATTGCCTGCATGGCGTTGGCCAACAGGTTGACCAGCACCTGCTCCAGTCTGAGCGTATCGCCCAGCACATGGATCCGAGACAGCCCTGCCGGCCAAACGATTTCAACGCCCTGCTGCCCCAGTCGCCCATACAGGATCGACATGGCGCCATCCTTGACCGCCTGCAACGGCACCGGCACCGGGCGGCCGCTGCTCTTGCGTGAGAACTCCTTCAGCGGGTGAATGATCCGTGCCATGCGATCGGTCAGCCCGGCTATCTCCTTCAGGTTATCTCCCACCCGATCAAACCGTTCCAGTCGCAGGAACGCCTGAGCATTGTCGGCATAGTTGCGGATCGCCGTCAGTGGCTGGTTCAGCTCATGATTGATCCCGGCCGCCAACTGCCCCAGCACTGCCAGCTTGGCTGTCTGTACCAGTTCGTTCTGGGTACTCTGATGCTGCTCCATCTCCTCCAGCAACCGTGCATTGGTCCGACTCAAATCGGCCGTCCGCTCTTCAACGCGAGTTTCCAGCGCATCCCGTGCCGCCTGCAGGGCCTGCAGCTCACGCACCTCAAATTCACGTCGCTGCCGCACAATGCGCCAGCGAGCCTGAATAAACAGCACCAGCAATAACAGCGCTATACAGACAAAACCGGCCAACACAACGGCCTGCAGCACGGCCCGGTCCACGGGAGTAGTGCGCGCAAACACCGCCACATTCAATCCCGTATCCGGCACCGGCTTGCTCAGCAGCAGGAAATCCTCACTGCGCTGAGCAACCGGGTGGGATGCCTGATCACCTGCCCGTCGCAGGGTCACCCGTTCAGCTCGCCCACCCTCCAGCGTCTGGTGGCGAATCAGCTCCAGCGGCTCCAGTGGCTGTCCCAAATAGCGCTGGCTCTGTTGAATACGCTGCAGGTCCTGTGACGACAGACCACCCAGTGCATGGAACTTCCACTCCGGCCGAGTCGTGATGACAATAACGCCATCCTCATCAGTCACGGCAATATCGATGATCGGATCGCTCCAGTCCTGCTCCACCTCATTCAGGTCGATTTTGACCACGATAGCACCCGCAATCCGCTCACCGATCCTGACCGGCCAGGAAAAATAATAGCCACGCTGGCGAGAGGTCGTTCCCAGCGCAAAATAGCGACCGGCCTTGCCTGCCATAGCGTCACGAAAGTAGGGTCGAAAACCGAAGTTCAGCCCGACAAAACTGTTCTCCCGGTTCCAGTTGCTGGCGGCCTGGGTAACGCCCTGCGCATCCATCAGGTAGCTGTCCGACGCGCCCAGAATTCGCGTTACCTGCTCCAGATAGAGGTTCGTGTGCTGAATAACATCAGGATTTTCCGGTTGGGCAAGTGCCTCCATGAAATTGGAGTGGGTTGCCAGCAGCCGTGGCAGATCCTTGTACCGGTCCAGCTTCTGCTGCACACTCAGGGCATAGCGATTCAGATCCGACTCGGCCCGACTTTGCAGTGCTTCCAGTGCCTGCCGCTGACTCAACTGGGCCGTTTGCAGCAACACCAGTACCAGCACCAGTAACCCCAGCAACAATGACAGGGGCCGGTGGCTGGTGCGCACGGCGGAACTCACTTGCCGCACCCAAAAGGGCAGTCAGCCACCGATTGATTACCCAGCAGTGCTTGAAAAAACAGATGCAGAATCATACTTTAGTCGCAGCTCCCGTCCCATCCTCGACCATGAGACCCAAACAGATGCTTAAGCGTACCAAAATTGTTGCCACTCTGGGCCCTGCTACTGACAAAGCCGGCGTGATTGATGAACTGATCCGTGCCGGCGTAAACACGGTACGTCTTAACTTCTCGCACGGCAGCGCAGCCGATCACCGCCGCAGGGTGGATGCCGTGCGGGCGGCCAGCCGCCGCACCGGTGAGTCCGTGGCCCTGCTGGGCGATCTGCAGGGCCCGAAGATTCGCATCTCCCGCTTCAAGGAAGGGCCAATCCAGCTGGCGATCGGCGACCGCTTTACGCTGGATGCCGGTATGGATGAAACCGCCGGTGATCAGAATGCCGTCAGCGTGGACTACAAGGCACTGCCGCAGGACTGCAGCGCGGGTGATATTCTGTTGCTGGACGACGGTCGCGTGCAGTTGAAGGTGCTGGAGATCAACGGCAGCCGCATTGAAACCGAAGTGACTGTCGGCGGCCCTCTGTCCAACAATAAGGGGATCAACCGTCAGGGCGGCGGTCTGAGTGCCGCTGCACTGACCGACAAGGACAGGCACGACATCAAGGTGGCCGCCGAGCTGGAGATGGATTATGTCGCCGTTTCCTTCCCGCGTACCGCCGAGGATCTGAACATCGCCCGTGAATTGCTGGAAGCCGCCGGCAGCCGCGCCGAAATCATCGCCAAGGTGGAGCGTGCCGAAACCGTCGCCACACCAGAGGCACTGGACGAGATCATCAACGCCTGCGATGGCGTCATGGTGGCGCGGGGCGACCTGGGTGTCGAGATCGGTGATGCCGAACTGATCGGTGTGCAGAAACATATCATCAAGCGTGCACGCCAGCTCAATCGCGTGGTGATCACTGCCACCCAGATGATGGAAACCATGATCCTCAACCCGATGCCGACCCGTGCCGAGGTGTTCGATGTGGCCAACGCCATTCTCGACGGTACTGATGCGGTCATGCTCTCGGCGGAAACCGCCGCCGGCAATTATCCGGTGGAGGTGGTGCAGGCAATGACCCGTATCTGCCAGGGTGCCGAGAAGCATCAGCTGTCGCGTCCGGCCCCTGTAGCACCGGATCACCTGTGTACCCGCACCGACGAAGCGATCGCCCGTGCTGCCATGTACACCGCCAACGGCGTGGAGAACATCAAGGCGATCATCTGCCTGACCGAGTCCGGCTCGACCCCGCTGTGGATGTCGCGCATTCGCTCCGGCATCCCGATCTTTGCCCTCACACGCAATGACCGCACGCTGCGCCGCATGGCGCTTTACCGTGGCGTGATGCCGATGTTTTTCGATGCCACCGCCGTCAGTGAAGAGCGCCTCAACGACGAAATTCTGGCCGGCCTTCAGGCTCGAGAACTGCTTGGCAGCGGCGACCGCATCATCTTGACCCGCGGCGCCCGTCTCGGCGAGCATGGCGGCACCAACTCGCTGCAGATTCTGCAGCTCCCCTGAGCCTGAACACGAGCGCCCATGACAATCGAACAACAACTGGCTACCGAGCTGAGCATCCGCCCGGCTCAGGTAGCGGCTACGCTGGCCCTGCTGAACGAAGGCGCCACCATTCCCTTCATCGCCCGTTACCGAAAGGAGCAGACCGGCGCACTGGATGACACCCAGCTGCGACAACTGCACGAGCGTCTGGGCCAGTTGCGTGAGCTGGAAAGCCGGCGTGAAGCGATTCTTGGCCGTCTGCGTGAACAGCAGCAGCTGACGCCGGACCTGGAGCAGGCCCTGCTGGCAGCCGACAGTCGCGCCCGGCTTGAGGATCTCTACCTGCCCTACCGCCCCAAACGGCGCAACAAGGCACAGGAAGCACGTGAGGCCGGACTGGAGCCGTTGGCGCTGGAAGCCCTGCAGCAGGGACAGTTGCCCACCGGCAGGCTGACGCAGTTTCTCAACCCTGAGGCCGGTTTCATTGATGCCGATACGGTGGCCGAAGGCGTACGCCAGATCCTGCTGGAAACCCTGAGCGAAGATGCCGACCTGACTGGCGAGCTGCGCCAACGCCTCTGGCAACAGGGCGAGCTGCAGGTACGTGCCGCCCGTGGCAAGGCGGACCCGGACAGCAAGTTCCGTGACTACTTCGACTACGCCGAACCGATCGCGCGCGTCCCCTCACACAGGGCACTGGCTGCGTTGCGCGGGGTAGCCGAAGGCGTGCTCAAGGCCAGCCTGCAGCTGCCGGAAAGTCTTGCCGGCTGGCCGGAAGAGCAGATGGCCAAACGCCACCATCTGCGACCGGCCCAGCTCGACAGCTGGATGCAGCAAACACTGCAGCAGACGTGGCAGAAAAAACTGCGTCCCTCGCTGGAGACCGAGCTGATCAAGCGCCTGCGCGAACAGGCTGACCTGGCCGCCATTGAGGTCTTTGCCCGCAACCTGCAGGATCTGCTGCTGGCCGCTCCGGCCGGGGCTCGTGCCACTCTTGGGCTGGACCCGGGCCTGCGTACCGGCGTCAAGGTGGCCGTTATCGACGCCACCGGCAAGCTGGTCGACTACGCAACCATCTACCCGCATGTACCGCAACAGCAGTGGGACAAAGCCCTCCACACCCTGACCACACTGGCGAAAAGGCACCGGATCGAACTGATCGCCGTGGGTAACGGCACCGCCTCGCGCGAGACCGAGCAGCTAGCACAGGCGGTGTGTAAGGCATTGCCGCAGCAGAACATTCAGGCTGTGCTGGTCAACGAGGCCGGCGCCTCCATCTACTCGGCATCTGAACAGGGGGCGGCTGAATTCCCCGATCTGGATGTCACCATCCGTGGTGCCGTATCCATCGCGCGCCGGCTGCAGGACCCACTGGCAGAGCTGGTCAAGATCGACCCCAAATCGATCGGTGTCGGCCAGTACCAGCATGATGTGGATCAGAACCGTCTTGGCGACGCGTTGACCGGCGTGATTGAACATTGCGTCAACCATGTCGGTGTGGACGTGAACACCGCCTCGGCAGCTTTGTTGAGCCATGTGGCCGGCCTCAACCGTACCACGGCCGAGAACATCATCGCCTGGCGCGATGCCAATGGCGCTCTGCACAACCGGCGCCAGCTGCTCAAGGTGCCGCGTCTGGGGCCGAAAGCGTTCGAGCAATGTGCCGGCTTTCTGCGCATTCGTGATGGCGCAGAGCCGCTGGACAACTCGGCGGTACACCCGGAAAGCTATCCCCTTGCCGAGGCGATTGCCAGCAGCTGCAAACTGCCGCTGAAAGCCCTGCTGCAGCAGCCGGAGAAGCTGCAGCAGGTCGACAGAGCCCGGCTGGAAGCACAGGGTTATGGCACCTATACCATTCGCGACGTGATCGCCGAGCTGGAAAAGCCCGGCCGTGACCCACGCCCGGAGTTTCGCTCGGTACAGTATGCCGCCGGCGTCGAAACCCTGAAGGATCTGCAGCCTGACATGGAGCTGGAAGGGGTCGTCACCAACGTGACCCATTTCGGCGCCTTTGTCGATATAGGGGTGCATCAGGACGGACTGGTCCACATCTCCCAGCTGGCCGACCGCTTTATCAGTGATCCACACACGGTGGTCAGCAGCGGCCAGATCGTACAGGTCCGAGTGCTGGAGGTAGACGAAAAACGCAAGCGGATTGCGCTGAGCATGAAGTCTGGCTCCGGCAGACAGCCAACCGGCGCGACCGGGCAGCCCGCCCCGTCATCACGTCCGGCGCCTGCACCCGCCGCAAGCGGAACACTGGCAGACAAGCTGCGAGCAGCGGGTCTCAAACCGGACCGCTGACAGCAAGCGGATGCATTTAAACCGGGGCAGGACGTATAATGCGCCCCTTCAACGAAAGTGACAGGAATGATGACGGTGCTGGCAACTCTGGAACACCAACTTGACCTTCTGGCCCGCCGGGGCTGTGCCAACCTGCTTACTCGAACCCTGCAGGGCATCGAGAAAGAGGGCCTGAGAGTGCGCCCGGACGGCCAGATTGCACAGACGCCCCATCCTCAGGGCCTGGGCTCGGCACTGACTCACAAGTACATCACGACCGACTACTCTGAAGCGCTGCTGGAGTTCATCACCCCGGTACACGAAAGCCCGGAGGCGGCGCTGGCGTTTCTGTCCGATCTGCACGCCTTCAGCTGGCAGCAGCTCGGTGATGAGCAGCTCTGGTGTGCCAGCATGCCATGTGAAATTGCCGGAGAGGATGCAATCCCCATCGCCGACTATGGCAGCTCCAACGTGGGCCAGCTCAAGCATGTATACCGTCAGGGGCTGAAATATCGCTACGGCAAGATGATGCAGACCATCGCAGGCATTCATTACAACTTCTCCCTGCCGGAAGCCTTCTGGCCACAGTGGCAGGCGATGTGCGAAAACCATGACAGCCTGCAGGAGTTCCGATCCGCCAGCTACTTCCGCCTGATCCGCAACTTCCGTCGCTACAGCTGGCTGTTGCTGTATCTGTTCGGGGCCTCCCCAGCGCTGTCTGCCTCTTTCATGGCGGGGCGATCTCACCAGCTGGCAACACTGAATGCGAATACGCTCTATCTGCCCTGGGCCACCTCCCTGCGCATGAGCGATCTGGGCTATTCCAACAAGGCTCAGGCGTCGCTGCAGATCTGCTTCAACCATCTGGACAGCTATGCCGACTCCCTGCAGCAGGCGATTCATACCTCGCACCCGGCCTATGAAAGCATTGGCGTCAAAGTCGATGGTGAATACCGTCAGCTCAACACCAACGTGCTGCAGATCGAAAATGAATACTACAGCGACATCCGCCCCAAACGGGTGACGCAGTCAGGGGAAAAACCCGTGCATGCCCTGATCAAGCGCGGGGTTGAGTATATCGAAGTGCGTAATACCGATATCAACCCGCTGCTGCCACTGGGCATGGATCTGGACCAGGCACGCTTTCTCAACGCCTTTCTGATCAGCTGCCTGCTGGGACAGGCCGATGACCTGGATGAAGCCGAGTGCCACATGGTGGCTGAAAACCACAGCCGCATCGTCAACCGCGGCCGCGAACCGGGCCTTCAGCTGCTGACGCCGGCCGGTGAGGTCAGCCGCGAAGCACTGGGTTACCAGGTACTGGACAAGGTAGCCAAAACCGCTGCGTTGCTGGACGATGCACAGGGTACCGATCACTACCGCCGATCCGTATCGCTGCAGCGAGCCAAGCTGGAAGACTCTGCGCTGACACCTTCGGCTCAGGTGCTGAAGGCGCTGCGTGAAAGCGGCATGGGCTACAGTAAGTGGGTACTGGCAATCAGCTCAGAGCATCGAGCCAATATTGAGCCCCTGATCGAACCTGCCGTGAAGCAATCGCTGCTGGACGAAGCCAATCGCTCACTGGCAGAACAGACTGAACTGGAACAGGCCGAACAACCGCCGTTTGATCAGTTCCTGGCTGACTACGTGGCGCGCTGAACGCTACTGGGTTACAAAGCTGGTAAAAAAGAGGTCGGCCACATGCGTGTTGCCGGTCTCTTCCTTCAGCAGCTGCTGTACCGTCTGCAGGGCTCGCTCTGCCAGTACCTGCTGAGCGGCGATGCTGCCTAGATCCTCTTCCGTGACACCCGAAAACAGAAACACCAGATCGTTGCGGATGTGCGCAACGTGAGCGTTGACGGCATGATGCGCTGCCGGGTCATCCACTTGGATCGTGACTTCAGCCTTCAGAAAACGGACAGGCCCGGGGCCACCGTAGTTGGTCACAAAGGGCTTGAGCTCAATATAGTTGATGTAGTCTTCAGCTGTTTTTTCCGCCTGCGCAGGCAGACTGACACTGGCAACCAGCAGCAGTAGTGCCAGCATTTTGCTTTTCCACATTCCCAAAACTCTCCGCATCGCTTGTGCAAAAACTCAGTATACCGCTGCCCGGGGCGCAATCTCCATGCCTTCGGTTGCTTGTTGCACCTGCCGGCTGCCAGGCAGTAGTATTGAGGCAGTCAATCGGGAGGGATCGAACATGCTGGAAAAATGCCGCGACGCCAAAGAACGCTGGGGTGGTGTCAGCACAATCATTGATCACTGGCTGGAGGAGCGACAGCAGCTGATTTCAGTGTTCGTTTCCCTGCAGGGGCAGGAAGCCGGTGACCCGCTCAACAGCTCCCTGTCAGAGTTTTGTGTGCTGCTAATAAA
>Ga0209345_10001306_pt1 | contig 29978 bp, 27 predicted proteins | sample Cruoilmetagenom7_FD_187294 | JGI IMG/M metagenome (GOLD analysis project Ga0209345, IMG submission 187294) | Oil polluted marine microbial communities from Coal Oil Point, Santa Barbara, California, USA - Sample 7 (SPAdes) (version 2) | ecosystem: Environmental > Aquatic > Marine > Oil seeps ...
TAGAAATGGGCTGTGAAGCCGCAGATATTGGCCTAACAATTCATCCCCATCCCACTTTATCTGAATCAGTAGGCATGAGTGCTGAAGCCTTTGAAGGCACGATAACGGATTTGTATATGCCAAAGAAAAAGAAGTGAAAATTTTATTTATAAGTAAGTTGGGCTGAGCACCGCGAAGCCCAACGACTAATATTAGCATAGAGCCAAATAATGTTTCAGCGTAAATAATATTTAAAACATCAACCTATTTGCTTTACATTATCTTAACCCCTATTCTCGTAAAATACCCTTCCTTTTATTTTTGATTAACTTCCTCCGGAGCTTTATGCATTTTGTCTTTTTTATTTTAATAACAATCTCTTTTCAATTATCTGGGCAAGAACACTATGTAGAAGAAGTGATTGCTTATGGGGTTCGCCCTGGCCCTGAGTTATGGAAAGTTACTAATGGCGAAAATGCGCTTTGGATTATGGGGACGCTTTCCCCTTTACCTAAAAAAATGACATGGCATTCTGAATTGGTTGAAGCTGTCATTGAAGACTCACAAGCCTACCTTTTGCCACCAAGTGTTTCTGCAGACGTTGGATTTTTCCAAGGACTTTCACTGGCGACATCTACTATTGGTATTAAAAAGAATCCTAACAAGCAAAAACTCAAGGATATATTGCCTACAGATATTTATACACGTTGGTTAGTTTTGAAAAAGAAATACTTAGGTAAAAATAAAAGTATTGAAAAAACCAGACCTATTTTTGCCTCTGGTAAATTATTTGATAAAGCAATCAGTAAAATTGGCTTAACTTACAATACTAAAGTTGGGAAAAAAATCACTAAGATAGCAAAGAAAAATAAGCTTGAGTTTATATCACCTACTATTAAAATTGATTTAAACAAGCCTAAATCAGCTATCAAAAAATTTAAAAAATCACAAATTAGCGATCTAGATTGTTTTGTTAAAACACTGGATACATTAGAAACAGATCTAAAAGCCATGCACTCTAGAGCTCATGCTTGGGCTGCTGGTGAAGTATCAAAACTAAAAGCACTCCAAATTAATAATCAAAACAAAGCCTGCACTTCGGCAATATTAGACAATGAAATTGCCAAAGATATGGGCATCCTGGATATTCGCTCACGGTTAAGACAAACATGGATTGATGAAGCCTCAAAAACATTAACTAACAACAAGTCAACTTTTGCAATCTTACCCATATCAACCCTCTTGGATAATGAGAATGTATTAAATATATTAATTGAAAAGGGCTATACAGTTGAGGTTCCTGATTAAATATGTAAGAAAATGACATATAATAAATTGTAAAAACCAATGGGAAATTTAAAACAAAAACTGATACAACTAGAAGAGTATTTATTCAACCCAAAGGTTAGAGCCTCTTACCGTGAATTGAATAATTTAATCGCGGATGATTTTACAGAAATTGGAGCCTCTGGTATTCGATTTGATAAAAAACAAGCGCTTGAACGATTACCACATGAACACGCCCCTAGAATTAAGGCTGGTGATTTTGAATTAAGAATATTATCACCAACTTGTGCTCAATTACTCTATAAAGCTATCATGATTAAACATGAAGAGACAACTCCCATATATTCTTTGCGTAGTTCAATATGGTCGCTAAATAATGGACAATGGCAAATGAGTTTTCATCAAGGTACACCATGTGAAACTTTTGAATTGTAATTCCAACATGTATTTTAATATCATGAAAGTGTTCACTTAGATAACGATGCAGCAATAAAATCCACAAAAGCACGTACCTTTGTAGAAATAAATTTACTGTATGGATAGACAACATATAATCCTGAAGTCATCGGTGTGTATGGATCTAAGATTGTTTCCAACCTTCTTTCTTCTAATGCTCTGGCAATCATAAAAGTTGGGGCGATGAATAGCCCATTTCCTTTTAATGCTGCGTTCATCAGTATGCTACCCTTATCAGAGCGCAGGTTACCCTTAACTTTGATACTGATATTTTCTCCTTTGTCATCTATGAACAACCAATTGTCAGGTGGATGTGGCGCTTGTGAATAAATCATACAGTTATGTGTGACTAGTTCATTTGGGTGTTTGGGTTTACCGTATGTTTTTAAGTATTCGGGAGATGCACAAGCATGAAAGCCACAAGGCATTAGTCGTCGCGCAATCAATGAAGAATCTTCTAGTTTTCCTACCCTCAATGCTACATCTATGCCTTCTTCTACTAAATCAACCAATCGCCCAGAGACAACTATATCCAATTCAACCTTTGGAAATTTCTCTTGGAATCGCATTAGGAGTTCAGGCAATAATGACATGGCAAGGCTTTCGGTTGCTGCAATCCGAAGCAGTCCTTGTGGTTCATTTTGTAAGGGCAAAACAGATTTTTCAGCCTCTAGTACATCGGACATGATTTTATGCGAATGACTATAAAAAACTTCACCAGCATGAGTAAGTCGCAGTGTTCGGGTGGTGCGGTGAAGAAGTTGAACCCCAAGGTGTTTTTCAAGCAGAGAAATATGCTTACTAACTACTGGCTTAGATATGCCCAGTGCATTGGCTGCAGCTGTAAAACTGTGGTTCTCAACAACAGCAGAAAATGTTTTGAGATAAGGCAGAATATTCATATTGACTAACATTTAGAAACAATGTGTTTCTTTTTAGCATGTTTATCATATAATTATAAGTATATATACTGAATTGTTAATTAATTCGAATCATAAAGCTTTTCGAATTAAAAAGTATAAACAACCAAAAATACCTTAATCAGGAGAATATCATGATAAAAAACACCACTAATTCCTATGGGATTGTCGCTAAAACTTTTCATTGGTTGCTGTTCTTTATGCTTACTTTTTCAGTTGTAGCAGGAAACTTTCTTGCCTCAATGCCAAAAGGAAGTGAAAAGATGCAAGCTATGGGTATGCATAAATCATTTGGTGCGGTTATTTTGATGCTAATTATGTTACGTCTTGCATGGAAATTAACCAATAAAACACCTCAACTTCCCGATGATACAACTGTAGTTGAAGCTTTGGCGGCTAAAGCGATGCACTGGGGACTATATGTACTTATGTTTGCACAACCATTATCAGGAATCATGATGAGTCAGACGGCAGGATATCCTGCGAGCCTTTTTGGAATGTTTGAATTCCCTGTTTTTATAGATAAGAATCCTGAGCTAGCAAAAACATTTTTAAGTGTACATGGGACAGTGTGGAAATTACTTGTAATTGCAGTCATAGGTCACGTAGGCGCAGCCTTACACCACCATTTTATTAAGAAAGACGACGTATTAAAGCAAATGACTATGGGTGCCTAGTCACTAATTTAAATATTAAATTAATTAAGAGGAAAACAAAATGAAACGTTTATTTATACAATCAGTATTGGTCATTGGCTTATTGCTTTCATCAATAACAATGGCTTCAGACTATCCAACAGATGAACCGATGGGCGGAAAAACATTTGGACACAGTGTAAAAGACATAGGTGATGGCTTATACGTGTTCCGTTGGTGGGTGTACCGTAATATTTTTCTTATCACAGATGAAGGTGTAATAGTTACAGATCCGATGAATCCTAAAGCTGCCAATCTATTACTCGGTGAGATTCGTAAGATCACAGACAAGCCAATTAAGTATGTTGTTTATAGTCACAATCACCATGATCATATTTCTGGTGGTCAGGTATTTAAGGATCAAGGAGCGACATTTATCGCCCACAAAAATGTATTGGATGAATTAGGCGATCATCCAAGTCATGCTACACCTCTACCTGACATTACATTCGAACAAGAGTTTACAGTACGCCTGGGTGGAAGGACTCTAGAGTTAAACTACTTCGGTGCTAACCATGGTGAAAGCTTGGTCGTAATGCGATTGCCGAAAGAGAAGATTTTGTTTGTTGTGGATATTGTTACACCACGAAGAGTGGCATTTAGAGACATGCCAGATTTTTGGCCTGATGAATGGGTTAGATCACTTAAGGAAATAGAGGAAATGGATTATGATTATGTTATTTCTGGTCACGGTCCTGAAAACCAACCAGGCATTGATCCAGCATCGATTGTTAAAGATCAGCGTGTCTACCTTGAAGATTTGATGATGGCTGTTAAAAAAGCGATGGATTCTGGCTCTCATAACCCTGATGTATTAAGAAAAACTGTAAAACTTCCAAAATATGAAAAATGGCAATTCTACAAAGAGTGGTTGCCAATGAATATCGAACGGATTTGGGCTTATTATCACATGGGTTGGTAATAATATTTCAACTGTTGTACTAGATATTGAACGAACCAATATCTAGTACAACGCATAGCCAATTACCCATAAAAAATAATTAAGAACTAAGTTTATTAGTCACTTTAGCCATTGATAAATACAATACAGGGATTAAAAATAAGGTGACAAACGTTGCGAACATAATTCCAAAACCCAATGAAACAGCCATTGGGATTAAAAATTGGGCTTGTGTGCTTTTTTCAAATATCAATGGAAGCAAGCCAACAAAAGTCGTCAAAGAAGTTAACATAACAGGCCTAAATCTAGCGACTCCAGCCGTATTAACAGCTTCGAACAATTTCATGCCTTCAGCTCTTTTCTTATTGATATAATCAACCAAGACTAATGAGTCGTTCACCACAACACCTGTTAATGCCAGCATTCCCATTAAACTGAGTATCGTGAGGTTCATACCCATAATCCAGTGACCGATTATCGCTCCAGCTGGACTAAACGGAATAATTGACATGACAATAAAGGGTTGCCAATAAGACTTAAGTGGAATAGCTAATAAGGCATAGATAATAAATAAAATACCAATCAAACCATAAAAGAGTGTGCCAAAAGATTCGCGTTGTTCCTTGGCTTCACCACCAAACTCATAAGATACACCATTCAAAGGACTGGTTAATTGATCTAAATATTCAGCCATATCACGATTGAATGCGTCCATATTGATATTGTCTTTATTGACATCTGCGGTGATATTAACGATGCGTTTGCGATCTAATCGACTGATGACGGAAGGGCTTTTCGTATTGATAATTTCTGCGACTTCATGAAACGGTACTTGTGCGCCGCTTGGAGAAGATATCAACATATTATCTAAGGTATTTAAAGTGCTTCTTTCAGCTAATGAATAACGTAACATGACACGAATATCATCTCGGCCTCTTTGGATTCTTTGTACTTGCGCACCAAAGAATGCACTTCGGACTTGTCTAGCAATATCAGCCAAACTAATACCTAATATTTGCCCTTGAGGTTTGAGTGCAAACTCAATCTGGCTTTTACCATTCGATAAACTGTCCGAAATATCAAAGACATTGGGATAAAATTGCAGCTGCTCTTTTACTTGGTCAGCTAATATTTGTAACTGTGTTATGTCTTGACCACTGAGTTGGATATCTATCGGGTCACTTGATCGACCAATTTCAGCTCGATAGTTGACACTTTCAGCTCCTGGTATTGGACCAATTAATTCTCGCCATTCCCTGACAATCTGAGCACTGGTGATACTGCTTTTCCTTTTTTCTGGTGGTTCTAATTGAAACATAATACGTCCAACATGAGATTGACCACCACTAGAACCACCTGCGGCACCCGAATTCGACATTATATTCACAATCAGGCTTTCACCCGAGTTTTCATCGGTATATTTTTTCTTTAAAAGTTGGGCTTTTTCGGTGATTAATTTCACATAAGTATCGGTTACTTCAAAAGGAGTGCCAACTGGCATAGTTAATGATGCTCTAGCGATTTCACTGGGTACTCTCGGAAAAAACAAAAACTTTGTCCATCCACTAAAAACCGTAGCATAAACAATCATGGCAATTGATATAAATAAAGACAAAGTAATAAAATGATTTTTTAAGGATTTCGCTAACAATGGTTTATAATATTTTATAATCAATTGCTCAAACCCATTCGAAAATCTCATTTGAAAGCGACTAAATGCAGAGCCCATTTCTTTTCTGGGTTTTAAGTATTTTAAATGTGCAGGCAGTACAAATTTTGACTCTATCAATGAAAATATCAAAACTGGAATAACCACATAGGGCAGTTGTTTAAAGAAACCACTTCGAGCACCTTCTATTAAGGCCAAAGGAAGAAACGCAACCACAGTGGTTAATATTCCAAAAGTAACCGGTGTTGCAACTTCTTGTGTGCCTTCGATGGCTGCACGTTGTCCATCTCCATGCCGTTGCATGTGTGTATAGATATTTTCACCAGTCACAATAGCATCATCAACGACAATTCCTAACACTAAAATAAAGGCAAATAGGCTAACAATATTAATGGTGATTCCCAAAAATGGCATTAAGGCAATCGCGCCCATAAAAGAGACAGGAATACCAATAACTATCCAAATAGCGACTTTAGGGCGTAAAAACAAAGTCAATAAAATAATCACTAACAAGGCACCTTGAATGGCACTGTTGACTAAGGTGCTGAGTCTGTTTTTGACGATTTGTGAACGGTCACGCCAGTAACCTAATGAAATAGTTTCAGGCAAGCTACCAGATTTGGTGGTAATATAATTTTTAACTTTGTCAGCTACATCTATGGCGCTTTGTAGGCCTACACTGTAGACCTCAATTTCCATAGCGGTTTTACCATTGAAACGATTCAGAATAGCTTGTTCTTCAAATCCATCGTTAACAGTGGCTATGTCACCAAGACGCAACAAGGAACCATCATCACGATTGCGAATGACAATGTCTTCAAAGTCTTGTTTCTGATAAGCTTGCCCTTGGGTTCTTATCAGAATGTCTCCACTGGTAGTTTTGATGTTCCCAGCAGATAAATCCAGTGAATTATTGTTGATGGCTCTGTTAATTTCATCAATCGTGATTGAATATTCGCGCATTATATTCTGATTAACTTCTATAGAAATTTCAAAAGGTCTGACATTTTCTAAAAACACTTGAGTAATGCCATCAATATCAACAATGTCATCTCTAACTTGTTCGCTAACTTGTCTCAATTCACTTTCTGTCACATCACCTGAAACAACAATTGAAATCACTTCTCTGCGGCGAACAGATTTATTCACTAGTGGCTTTTCAATGTCCACAGGAAAGGTGTTAATGGCATCGACTCTGTTCTTTATCTCATTTAACAACACTTGGGGATCATATCCACCAAGCAATTCTACGGACACACTTGAGCTGCCTTCTCTTGATCGCGAACTGATGGATTTTATCCCTTCTAAATCACTTATGGATTCTTCCACTCGAATAGTGATGCCTTGTTCAATTTCAGAAGGGGTAGAGCCAGGTAAATTGGCATTAATACTGACTATATCTAGCTCAACTGTAGGAAACACTTCCAATGGTATGCGTGTGGTTAATGATACAACTCCAATAAAAACTATGGAAACCATCAATAAGTTTGCCGCTACATGATTTTTTGTGAACCAAGCAATCATGATGGATCCTTATTCTTTAATTCTGATGTTTTTTTAATAACCCCTCTTTTTTTTCCCTCTCTTTTTTTATTTCCACCTGGCTTTCTATCATTTCTTTTCACAGGGTTATTGATATCAAAAATTTCAACTCGTGTTCCACTAACTATATCCCCTAAAGGTGTTATGCTAATTTGTTGACTTTGATTGAATTCGTTCTTTATAATGACATGCTCGTCATCTTTCCACAGGGCAATAATAGCGACACGTTTCAATATACCTTCATCAATAACATTAATATTACCACTGGGAGTAACTGCCGTTCTTGGAAGAACCACTACATCACTCAATTCATGACCTTGTATTAAAACATTAACAAACTGTCCAATTTTTAATGGTGGTGTACCATCTTGTCTAAATTTGTAAGGATCATTCACTTCAGCCACTATGTATAATTGGCGCGTTTGTGAATCAATCGTGCCTTCTACTCTAGCTATATTACCATTCCAAAGGTGGGTTTTATTACCAATTTCAGCACTAATTTTCACAGGGATTTTAGCTGCTGGCTTGCTACTTGTGTCTCTATAAGTTTCAGGCAAATCTATGTGGCTTAAATGTTTTTGTTGAATAGGTAATCTAATTTCAGCAGAGTCCACGGCATATATGCTGCCTAAAGTGGTGCCGTTATTAACCACTTGTCCGACATTGACACTTAGGTTTAACACGCGGCCAGCAAATGGAGCAATAATCTTGGATCTATGTAAATTGAGTTTGGCTTGTACGACTTTTGCTTGGCTGGCTTCTAAACCAGAAAGTGTTGAGTTAAGTTGCGGCTTTCGCGCGACTAATGATGGCGGTTCTTTTTTATTGCCTAATTTATACCATTCTTTTATGGCTAATTGTGAACGGGCTTTTTCATCTTCATAAGCAAATTCGTTTTGTTTTAATTCAGCTTGTGCAATTGTTAGTTGCGCCTGATAATCTGCATCATCTATGACGAGAAGTGTATCGCCCTTTTCAAAAAAAGCACCGTCTCGAAACTTATCAGAAACTTCCACAATTTGACCAGAAACTTGAGCGATAACCAAGCTCTGTGTTTTCGGTTGTACCACACCAAAAGAAGGTACCCAAACAGTATAATTTACAGGAGTTGGTTTCATGACTTCAGTTCTTAATTTTTGGGCTGGCGGTTTTTTATTTTTTCTAGCCTCTGGTTTGTTGTTCATAATAAACCAAACTATTACCATACTTAAAACGGCGATGGCCAATGAATAAATAACTTGTTTTTTCTGCATGGATATTGTTTCCTATAATCAGATTTATCTCTCTGATATGATTTTAGAACTTTTACAATTAAATTTCTACAAAATTTATTTTAATAACACATTGTGAAAAGAATGTGAATGATGATAAAAATGAATTAATAATATAGTTAATTCAGTTTGCTTGTTATCATTTAATTTGTATAAAATGTGTACAATAAAATTTAAAGGAAATTTATGGGATCGCATAACTACATTCAAGATGAAAGAAATTTAGATATCGTAATCAATGTCAATGGCGAGATGTTTGCCAGAGAAGATGCTAAAATTTCTGTTTTTGATGCCGGGTTTATATTAGGAGATGGCGTCTGGGAAGGCTTAAGGATGCATGATGGTACGGTGGTTTTTCTCGCGGACCATTTAAACCGACTTTATCAAGGCGCAATGGCGTTAGATCTCGATATTGGCATTACTAAAAAAGAGATGTCCGATAGGGTGTATCAAACTCTAAAAGCCAATCACATGAATGATCATGTTCACATCCGGCTGATGGTAACAAGAGGTGTAAAAACAACCCCTTATCAGGACCCTAGAGCAACAATTCCAGGAGCAACTATAGTCATAATTCCAGAATACAAAGTGCCTTCGCCAAGAAAAATTGAAGGCGGAATCAAATTGTTTACGACTCATGTCCGCAGAGGCTACCCTGATGTACAAGATCAAAAAATGAATTCACATTCAAAAATTAATTGTATTTTAGGATGTATTCAAGCCACCAAAGCAGGTGCTGATGAATCTTTAATGCTTGATCCTCATGGTTTTATTGCTACATGTAATTCAACACATTTTTTTATAGTCACTAATGGTGAAGTTTGGACCTCTACAGGTGACTTTTGTTTAGGTGGAATCACACGATCCAAAATCATTCAACTGTGTCAAGATAACAATATTCCTGTCCATCAAAAGAATTTTTCCTTATTTGACGTATATGGAGCTGATGAATGTTTCGTCACTGGCACTTTTGCCGGTATCACCCCTGTTAACGATGTAGATGGACGCATTATTGGTAAAGACCACAAGAGAACTATGATTCCAAAACTACAAGAGCTCTATATTGAATTGATTAAAAGGAGCCGTTAAATGAAACCAATTAGAATCACCATGTGGTCTGGGCCTAGAAATATTTCAACAGCGATGATGCGTTCTTGGGAAAATAGAGCCGATACAATGGTTGTGGATGAACCTTTATACGGACCTTACCTATATCATTCAGGCAAGAAACATGCTGCTTATAAAGAAATAATTGAAATTCAAGGAAAAGAGTACCAACCAATCATTAAGGCATTAACTGAAGATACTATTCCACTTGAGTATAATATTTATTATCAGAAACATATGGCTCATCACATAATGCCAAACTTAGATTTATCCTGGGTGAATAAATTAACCAATGTGTTTTTAATTAGAAACCCCCAATTTGTCTTACAGTCCTATTTAAGAAAAGAACCACAAGCATCTCCTGAAGACCTTGGTTATCCACAGTTGGTTGAACTATTCAACTTAGTCAAAAATGAAACAGGTATCACTCCAGCCGTTTTTGATTCAAAAGATATTTTATTAAACCCTGAGCCAATGATGAAAAAAATGTGTGAATTTATACAAGTAGATTTTGATAAAAACATGATGCAGTGGCCAAAAGGTTATCGTGATTCAGATGGTGTTTGGGCATCACATTGGTATAATCGTGTCATTGAATCGACTGGTTTTTCCGAATATAATCCTAAAATAATAAACCTGACAAATGAAGAAAAACAAATAGCCGAAGCCTGTGAACCTTATTATCAAGAATTATTAAAATACAAAATAACAGCTTGAATTATTAACCCTGCGGTATTATATCGCAGGGTTAATAGCTCACAAAATATCTTTAAAACCTGCGATTAACCGATCGACTTCTTCAACAGTATTGTAATGAACTAAGCTAACTCTAACCACTCCATTTTTATCCCTTAACCCTAAGTCATCAATTAACTGCACCGCATAAAAATCGCCAAATCGTATACCAATATCATGTTTATCCATTAGTCTTACGATGGTATCACTGGCTAGGTTTTCATGGATAAAAGATAGCGTGGATACTCGGATATTTTTATCAGCTGTATTCTCTCCTATTATTGTTATTGCATCATTGGTATTTAAATAATCGAGTAGCTTAGAAACAAGTAATTGTTCATGTTTTGCTATCAAATCATAGCCCTTTGCCAGCCTTTCTCTCATTCCTTGTGTGTCACTGGCACTATCATGAATACTCGCTAATTGATTAATATAATCGACAATTGCAGGTAACGAATAACTTAATTCATAGTTTAAATTTCCGGGTTGAAACTTATAAGGTACGCTTTGAATAAAATCATGATTAATACCAGGCATATTTTCTAATAATTCTTGTTTACCATACATCAGTGCTAAATGTGGTCCGAAGGATTTGTAAAGACTAAAGACGTAAAAATCAACATCAAGCGCTTTAACATCAATCAATCTATGTGGTGCAAACGCAACGCCATCAACGCAAATCATAACATTTCTATCATGAACAAATTGTGCGATTTCATTTACGGGATTAATACTGCCCAAAATATTTGACGCATGAGTCATTGCCAATAATTTGGTTTTTTTAGTGATGAGCTTTTGTAAATCATTAATCTCAAATTGCATAGATTTTGGGTTTATCTTCCACGTTTTTATCACCAATCCTTGGCGTGCAAGATCTTTCCAAGGAGCCATATTAGCTTCATGGTCTGAGTTTGTGATGATGATTTCATCCCCAGATTGCCACTGTTGACTCAAACAGATGCTTAAGATTCGAAGCAGCATAGTACTTGATGGACCAATAATTACCTCATTGACATGGTTCGCATTAATCCATTGCGCAGTAATTTCTATCGCTTTATCTAATTCTTCAGATGCCGCTTGCGAAACACTATATGAAGCTCCTAACTGCACATTATAATTGGTTAAGTAGTGAGATATTCTATCTATAACTGATGACAGTATTTGTGAACCACCTGCATTATCCATAAAGACAGTTTTATTTTTCAATGCCGGAAATTGTTCTCTGGCCCAATTAATATCAAGTGTTTCTATTTTTGGCATTATGTATTATTTAATATGTTTTTAAGTCAATCAATTAAATCACAAATAAATAGTTAAGGTAATTGTTAATGAATAGATTGTTTAAAATTAATAGTTAAGGCAATGGTGATCTGGGATCAGTTTTCTATTTTTTAACTTTTCTTGAGTTAAAATAGTAAATCATTGATAATGTATTTTTACACATTGGGAATGGGCATGATCAAAAGAATAACTTTGTTACTATCTATTATTACACTTATTACATTGACGGGCTGTGATCAAAAACAGGCATCTGTTAGCAAGACTGAAATCAAAGTTGAAAATGTTTCATGGTTAAGAGATAAGTTACCAGAAAAAACATTAGCTTATATCAGGGTTTCAACAATTTGGAATATGTTATTTGAAGGCAATGCAGATTCGATGTACCCTGCACTAAGTCATGCTAATAATAGTAAGGAGGTTGAAAAATTAAAAAATGCTTTAGTGGATACCTATATAGATAAAATCCCAGAAGCGTACAAAGTTCACTTTAAGTTGTTAGTTAAAAGTATAGATACTCCCCTGGAATTGGCTGTAACTAATGCAGTGGATGATTCAATGATTCCTAACTTTCTATTAGGAACAACTTTGAAAGACTTTAGTCATGCGGATTTACAATTATTAATCGATTCTCTAGTGGCTGAATCTAAAAACATGGTTAGAATCTTAAATCCATTATCAGATGATGGCAAGGCTTCACTTATTGCTCAAATGATGCCAGTATATTTAGACTATGATTTATCCACAGGTAAGTTAGCTATATTGGTAGGTCCTACAGCTACTGATAAAGTATTAATGAATATGTTGACTCAGAAACAACCACACAAGTCATTGAAAAAAATCATGGAGTTCGAAAATTCAGTAGATCAATCAGGTAAAAATCAACAAGTTTGGGTCAATGTAAAAGCCCTTTACAAGCAGAACAAAGCAATGATTCCAGCACCACAAAAAATCATGATGGAACAAATGGGCGTGGCAGATATGGAATTTATTTGGATTGGAACAGCACAACACAGTAGCAAGGGTGAGTTAATTTTCCATATCCAAATGCCTGATACAGGTTTGAGAAAATTACTACCACGAGTAGATGAAGATTTTGATATTCAAACAGCGGGTACTCCTGATTTTGCTTTAGTGATAAGCCTACCTACGGTTGAACAGATTATGCAAGCTTATGAGTTTATAAAGGTTCTCAATCCAGATCTAAAAGACTCAGATCAAAAAATACAAGCAGGTCTTAAAAAAGCGAATGAATATCTAGGCATAGACATTGCAGATATATTGAGAGGGTATGGTCAACAAGTGATGGTTGTTAAAGACGATTCAGGACTGTGGTTTGCTCAAAAAATCAAAGATAAGAAATTGAGTCAAAAATCATTTGAAGTTCTGGAAAATAAATTTGAAGGGAAAACCCAATCAAAATCTCTGTCTGGCGTTTTAATAGATGAAACTTCCTTTTCACTATTACATATAATTGATGATTTAATGCCAAAACAAGAAGGCATAGAAATGATGAATGATATCTTTTATGATAAACAAAAAATTTATACAATGGAAGAAAATGGCTATGTTGTTTGGGCATCAGTGCCTCAAATACTGGCAGATAGAGTCAATTCGAACAATAAAGGCAGCCTAAAAAACCACCTGCAAAATAATTTACAGCTAAAGTGGAATCAAGCTTTAATGGCTTGGGCGGTAGAATCAGAGTTTGTTAGCCGAAATGCTTACCATACATATCTAGAGGTATTGTCATTTCTGGGTAGAATTGCAAAGTCTGACGTAGACTTATTTAACTTCCCAACCGCACAAGATTTACATTTACCCAAAAAAGGCCGTTTTGGAATGTCATTAAATTCTTCACCAGATTTTTTATCTTTTCGGGTATCTTATGAGCACAGTGTTCTAGAAGGTTTATCAGGGTCTGGTGGGATGGTTGTCGTCGCAGTGGTGGGAATTGCTGCAGCTGTTGCAATCCCTGCTTACAAAGATTACATTGTTAGAGCAAAAGTAATGGAAAAAATGTATTTAGTTTATGATGAAAAAATGATAATTGCTGAAAGTTATTATAGTACGGGAGCTTTTCCTAATACCGAGTTCATTTCAGAGAAATTTAACAATTCGAATGATTTTGAATACAACCCCAAAAATGGACAAATCATTATTTATTATAATCAATCTGACCAAAGTTCATTATCCGGGTTAAATATCACATTAACCCCTGAAATTACAGATGATGGGGAGTTAATTTGGAATTGTGATGGCACAGTGAATCGTAAACATTATGAAAATTACTGTTATTATTAACCCTACGTCATAATACCGCAGGATTAATAAATAAATGACTGAAAACTCAGGGGTGATAACATCTCTGAGTTTATTAATATATATTTCTTTTTTCTGGTTGATCTGTAAAATATTCAACAAACTCCACTTCAAATCCATCGGCATCTAAATAATAAACATTAGCCTTATATTCTTCAATATCTAATGCTACAGATGGTTGAAAACCTGCAACCTCAAATCTACTAACTAGTGCTTTTATATCTTTAATCACATAAGCAAAATGGGCTAATCCTACTTGGTGCTGTTTCAAGTCACGATTTTCACCAACACCATTATCTGCTAAGGCCAAATAATGATAGTCATCACCAAAATGTAACCAATTACGTGGTTTCCCATACCAATCACTTTTCCCTCCTCCACGAACCTCCCAATGAGGAAAAGCAATTCGATAAAATGCCAATGACTTTTCTATGTCTTTAACGACTAAGTTTATGTGTTCTAAATGTATCATAAAGATTTCTCCTAATTACTGATTTGTAATATTGACTTTCCAAGGCGGGTTTAATCTGTTTTCCCCTGCCCAATATAATTTTATTTTATTACCTGATGGATCATAACAAATGGCTTCTCGCCACAAATATGGCATATCCGTAGGTAATTGTTCAAACTCGATTCCTTTAACAATAAGCTCATTAACCCATTGATCTAGATGCTCATATTCGAAATAGATCACTGAATTATTATTTACTTTTGATTGCTGATAACTTAAAGAAAATGTAGCGTTGCCATCGGTGCAAACAAAACGTGCATAATGTTCTGAATCAACTATTTGAGTAAAGCCAAGTTTTAAGTAAAAATCCACAGTATCTTTCAAATTATTAACGGACAAAGTGACTTGATTCATATTCATAATTTATATTATGTAAAGTTTATTATTTACATAATATAAATTAAAGCACTCCTTTTGTAAACATATTATTTTACTTAATCGCGATATATGTCATAATCACAATATGAAGAATGTTAATAACACACACCAAAACATAATAAATTTATTGAAAACACAAGGAGCCATGACAGCCAAAATTCTGGCTTCAGAGTTAGACGTAACTACCATGGGAATCCGTCAGCACATGTTACAACTAGAAAAAAGCGGTGACATTATTTTTGAAGATAGAAAGGCAGAACGTGGTCGACCAACCCGATATTGGTCACTAACAGAAAAAAGTAACGGCCACTTTCCAGATGGTCATGAAGTATTAACAGTTCAATTAATCGAATCTGTTAAACTGTTATTTGGAGAACCTGGTTTAGACAAACTAATCACTCATCGTGAACAAGAATCTTTCAAAATATATGCTAAAGCATTAAAAAATAATCATGATGTTTTAAGTAAATTAAAAACCATAGCCAAATTGCGAAGTGAAGAAGGATATATGGCTACAGTGGAAAAGGGTGATGAATGTTATTGGTTACTTGAAAATCATTGTTCAATTTGTGCCGCTGCAAAGAATTGTTTAAATTTTTGCCGCTCTGAATTACATTTATTTCAAACCTTACTTCAAAATGTAGCAACAATCACACGCGAAGAACACATCATGAAAGGTGCAAGGCGTTGTGCTTACAAAATTACAAAAAACCAACTTTAAATTTAAAATACTATTTGTGTTTAAAGATTAGATTTACACTCTCAATTGATTTGACTATATATCAAATAATTAACTTACTTCAGACAATTCTTGAATTGAGAAACTTTTATTTCATGCTATTTTTAAATTATGGAGCCATTATCCTGTATGTTTTAACACACATAGGATAATGACTATTTCTTTATTGTGCTGCCAAAATATTCAACCTTTGTAACAAGGCTTCAGGTGACATATATGTCGGCCATAGCACGCCCGAATCTGTGACAATATTTGGCGTACCTTTTACACCTACTTTTTTTCCAGATGTGTAATGTTCTTCAATTGGGTTATCACATTGTTTTGGTTCTAATGCAACACCATTTTGTGACACAGTCATTGCATGGTTTCTATCATCAGCACACCATGCCGTGACTGCTTTATTATAGGATTCTGAGTCAATACCTGAACGAGGGTAAAGTAAATATGAAATTCCTATACCTAAATCATTAAATTGTTTCATTTCACTATGCAGTTTACGGCAATAACCACAATCAATATCTGTATACACCGTCACATGGTGTTTCATGTCTTCTGGAAAAAAATCAATCCTATTATTTTGATCAAATGACGAAACAATATCCTTTCGCATGGCTGATTTACTATTTTCTGTAATGTTTATTCGGCTAGAAGTTTCTATTATATTACCATTGATTAGGTACTTCCCATCATCTGTAATGTAATAAACATCATCTATGCTCGAAGACTCTAATATGATTTGAGAAACACCTTTAATGGGCGTTTTGATCGAAGAATTAATGCTAGCAGTAGGTGCCAGTTTTTTAAATCCTTCTGTAATTTCTACAGATGGTTGCTGGGCTAGAGAAACACCAGTACAAAGTGTGAGTGTCAAAATTGATCTAATTATCATGATTTGTCCTTTTTATATAGTTCATATTTAGGACAATCAAAAACACATTAAGTTAAAATTAAAATACATTTAATGGTGAATACTTAGAATTCTTTACAATATAATCCGTGCTTATCTTCTAATTATCATTGTTTAACATATTTTGTAAGTCGGTGATAGAAGGAGCAAACCAATAGGAACTGGCAACAGCTTTAGAATATTCAATTAATCTATCATGAATACCATCTTCGGTCATGCCTAACATGCTTTCTAGTTGTGAACTCAATCGTCGTAATTCGCACGCAAAGGCAAGAAAATAAAGTCCATGCTCAGTAGCATTTCCAAATGGATCGCTGCGGCGATAAATCTTCATCGCTTGGCCATCAATTGTTAAGTCAGTTCGGCTAATATGAGAATTCTCTGGCATGTCCGCACCTTCCATTTCAACATTTTCATATTTTGTTCTCCCAATAACTTTACCCTGCTCTAAATCAGGCATTTTATTAAACGCCTTCAAATCATGTAACCATTTCTGGCTCAACACATAACAACCACCTGCTCCCAATTTACCATCAGGAATTAGCGCAGCTAGCATTCTATCATCCTCTTTGGGGTTTGCCGTTCCATCTTCAAACCCAAATAAATCCATATTGTTGCGATAATTGAAACCAGCTAAATCAAGGCTTAATTCTGCTAATGAACTCATTACTTCTTGAATATATAGAACTTGATCGAAAACATCACTTTGATTTTCTCCATGAACCCAAAAAAATACATCATTTTGCGTAGACGGCATGGAATGTCCCTTTACGCCGTTTAAGGTTTCAAAATCACATAAATCTGCCGGTTGCCAATTTGGATTTAGTTTATTCCAAGCCTGTTTACCAAAGGCGATGACAATATTTAATTTTTCTACTTTTTTTAATAACGCTTTTGTTAATACTGTTTTTATTAGAGAAACAGATATTGAATCATTCAGGCGGTATTCTAAATAATAAAATTGTATTGAATTCTCTTCAAAAATGCCTGATTGGTATTGATTCATAATGATTTTCTAAATGGTATATTAAAAAACTATTCTCGTCCTTTCATGTTTAATTTGCAAGCACCGCCTACAATAAACCTGTTACTTCCAAAAGTTAACGTTAGCAAATGAATATATTAAAACACTATATTAAAAAGAAATAAAATAAATAATAACCAATTCTAAAGCTCTGCGTTTAAGCTTACATAATGAGAGAATTAGAACAAACAATTATACAGAATGCAATTCAGGGGGATAAACTCGCGTTTCGCTGTATTGTGATTCATTACGCCAAGATCGTTAACAATCTCGCTTATCGATATACCAATAACCAAACCAGTGCCGAAGATATTTCTCAAGAAACTTTTATCAAGGCATTCAAAGCTCTACCGAAATACAAAGTTGAAGCAAAATTTTCAACTTGGTTATATAGAATAGCTACAAATGCCTCTATTGATTATCTAAGAAAATCTAAAAACCATAAATCTACTGATTCTCTAGAACAATCTAATGAACACATCAATCTAATAGAACCGCAAACTCAGTTCTCAGAACAACTCGATTTAAATCAACAACTTCATAATGCATTAGGCGGTTTAACCGAAACAGAAAGATTGGCCTTTACGATGAAACACCACCAAGGTTTTTCCATCCAGGAAACAGCCGATAAATTAAAAATAAACAACAACGCTTGCAAACAAACCATCTATAGAGCGGTTCAAAAATTACGCAAACAACTAACACCAATGGTGAGCACATGAAACCTTTTACTGATTATGATTTATTAATGGTTTATCTCAATGAATGTGAAGATAAACACTTAGAACAACAAATATTATCATCGTCTGAGGCATGTGAACGATTAAAGCAATTGGAGAATGAAATGAGCACAATCGATAATGTCATAGATTCCAATACTACAGATGATGAATACGGTCATCAATTATGGAATAAAATTTCAGGCCAACTCGAACAAGTTGAGAAATATACTTGGTTAGACCGATTAAAAAACTTAATGTTTATACCTCAGTTTTCTTTAGCAAGTGTAGCCGCTGTCTTTGCTGCTTCATTAACATTTTATATGCTGGGTTCTTACAGCAACAAATCAATCAATAGTATTGAAAATAACAACTATGCCAGCCAATTGCTCGCACAAAACGTTCAATATCATTTGACTCAGACTGACCATTTTTTGACTCAAGTGAGTAATATGCCAGAACAAAGCCAAACCCCAATGATGATAAGTACTGCTAAACATTTACTGTCTAGTAATCGCATCTACAAAACAGCTTTAAATAACTCACCGGAAAATCAAACAGATAACAAAAAATTAAGCCAATTATTAGTTGAACTAGATCAAGTCTTAACCGAAATGTCCAATAGTTCACCTAATCAAAAACAAGAACAACTTTACCAATACACACAAGATCAACTGTTATACAAAGTGAAAACTTTTAATCAGCAATTAAAAACAGATAACACGCTTATTTAAGGAGAACTACCATGAATACATTTAGAAAACTAACATTAACTATTGCTTTATCAACTGCATTGTTAACACCAGCATTCGCTCAAAATAAAAATTATGAGGCTGGCCAAAAAGCCATGCATTCACAAAACTATCAAAAAGCTTATGAGAATTTCAAACAAGCACAATCAGATAAAGAATACAAAGAAGCCTCAATGTATTGGCAAGCTTATGCCTTATTTAAAATCAAACAAAACAATAAAGCAAAAAGGCTTCTCAAAAAACTAATCAAAGACTTCCCAAAAGGTAGGTGGAATGACACCGCGCAAGTCTTACTATTTGAAAATAGTCAGCCACATGAAAGAAGTGAGATGGTTGAAAGACCTGAACGCCCTGAAAAGCCTGAGCGTCCTGAAAGACCTGAACGTCCTGAGCGTCCTAAACTAAACGATGACTTGAAACTCTATGCCATTCAAGAAATGTTTTTTAGAAACCCAGAAAAAGGGCTAGATCAAGTTAAAGACCTCATCAATAAAAGTGATAATTTGAATACAAAACTTAATGCCCTTCAATTACTAGGAATTAGCGAATCAGATCAAGCACAAAAATACCTTTATGAATTTTTATTAAAAAATAAAGAAATAGAACTTAATAATGTAGCTATCCAAATGCTAAGCCTACGTGGTAATCAAAAAAGCACTGAAATGCTTTCAAAACTTTATAATAAATTGGATAGTAAACAATCAAAAACTTCAATAATCCAAGGTTTCATTCATTCTGAAAATGCAGATAAACTAGTGGATATGATGAAAAATGAATCCGATGTGGATCTCAACAATCAAATGATTCAGATATTAGGAATGATTGGTGCAAAAGACAAGTTAGCTGAATTATCCAACAAACTGACTAGTATCGATAACCAAAGGGCTCTTATGCAAGCATTAGCCATAAGTGGTGATAGCCAAGCATTAAAAGATATGATTAAAAATACTAAAGACATCACCATCAAAGTAGATGCTATTGAATCATTGGCAATCATAGATGATATTGCTATTGAAGATTTTTTAGTTGATCTTTATCCAAAACAAATTGAATCAGAAATCAAACAAGCTTTATCCAACGCTTTTATTATTAAAGACATTGAAGTCAATAAAGTCATTGATTTGATCAAGAGTGAACACGATCTAGAAAGTAAGCACAATTTATTAAATTCCATAATGGTAATGGGGAAAAATGTAGATTTAATCAAAGCCTATGAGTTAGAAAATGAATTCGAAACGAAAGAACATATATTGCATCTACTAGGTGCTAAGGGCGCTACTTCTGAGCTCATTAAACTTTATGAACAAATGCACGAACTTGAATCGAAGAAAAACACCCTGCAAGCTATTTCCTTAAATGAGAACAAAGAAAGTAAAGAGTTTTTGCTCCAAGCTTATAAAGACAAGGATGAAGAAATAAAATTGGCAGTTATTGAGAGTTTAACAATTCAAGACAATCCTAAAGGTTTATCAGAATTATTGAAAAATGAAACTGATGATGAATTAAAGAAAAAAATCTTACAAGCAATGATTATGACGGGTTCTGATGAAATCCTCGATAAATTAAATAATTAGGAGAATGATAATGAATAACTTATTGAACACAGTGGCACTAATGCTAATCAGTATGCCTATACTAGCCAATCCAATTGAAGAACTAAATAAAAATATTGTTTACAGTTTTAATAGTCCATTGAAATATATGGTACAAAATAAAAATAAAAACTACTGGTTTGCTTATAGTGTCCCTGTACAAGAGAATACAAGATCAAGTTGTTGTTGGAACCAATCTAGCTCGAGCAGCAATGAAACACAAGCATGCGACCTGAGTAAAGAAATTAATAGTTTTGGTCGCAGTGGCAAAAGTTTAAAAACTGAAAGGAATAATATCTTTATACAGGTTAAAAATAACACTATCAATAAAATCATTCCCGTCGGAGAAAGCTGTCAAGTAAAAGCCAGTGGTATGCAAATTGATTGGTTACAAGACGTTACTGAATTAAAAAGTATTGATTTTCTAAAACAGCTTTCTCTAAAAAGACCTGAACAAATTGCTAATAATGCTTTATATGCCATGTCAATGCATAAAAGTAAACAAGCAGCTAAAGAGCTCTATGAAATTGCACAATTAGAACAACATGGATTATCGAGTAATGCCGTATTTTGGTTAGGTGAAGCTAGAACTGATGGGATTCACTATTTAAAGAGTTTATATAAATCACTGCCAAATGGTGAAACAAAAAAACACATCAATTTTGCACTCGCTCAATCTGATGACAAAAATGGCTTAAAGTTACTCAAAGAAATAGCTGTCAATGACTCAAATACATCGCAAAGATCTGATGCTTTATTTTGGCTAGCTGAGAAAAATCCAAAAATAACAAAGAAAATTTATAGAATCTTTAAATAAAAATATTGATGTAGATATTGAAAACGCTGTATTTACTTTATCTAGGATTGGTGATGAGAACTTATTCGAGCTTATATCGGGCAGCTATTCAAACAAGGTTAAGAAAAAAGCCTTATTCTGGTTATCGCAATCTGACAGTAAAGTGACCTTAGATAAACTAGCTTCCTTAATCAACTAAAATTCACTTCAATTTACATTAAAAACCTTATGGATTGCATAAGGTTTTTTTTGCTCAGGCTTTTTCAAATGCTTTCTATAGTTGCCTCACAACTACAATAGATACACCTGTATAACGAACTAACTTATATATTGCATCAATTTAAATAATATTAGGTGTTTTGCTCTAATAACAATATATACACTTGTACGCTCTAATGTAAAACATAGCAAGTACAAGGAAATATAATGATAAATAAAATAGGTCAACGGTTATCAATGGCTTTGGTAAACCAGCAAAAACTATCAGGATTTTTTGAACCGTTAATACAAATGTTCTTATCATCCTACTCTGCAAATAAACACAGAGCTAAAGTGATTCGAATAAATGACGAAAACAAACGTGTATTTACTCTTGTACTGAAGCCTAGTTCTCAATGGAAAGGGTTCAATGCAGGGCAATTCATTGAACTTATTATTGAACAAAATGGCGTTCAAATGATGCGCATATTTAGTATTTCATCAGCGCCTTGCCTTTTCAAATCTAAAGGTATAATTGAATTAAGTATCCAGAAGCAAGAAAAAGGCCGCCTAACAGGTTGGCTGCATAACACTTTAAATACCGGACAACTTGTTAATATTTCAGCAGCTAAAGGAGATTTTACCCTTGAAGAAGGTCATCAGGAACCGATATTATTAATTGCAGCTGGCACGGGAATTACGCCTTTTAGAAGCATATTAAATCAATATAAAAATACGTCCAATATACACCTTATTTATTATGCCAAAAATTCACAGCACTTGTTTACTCAAGAGCTAAAAGAGCTTGAGCAACAATCAAGTAGTACAAGTGTGGCGTTTATTAATAGTGATGAATCAGGTCGGATTTGTCAACAACACCTAGAAAAATATTGCCCTGACTTTACCGAAAGAAACCATTACATCTGTGGCCCTTCAGAAATGATTCAAACAACTCAACAACTTCTTTTAGATAACAACATCGAAGATGAGCACATTAACTTTGAATATTTTGGTGCAAAACCTATTAGTAATGTCAATATCGATACAGAAGGTAAAGTCAGTTTTATAAAGTCAGCTTTACAGGTAAATTCTAACAACACCAACAAACAAACTTTATTAGAGTTAGCAGAATCATCAGATTTAAAACCAATGACAGGTTGTCGAATGGGCATTTGTCATCAGTGCAAATGCGAAAAAAAACAGGGTGTAGTTTATAACACTTTAACAAAAGTATTCTCAGACACAGGCGCAGAAGAAGTGCAATTGTGTGTATCCATACCAGTTGGCGATGTCAGCATTAACTTATAAGGAGCTATTATGAATATTTCACTTAATACACAACAATATACAGAATTAGCACAAGACTTAGACGCTATTCGCGATCATCATTTAAAAGATCTTGGGCAAATTGATTCCAACTATATTCGTAAAATAATACGTATTCAGAGATCCGCTGAAATACTGGGGCGCATTATCATGGTTTTAGGGTTCATACACCCTCTGTTTTGGATTGTTGGCGTAACACTATTATCCATCGCTAAAATATTAGATAACATGGAAATTGGGCATAATGTACTACATGGACAGTACGACTGGATGAATGATGACCACATTAACTCACGCAACTATGAGTGGGATATTGCCTGTGATGCCAGCTCATGGAAACGTGTGCATAATTATGAACACCATACTTATACTAACATAATCGGCAAAGACCGCGATTTTGGTTATGGCTTATTGCGTTTAAGTGATGACATCCCATGGCGCAAAAAAAACCTGTGGCAATTTATAACTTACTTCAATCTAAGTGCGCTGTTTGAATGGGGCATTGCTTATCATGAAATGGCGGGAGAAAGAGTATTCATAGGTAAGAAAAAAGCCGATAGAAACCAACAAATCAGTGATAAAATACTTAAGAAGAAGTTTTTTGGTAAAATTTCAAGGCAAGTTTTTAAAGACTATATTTTCTTTCCGATAATTGCTGGGCCTATGTTTTTACCTGTTCTAATTGGCAATGCTTTAGCCAACCTAGTACGTAATTTATGGACTTCTACCATAATATTCTGCGGACATTTTACGGAAGACGTCAAAACCTTTAGCGAAAAAGAATGTGAAAATGAAACCCGCGGTCAATGGTATTATCGTCAAATGCTAGGTTCTTCAAACTTAACTGGGAAACGCTGGTTTCATATAATGACAGGTCATTTAAGTTGTCAAATTGAACACCATTTATTCCCAGACATACCAGCACACAGGTATGTAGAAATAGCACCAAAGGTACAAGTGATCGCTGAAAAATACGGTATTGCCTATAATACCGGCTCATTCTTCAAACAATATTATGGGGTCGTTCGTCGCGTTATACAGTACTCATTCCCTGATAAGCAAAAGCTTAAAAAGGCCTAGTATAATTAGGCAAATCCCTGTAGTGAAATGATAAAGATAAATCAAACCATTTCAAATGAATCTAAGCCACTAATAGCAACAACCTATTTTTGATAAATTGAAAATTACAAACTATTCAATGCTAAATTAAGATCGCTTATAATGTCTTTCACATTTTCACATCCTACACTTAATCGCACTAAACCTTCTGATAAATCATCAGTTCCCCAGCGTGCGCGACGTTCTGCCATGGTGTGCATGCCACCAAAACTGGTTGCTTCATATATTAAAACTGTGTTTTTTAGAAACTTATCGGCATTAACTTTAGTTCCCAAATCAAAACTGATAACAAACCCCGCATGGAGCATCTGAAATTGTGCTATTTTATAAGATGGGTCATCAGGTAACCCAGGATATCTAATTGATTTTATGGCTGGATGTGCGTTTAAAAAATGAGCAATTTCTGTGGCATTGTTAACCATTCTTTCTAAGCGCATATCTAAACTGGCTAAACCACGTTGAAACAACCATACTTCCATAGGCCCAGGGATGCTTCCAGATAGTTTCCGCCATGTGAGCAAGCTATCATAGATTCCTGAGTCTTTTGTAGCCACATGTCCCATTAACACGTCACTGTGCCCATTCATGGCTTTTGTATCTGAACACATTGTAATGTCAGCCCCCAAGCATAATGGCTGCTGTCCTAGAGGTGTGAGTGTGGTGTTATCTATGGCTAACAATCCACCATGGGTATGGATTTTTTTAGCTAGTTTAGATATATCAACAACATCCATCAATGGGTTACTCGGTGATTCAATAAACACCAATTTTATTTTTGAAAAATCCGCCTTGGGAATATCTAGCGTTGGTAAAGTTAAAACCTTAACACCAAATTTTCCAAGAATTTTATCTGCAAAAGACCGAGTAGTATAGTAACCATCACTAGGCAATAAGACAGTATCTCCGCTTTTTAAAACTGAAGTTAAAATAGCAGCAATGGCAGCCATACCAGAAGGGAATACCAACGCTTTTCCTTGCTCTAATTCACCAATAGAATTTTCAAGTATATCCCATGTTGGATTATGATAACGTGCATATTGATGCGTATTACCATCTGTTTCTCCACTTAAATGAAAAGTACTGGCAAAGACAGGGCCTGGCATAAAAGGTTCGCCGTCATTGCCCTTACCCTCTCCCGAGTGAATGATTGTGGTTGCTTGATGTAGTTTTTTATTCATAATTTATTTTCCTTCAAATCCAGATAATACATTTACCGTATTAACCCCAATTTCATCAACGTCATAGCCGCCTTCCATGACAAATAATGTAGGCAATTTTAACTGGGCTAACTGTTTACCAATGGCAATATAATCCGTTGTTTTTAACTTAAATTCACTTATTGGATCACCTTCAAAGGTATCAACCCCTAATGATATCACTATTGCATCTGGTGCATAATTTGAAACAATCTTTAGGGCAGAGTTTAAAGCTTCAAACCACTTTTGTTGTTCTGTCCCAAATGGTAAAGGGAAGTTGTGATTAAAACCTAAACCAGCTCCTTCGCCTTTTTCCTCAGAATAACCAAGAAAATATGGAAACTCCATAACGGGATCAGAATGTATAGAAACAAACAATACATCATCTCTGTTATAAAAAATATCTTGGGTACCATTACCGTGATGATAATCAATATCTAAAATAGCCACTTTTTTGGCACCTTGATCGATAAAAGCTTGAGCTGCAATGGCAGCATTATTGAGGAAACAATAACCACCATATACATCTTTACTGGCATGATGACCAGGCGGCCTGCACAAAGCAAAAGCCGAATTTTCCCCATCCGCAATCAACTTTTGAGCCGTTAAAGCCAACTTTGCTGTTGATGTTACCGCTTCATACGTCCCAGATGTAATTGGCGTCCCAGCATCCATAGCATAATACGAAATTTTACCATCGATATGCTCAGGACATACTTGCCTTAACCCTCGCACTGGCCAAATTAAAGGAAAAGCATCAATGTCTCCATGTAGCTCTATCCATTGATCCCAAACACTTTCTAAAAAGTCAATATAGTCTTTACTGTGAACTCTCAATATGGCTTCATTCGAAAACTCATAAGGTTCAATAATTTTCCCTAAATTTTCAGACTTAACACGAGCCAGTATTGCATCCGCTCGGTTTGGATTCTCAAAACAGGGCATAATTTGTCCATCATTGAGCTCACCCCTGCCATTATGTAGCCTGTGTTTTTCACTATAAACTGTAATCATACATCTCTCATATATACTTTACTTACAATTTTAATGACTACTTAAAGTTTAATCAATCAAACAGTTTAATAGCTTGCTACAAATAAGCTTGCAAACACACTATGGCCGCCAAAAAACCGATATGCTTACAAATTTATATTAAGGGTAATTCCAATATTTTACATTAAAATTCTAAATTTTAGAAAAATGACTTGAGCCCTAGTCTTCTTTTTGCAATTATTTTCATAGTTAAAATCGTAATGTGTCAGATGGTGTCTGAACTTCTACATTTAAAGAATTAATTCAGGACACACGCCTTAAAGTAGTGACTATAGAACAGGTTCCTTTATTAAACAATATCCGGGTGTTGTAAGTAGAGTTTTGAAATTTTCCTTTCCAAATAAACAGAAAATTCGTGTCTAGATCTATTAACCCTGCGGCATAACTCCTCATGGTTGATATTTACACAGAGCATTGTAAATATTTTGCTCAAATCTAGAATCTTAAATTTAAAATAAGTTATAATTTTCTCATTAACTATGGGAACACATCTTTTAATGTCCTTCAAACATTTATCAAATACTGGTTTTAAAAAATGGCTAGCTGCTTCAATATTTTTCTATTTCTTTCTAGTTCTGAATCTATTAGAACCTTTTCAAATTGATTTGAATGGATTTTATCTACCGGCAATTCTGGTATTAAGCAGCTTTGGTATTGTATCGGGGTTGGGCGTATTATTCCTTGAATTTACTATTCAGCCTGATTTAGAAAAATTCATATTAAATTGGAATTTAGCCACTGCTTTACTTTGGTTTATATTTGAAATCATTTTTCTGAGCTTTCTAATATGGATTTACACACTGTTATTACATCACTACATGAATGGTTGGCAAGGAATTTATTTTCCTGAAATCGAAGCCAAACAATTGATACCTAAATACTTAGCATTAAATATTGTCTGGGCTTTTATTTGCATTCCCAATATTTATTTCGCCATATCAAACAAAATAAAATCTGTAAACAACGCCTCTAAAGAAGTTGAAGAAACGATATTGTTGCCATCTGACAATCAAAATGATCGTTTTAGGATTAAAATCAGCCAAATCATTTGTTTTCAAACTTTTGATAACTATCTTAAAGTTATTTTTCTAACAGAATCTAACAAACTGGATTCAAAATTAGTGCGCTCTAGTCTAAAAAAAATGCAACAACAATTAGACTCAGAATTATTAATCCGCTGCCATCAATCTTTTTTGATTAATAAGAATTTTATAACGGCAATGAAATCAAATAACAAATTACAAATGGCGTATCTTGATTTTGACGTTTTAGTCTCAAGAAGCAACATTAAGATAATTCAAAACACATTGCCAATCACTGAATAACCAAATTCCCCTAAATGGCAACCAAACTCCCCTAATAAACTAAACCGATGAATTTATTTAATACATTATAACTCTAACAACTTTCACAAACACGTAAGAGGTAATAATGAAATTAAATAATACAAAAATCGCAATGCTATTTATGAGTTTTATATTGGTAACCAATGTCCAATCAGCTCCTATTTATGAATCTAAAGAAACCAAAAACATCATTGAATCCATGGTTAAAGCTCATGGAGGATTAGAAATTTGGAAAAATGCACCATCAATTAGCTATGACAATATCATGCATAATAATTATCATGGTAAACAAGAATTTGCATGGTGGGTAGCTCATGAAGTAATCGATCAAAAAACACGACAAGTTTATCAAAAATGGCCATATGACAAAGCGCAGATTGGTTATGACGACAAGCAAGTCTGGTCAAGAAACTGGAAAAGAGCCAACCCGCCCTCTTTTATGGTTTCTGCTTTTTATTATTTTGTTAATTTACCATGGTTAACTCAAGATAACGGCGTTATTCTTTCCAAACCAACCAAATTCAAATGGCCTGGAACTGAAATTGAATTAATTGAAATTAAAATGAACTTTAAACAAGATCCTGCGATTGGTAAAACCAACAAAGACTATTATGTTTTGTATATCAATCCTGTCAACTATAGACTTACTGCCTATCAGTATGCCATAGGTTACAAGCCTTTATTAAAATCATTAGGACAACCTGAAGACTTAGAATTATTTGGCCCTTTATGGCGCTATATAACAAAATATGAAGAAGTGGATGGCCTATTATTCCCATCAGCTTTTAGAACTATGCCAGAAGCCAATGAAAGAATCGTCGGCAATCATTTGATCATGAATATTGATATTAATCAGAAATTTGATTATGAAAAAGCCAAAGCACCAAAAGATGCTGATATAGAAAAGTTTGATATGGGCAAATAAATACTAACTTGTATGATTGACTGTACTTTAAGGCTTATTAATTTTCTGATTAATAAGCCTTAAAACACTAGTTTTACACATTCCCCTCTTTCAAATACTGCTTAAGCATTCTTTCCATTTTTTTCTTATAGGGTCTAATCCACAATTCCATAAATATTACAGCGTGAACCAAGGGCCTAATCACAAGCGTGACAAAATCTATTTTATTATTTAAAATCTCAGGTGCATGAACCACAAGAGTTAACGAGGCCACTATCACTGCAACCAATCCAATGGTGTATGCATAGTTAATCACTGTTTGAGCTACTGTTACCAACTCATTTAATTTAGGCACATAAGATGGAGTTTTGACAATCCAAGATGTATTGTCAAAAAATCGATAAGTTGTTTTTGCTCCAAATGTCATAACAGTAAAAACTACGGTTAATCCCCAAACTATCATTGCACTGGCAAGTTCCCATTGACCATTGGTACCAGTGAGTAGAATAATGATTGGAGCCAACAATCCCAAGACCAACAAGCCTATTGCTCCACCCCAATCAATTTTATAAGTGATGTTTCTTTCAGTTTCTTCTAATTTTTCTGCATAGGAAAGTTCTACTGGTGAAATTTCAAATACAGAAGAAAGTGCTAATTTTGTTTCCAATGAACAAGCTCCATCCTTCTCTACTCTTTGAATAGTTCTTTGGCTAACACCCGACATAGTTGCCAATTTTTCTTGTGACCAACCCCTTTCTTTTCGCAATGAAACAACTTTTTCTGCAGATACATTCATGTTCTTCTCAAATAATTAATAAGCCACAATTTTAAATAACTCAAGCCAAATCTGTTACGACAACCATACGCCAATACTATGACAGATAATAGCCAATTGTATTATGAGTTGAATTTACTCCTTTTAAAATTCTTAGACTTCCTATCTCCACCACGTTTATTTAGTTTAACTCTGCGTACAGCCTGTTCTTAAATTTATTTCAAAAATCTTTGGTCACCTAATGCCCATGCTTTGTTCAAAACCTCATTAATCTCTTTAACTGTAAAATCTGAAGTATGATTATTAAATAATGATTGATAATAATTCTGCCTTTTTTACCTGCTAGACCAAGGGATTGACAGAGCAATAGCGTGGTTAACATAACGCACATAATGGCTACTTAAGGTCTAAGCAATAAAGGAATATGATTGGTCATGAACACATAACTGGGGATTGCAACTTTATTGGGGGGGGGATTTCA
>Ga0209345_10001307_pt1 | contig 29971 bp, 28 predicted proteins | sample Cruoilmetagenom7_FD_187294 | JGI IMG/M metagenome (GOLD analysis project Ga0209345, IMG submission 187294) | Oil polluted marine microbial communities from Coal Oil Point, Santa Barbara, California, USA - Sample 7 (SPAdes) (version 2) | ecosystem: Environmental > Aquatic > Marine > Oil seeps ...
TACAGATAAGCCACTATTACAGGAAGAACGAATACCTTACGACAAAGTAGTTCATAAGAAGTAAACGAATAGTCCCCCTGACAATAGCTTAAAGGCATAATTTAAATGAGTTTCAAAATTTCTGATATTGGCATCCTTCAAATATCAGTTTACATATTCACACCCTTAACACCATTTAAGAATAGGAGCAGATTTATGGAAATATTAGAGGCCATAAAGAGCAGAAAGAGCGTAAGATCATATAAACCCGACCCAGTTTCGAAAGAAGTTCTTGCTGAAATCTTGGAGGTTGCTTGTCGGGCGCCGTCAGCTATGAATACACAGCCGTGGGAGTTCGTAATGCTTGGAGGAGAGGTTCTTGATGACATCAGGCGAGCCAATGCGGAACTGCTGAACGCAGGAGAGTCGCCCCGCCCCGAGCATTCGGCTGTTGGCTGGCCTAAGGATAGCGTGTACAGGAGGCGTCAGGTAGAGCTTGCCAAGCAGCTTTTCCTGCTCATGGATATATCCAGGGAGGATAAGGAGAAGAGGGAGCGGTGGGCAGAGCGAGGTTTTCGCTACTTTGATGCTCCGGCCGCTATCATTGTCTTAACGGATCGGTCTTTATCTGATGTTGGACCGTTGCTTGATATCGGCGCCGTAACGCAGAACATCTGTCTTGCCGCCATGAACTACGGCCTTGCCACCTGCATTGAGGACCAGGGCATCATGTACCCCGATGTGTTAAGAAACCTTGCGGCTATACCTGAATCTAAGCGGATAATAATCGCCGTCGCCATAGGCTACCCAGACTGGGACTTCCCTGCAAACAGAGTGGAGACTACCCGAGAACCGGTGGAGAATATTACTACATGGTGTGGCTTTGGGACGGGGACGAAATAACTTCCTCAAGTTGGCACTCAGATTTAGGTCAGATTTGTTCGATCTGAAAACGCAAAACCGCAGGAATAGTCGAACTATTTTGAGGATTTTGTGTTTGAAGATCGGGCAAAGGTGGCCTGAAGATGAGATGCACAAAAGGGGAAGTTATTTCGTCCCAGTCCCTTTGAATAGATGGCAATCACAAGCAAGTCTGTGTGCTCTTTAGACACGCGGCCTTTTTTAGAAGTTACCTGTTTGTAGGTATATAGATTCTCTAATCGAGAAGGAATTTGCAAGAGAAATTTTATGGCAGAAAACATGAATGACTTGACCCCGATAAGCTACAAGATTCGCTTGGAACCGGACCTAGGAAGGGCAAATTTCTTGGGAAGTGTTGAGATTTTGCTCGAAGCCTCAAATCTTGTAAGCGAAGTCATATTGAATGCGTTGGAGTTGGCATTCTGGAGTTGCAAAATAGAGGTGGGTGGTGTGTTTTTGGATTGTCCATATTATGTGGACCCTGGAAAAGAAGAATTAAAGATAGTTTTTACGAAGGTGATGGCCGGAAAGATAAGGTTGTGGATTAACTACGCGGGTGAGCTGAATGATAAGATGGCCGGTTTTTATAGAAGTAAGCATGTTACCGGGGATACGGAGAAATATATTGCGGTGACACAGTTCCAGGAAAGCGATGCGAGGAGAGCTTTTCCGTGTTTTGATCATCCGGTGAAAAAGGCAACCTTTGATGTTGAAATGATAGTTGATCAAGGATTAGTGGCCATATCTAACGGGCCTGTAGCTGAAGAGAAGCCCTTAGGCAACGGAAAGAAACTCGTTAGATTTCAGCAAACACCGAAGATGTCCACGTATTTACTCTTCTTCGGGGTTGGTGAGTTTGAGTTCATTGAAGATCCGGGTGAGGTAGTAGTTCGGGCAGCAACAATGCCGGGGATGACCAAGTACGCCGGACTTGGGTTAGATTTTGGAAGGAAGTCCCTAGAGTTCTGTGACGCGTACTATGGGATAAAATACCCACTTCCGAAGCTCGATTTGATAGCTGTCCCGGATTTTGCTGCAGGCGCTATGGAGAACTGGGGCGCGATCACATTCAGGGAGAACCTGCTTCTTTATTACCCAAATATAACTTCTAGGGCCGGAGAGGAGAGGATATGTGAGGTAATTGCCCACGAGGTTGTTCATCAATGGTTTGGGAACCTGGTCAGCCCTTCTGATTGGAAGTACCTTTGGCTCAACGAGAGTTTTGCAACCTACTTTGGTTATGGAGTTGTAATGCACTACTATCCCGAGTGGGAGATATGGGGCCAGTTTCTGCATGGCCAAACCGATGAAGCCTTTGAAAGGGATGCCCTGCGCGAAACCGTACCAATAGAGATTCCTGGAGGGGAACATGTTGTTATTAATGCCAGTACCGCTCCGATCATATATAATAAGGGTGGAAGTATACTCAGACATATTGAGGGATATATAGGCATAGATAACTTTAAGGCCGGCCTCAGACGTTACTTCAAGAAACATGAGTATGCCTGCGCTTCGAGTCACCACCTCTGGGAGGCCCTTGAAGAAGCTTCGGAAAAACCGATAACCAAGATGATGAAGAGCTGGATCGAACAGCCAGGGTTCCCGATTGTTGAGGTGAGAAGAGCAGGCAAGAGTAAACTCATTTTTTCCCAGAAAAGGTTCACCTATCTCCCGAGTGAGTCGGACCAGGAGTGGTTAGTGCCGATCACGGTCAAAGTTTTTTATAATCATCGCGATGCGGAAGAGATAACAACCCTTCTGGAAAGCAAAGATACGAGTATCGATATTTGTGGCGATGCCATAGCGTACAAAGTAAATTATGGACAGACCGGGTTTTACAGGGTTAGATACTGCGAAAAAGGCAACCTGGTTGAACTTGGTAAGCGAGTGTTAAACAAGGAACTGCCTGCTGAGGATAGGTGGGGCATCCAAAACGATCTCTATGCGCTTGTAAAAAGCGGGGATGTCTCCATCGACGATTACTTAGACTTTCTCTCCAATTATGAAAATGAGGATACGTTTCTACCTCTTACTAGTATTGCCGATAACCTTTTCCAGGCACACCTCGTCATGGAAGAGGCCAAAAAAGAGAAGGTTGCATCCATTGGGAGACCATTCCTAGACAAGGTACTTTCAAATATTGGATGTGAACCAAGCCCGGAAGAAAAACATACAACATCGATACTAAGAGACCAGATTATGTGGCAAAGCGTGGTATACGGTTTAAAAAAGGCGGAGAAGTTTGCCCTTGCCCGATTCTCGTCACTGATTAGTGGGGGGGAGATCCATCCGGACATTATAAAGAGCGTAATGCAAGTTGGGGCTCTAAACGGCGATGATGAAGTATTTGAATGGTTTGATGAAAGGCTTAAAACTTCTGAAAGTGAACATGAAAGGATTAACATTCTGGTGGCATTAGGGAGTTTCAGGGATAAGGCCTTGATCGAAAGGGTTCAGCGATACGTATTGGAGGAAGTACCGGACAGAAACAGGTTCGTCCCCATATGTCGTATGGCCGCCAATCCGTATGCGATACCTTATATGTGGGAATGGTTTCTCTCCAATTTGAGCAGACTTGAGAAGCTTCATCCGGTGCATTACGAGAGGGTTATCGGCGCCATCATTCCGGTCTGTGGTATCAAAAGAGAAGAGGAAGTACGGGCCTTCTTCCAGGATTACATAAAGAAGGAAGTCAAAACTAAAGAGATAATAAGGTTGTCCTTGGAGAAGTTGGAAGTAAACCTGAGGATGACGGCTTCCTGACCAGACACGAATATGGTTAATGATAAGGCAGTTTGTGAAATTTAACATATGGAAACCTGTAGATATAGATTTTCAGATATTAAATTTCACAAGGCCAGAGGGAGGAATTCGAGTAAGTCGTACATTGTAGTACGTCGTCGAGGATTCCAACCGATAACGCAGTGAAATTTGATATATGGAAATCTATAGATAATCTGCTGGATACAAAAAGAAGTATCCTATCCACACCTTTTAATACCGGGAAAGCGATGATCCTAAGAAGGTTCTCTGTCCTCATTAACCTCGCTTTAATCAGCCTGATCGTATGGCTTCTATCCGATATCTTCTTGACGGTGATATCATCACGGTTAGATGTGCCACCTCGGACGAAAGTAGTAAATAGCCTCAAGAAACCGGTTAAGATAAAAAATCACCCCCTTGAATATTACTCTATCATTGCCGGTAAAGATATCTTTAACCCATCGGCTAACGGGAAGACCAAAGGAACAAAAAAAAATACGTCTGAAATTGAAAAAGAATTGCCGCCAACAGATCTAAACCTCGAATTGAAAGGCACGATAATGGGAGATTCTAAAGATTCTTATGCTATTATCGAGGATAAGGATAGGAGGAAACAAGACCTTTACAGGTTGAACGATATGATCAAGGAAGCCCAATTGGTGAAGATATTAGAGGATAAGGTTGTCCTCATGAGAAATGGGCAAGAAGAGATATTGACGATGATCTATGAGAAGAGAAGCCTTAATCTCACATCTCCAAAGAGAAAGAAAAGTAAATCCGTGGAGAGGATCAGCAATACAAAGTACAGGTTAGATAGAGCCACAATCACCGATACGCTGGGTAATTTGACACAGTTCATGAGCGGACTCAATGTAAAACCGTATTTTGTATCAGGGGAACCTGCAGGGTTTCATATTAGCAGGATAAAACCAGGGAGTTTGATCAGCAAGATGGGGCTGAGAAACGGTGATATCATCAAGACCATTAATAACATGACTATTAGTGATCCACAACAGGCTATCGAGGTTTATCAACAATTACAGAATGAATCATCTCTGACCATAGAGATCCAGAGGCGTGGAAGGAAGAAGGTCTATAACTATGAAATTAAATGAAGCATAAACTATAATAAAAGGAAGGGCTTTTTATGAAAACCGGTTTTGATGTATTATTTGACCCTGGTTCGGTAGCCATTATTGGGGCATCGGAAGACCCTCTAAAGATGGGGAATCACTGTGTGGACAGCCTAAAACACAGAGGGTTTCGGGGAAAGGTTTACCCTGTCAATCCTAATACCAACGAGATTATGGGTATAAGAGCATATCCTAGTCTCAGGTCAATTCCCGAAACGAGTATTGATCTGGCCATCATAGTAGTCCCTTCCCAGCTTGTACTTGGTGTCTTGGAGCAATGCAAGGACAAAAACCTTAAGGGGGCGGTAATTATAACTGCGGGGTTTAAAGAACTGGAAGGTCAAGAGGGGGTCAACCTCCAGAAGAATATGGCGGCCATAGCCAACGAGGCAGGGATAAAGATAATCGGACCAAACACATTTGGGATGGTGAATTGCCATACGGGCCTCAACGCCTCTTTTTCTCCATATCTATCCCAATTGAAGCGCGGCAGTATCGCCGTTATAAGTCAAAGCGGCGGCGTCGCCCACGTGATAGTAAATCAAGGCGTAATAGAAAACATAGGGTTCAGTAAGGTCGTTGGCCTCGGAAATAGGTGTAATGTGGAATACGTGGACTTACTGGAATACCTGGTTGATGACAGTGATACGAAGGTTATCCTTTTGTATGTCGAAGGCATGGACGATCCCCGTAGATTTATGTCGGTATCTAAAGAAGTGGCTCTAAAGAAACCGATAGTTGCCTGTAAGGTCGGGAGATCATCTGCCGCTTACAAGCCGGCATATTCCCATACTGGCTCTATGGCGGGCAGATATGAACTATACGAAGCGGCCTTTAAACAATCAGGCATCGTACTTGCGGACGATTGTGTGGAATTACTTGACATAGCCAAGATACTGTCTCTTTCTCCACCACCAGCAGGAGACGGGGTGTCTGTGCTCTCTTTTCAGGCAGGGCCTGGGATTATGATAACAGACATATGTGCAACAAAAGGTCTTAAGGTGCCAAGTTTTTCAGATAAGACAAGAAGGATACTCGAAGAAACCTTACCTCCTATGACAATAAGGAGCAACCCTGTTGATTTGGGGTTTGCAAAAGGCTGGAAAACGCTGGACACGGTTATGAGAGCGGTACTGGAAGACAGCAATATTGATGCCATGATCTTCTTTATGTTACCACATCCGGTATTGCCATTCGACGAATTGCATAAGGGTATGATGGACCTGAAGAAAGAATATGGAAAACCTATTGTAATGTGTATAAATTCACATCAAGGGGATGTCCAAGACATAATAGATATATTTGAAAAGGATATGATCCCTGTCTATCCCACACCGGAAAGGGCTGCAAAGGCCCTCTCCGGCTTGGTTAGATACGGTATGATTCATCTTTAAAAAGGGAAGTCTCTCTCTCCTGCCCAGTCGTATTCCAGCCCATCGTTCATCCTTATAACACCTATTATCTCGGGAAAGGTGGCATCGGCCTCCAAGGCGTCATAAACATAAGTAACCAGATTCTCGTCGGGATCTGAAACGGCTTTTTGCAGATTTTTTATTTTTTCTTTAAGGGTTTTATAGTCCCTGTTTTTCTTAAACGTCTTATACTCATCAAGATACTCTTCCACATCCGATCTATCCGGAGAGTAAACCTCTGGCTTAAAATCCTCTTCAGGCGGTATCTGGAAACGATTCACACCTATAACCGGTCTTTCTCCGTTCTCGATCCTTCTCTGAATCTCCAGGAGCCCTTCTTTGAGCTGGTCATGGACCCAGCCATTCTCCAGGACCTTCAACCAACCACCCATCCCTTCTATATGATGCACCATTGACTCAATCTTTTCCTCCAACTCACTGGTGAGCCACTCAACGTAGTAAGAGCCCGCCAGAGGATCGGCAACCCTCGTTACCCCCGATTCATAACGGATGACCTGCTGGGTTCTTATGGCAACTCTAACCGCCTCTTCCGTTGGGGTAGCCCAGCCTTCATCGTAGGAAGGGTTTTGAATACCCATACTCCCTCCAAGGACAGCGGCCAGGGTTCCTAAAGTACCACGGGCAATATTGACCAATGGTTGCTGACGGGTAAAATTCGCCCCTGACACATCCACATGGAATCGCAAACACATGGCTTTTGGGTCGGTAGCCCCAAATTCTTCCTTCATGGTTCTAGCCCATATCCTCCTTGCAGCCCTTATTTTGGCAATTTCCTCAAAGAAATCTCTATTAACACCGAGAACTGGGCTCAACCTGCTCCCTATGGTATCGATATCGACACCTCTTCTCAACATCTCCCTGATCAGTTCATTACGAATTGCTATTGTGAACGCTATCTCATGGATAGCATTTCCTCCGGCCTCCTGCAAATCGTAAGAACTTGTAAACCAAATGTTCCATTTTGGAAAATTCTTGTATGCATACTCACAAAAGTCATTTCCCCACCTGGCCAGGGAAGAAAACCCTCCCTTATGCACAAGCCAATCCATACGGCTCGGGAATACTGACGGCCCGTAATAAAATATAGCGCCACCTATCCCTCGAAGCTTGCTTATATCGTAGCCCTTTTTCTTTGCTGTCAGTATATAAGCCTGCCAGACATCAGGATAGAAGGCGTCTGAAGACAAGCTTAACTCATCGAGGGGCAGCCCTTCACTCAATATCTCTACATCCCTCAGTGTATGGAGGGCGACCCCGCAGACTCCAAGCTGACCTTCAGCCATAGGTTGATCAGGTTCTATCCCATATAGAGTGGGGCCGTCCAGTTCCCAATCAAGTGCACCGGAACCCTGTTCTACAAGGAATTTACACCTTTCGTTGAACTTGGCCGGTGTCGAGAGCCCAGCTATCTCACGAATATTCCACAACTTGCCCCTATACATCAGAGGATGGTGTCCCCTTGTAAAAGGATATTCACCGGGAAATCCGATATCTCTTTTGAAATCGATATCAGAGGTATCCTCCGGGGTATACACGTTCTTTACGGTTATACCTGAGTCTGTAACAAAATCCGTTGCCGCTTCACGATACGCCTCCTTGATCTTCTTCTTTCTGATTTCTTCGGCCTGGTCGCACATCAAAGCCTCCTTAGCACTATTAGGTTGAAGTAGATGTAACAGTTATTCCTTTACAGACCCTTACCCCAAAATTCACAATGTCGTTCATAAAAGCACTCCACTACCCTGCTACTGCAAGCAGTATATGGCAAAGATATTTGTGTGTCAATGAGAAACCAGCCGTGAAAAGGCGGGGAGGTCGGTTAGGTGAATAATTCAAAGGCATTGAAAAAATAATTAGTCTCGAATGCTGCAGTCTCTGTGGCATCCGAACCGTGTACCAAGTTCCTCTCAATCTCCTTGGCAAATTCCCTGCGAATGGTACCCTCTTCGGCTTCCTCATAATTCGTGGCGCCCATTAGGGTTCTCCACTTGCTTACGGCGTCATCTCCTTCCAAAGCCATAATCACGATCGGTCCCTCGCTCATGAAACTGGTAAGGCTTTCAAAGAACGGTCGCTCCCTATGTACGGCATAAAACCCCTCTGCCTCCTTCTTGGTCAGTTTAACCATCTTCATGGCTATAATCTTCAGTTCAGCCTTCTCAATACGCGATATCACCTCACCTACCAATGACCTTGCCACACCGTCCGGTTTTATAATAGCTAAAGTACGCTCCATAACAGACTCCTTTTTTTGTAACCGTTCACCGGCTTTTAACGAAGTATCCTTAGGGACGGGGACGAAAAAAAGACCTTTGCCAGACTGCCCCTGTGAACGGTTACTCCTGTAGAAGAACCCTGGCAATGCCTACCTGTTGAATCTGAGTGGTTCCCTCAAGGATCTGAAGACACTTGGCATCCCTCATCATCCTCTCCAAGGGATAATCCCTCATGTAACCAGAGGCCCCCAATATCTGCACTGCATCCGTTGTCACTCTCATGCATATTCCGGTGGCCAAATACTTAGCCATACAAGCCAATTTTATTCCTTCTTTGCCACCATCTTCCGCAATGGCAGCGGACCGGTATGTTAACTGCCTTGCGGCCTCCAATTGGGATGCAAGATCAGCCAACATGAATTGGATCCCCTGGAATTGGGCGATAGGCCTCCCAAATTGAATGCGTCCCTTTGCATAATCTATCGCATAGTCAAGGGCGCCCTGGGCCAATCCCACTGCGCTCGCTGCCGCTATTATCCTCCCTTTATGCAGAAACTCCAGGATAACAGTTAGCCCGTTACCCTCTTCTTGGCCTAAAAGGTTCTCTTTAGGTATCGGGCAGTTCTCCAGTACAACCTCACAGCTTTGAAACGCCCTTCCACCCATCATCTTTTCTTTCCTGCTCACGTAAAAGCCCTGCGTTCCCTTCTCCATGACAAAGGCGCTTATCCCCTTTATCCCTAAGCTCGGGTCAGTCTTTGCATAGACCATCAATATATCGGCGCTATCGGCGTTGCTTATAAAAGCCTTGGTACCATTCAAAACATACATGTCGCCTTGGAGGACGGCTTTGGTTTGCATTGATGCAACATCAGAACCAGCGTCAGGCTCTGTAAGGACAAAAGCAAAGAATTCTCCGGCTAACAGTCTGGAGAGATACTCCTTCTTCTGTTCAGGGGTCCCTCCTGTCATAAAGCAATCAAGAGCGCCTGAATGGCTGGTTAGAAAAGGTAATGCTGTCAGCCCAACCTTAGACAACTCCTCTACTACCAGACAGTATGTCAAAAGATCGACTCCCAGGCCTCCATATTCTTCAGGAAACGGCAGGGCAAGGACTTTGTGCTCCAAAAGGATATCGAAGATATCCCTTGGAAATTCTTCCTTCTCATCGGCCTCGCCTGCCCTTGGGGCAATTTTTTCAGCAGCCAGTTTTTTCATGGTCTTCTTTAGCATCTCCTGTTCTTCGGTGAGTCTGTATTGCATAGCACTATCTCCTTGATTCAGCCGGTCCTTGAAGGAAGAATTGCCGTTGCTTTTCCTATGATGGCCTTCTCACCCTCTTGATTTTCTGAAACCAACTCGCAATCAACATAGTTCAAACCATCTTTCGTATACTTCTCCTTCACTTTACCTTTTATGGTAAATACCTCTCCAGGCCTTACCATATTGACAAACCTCCCCCATATCTTCTTCAGATTCATCGGGTCAGGAAGCCAATCGGTCATCAATTGGGTTAGGAAGGCGAAACTCAGACTCATCGTCCCATTCTATCTTCAGTCGTCGAACCATTCGATCTTTCCCCTCTTTCTCGGCGGAACAGGTGGAGATTGATCGGGATAGCCGATCGGAACAGCGGCTATGAGGTCTTTTCCATCTATACCCAAGATACCGTTTATCTTATCCTCGACAATAGCAGCAGCAGATGTCCAACAAGCACCCAAGCCCTTCTCATGAATCAAGAGTAAAAGATTCTGTAAAGCTGTTGCCACTGATAGGATATCAGGATCAAAACGTAGTGAGAGTGACGGCATCCTCTCTATTGACCTGTCAGAATAAGCCATTATTACGACAGGCGCCCCTCCAAATGTGCGTATGAAAGTCTTTATGATCTTTGTCATCTTCTCATCAAAGATCGAACTCACTCTCTCGGCAACCAATGTTGCTATATCCTCCATCACTTTCAGTATCTCATCTTTCTTGCCACCCGTAACTACTGCAAAGTACCATGGTTGCATATTGTAATTGGACGGCGCCCAAATAGCCTTTTCCAGGATTTCATCTATGATTTCCCGTGGCACTGGCTTGTCCTTGAACTTCCGGATACTTCTCCTCCCTTGCATTACTTCGAAAAGATCCATCCGTTTCCCTCCTTTTGATTGTAAGTCAAACCTAAAGGTTCGTTCAAAGTTAGGCACCTATTAATTTCCCTAACACCTCTCGAGCCTCGGCCATTATGTCCTCCACTACATCTTTCGCAGGCTTTATTTCCTTTATCATACCTGATATCTGACCTGCCGGCATACATCCTATGTCGGTTTTTCCCTCGGCTCTGGCAGCGAAATGAACCTCTTTCCCAATCTTGAGTACCTGCTGTGGAAAAGGGAGTATCTCAGATTCTCTACCCTCCCATCTTTGTGTGAATTCATTATTGATCATTCTAGCGGTTTTCCCAGTATAGCATCTGGTAATTATTGTACCTTCCTCATTGATATCCACAATCTTGTTCTTGTAATTAATATGCGCAAAGGCCTCTTTTGTAGCAACGAAACGGGTACCCATCCATACACCGGAGGCCCCCAGGGCCAGCGCTGCTATTAATGCTCGTCCATCCGCAATGCCCCCTGCAGCTACCACAGGAACTTCAACAGCATCTACCACAAGGGGCAATAGAACCATGGTGGTTATCTTCCCGGTGTGTCCGCCAGCCTCATGACCCTGTGCCACAACAACATCAACCCCGCCCTCCGCCACCCTGACTGCATTCCTAACATTACCGACATTTGCAATGACCTTCATCTCCAAGGCATGAGCCTGAGGCACTGCCTGGGCAGGATTTCCTAAAGCCGCTGACAATATCGGGACACGTTCGTCAAATATGACATCGAGCACCTCCTTAACATCGTCAGTATACTCCCTAACCTTCGTGTCGCCGCTCTTTTGCACCTGGGCAAAAGCGATATTAACAGCGTAAGGTTTATCTGTCCTGTCCTTTACCTCTCTTATCATTTGCCGTACCTCTTTGGGAGGTAAGAAAGTGGCGCCTATAACACCGAGTCCCCCTGCGTTAGATACGGCAGATACCAGTTCAGAACGGGCCAAATATCCCATCCCTGCCTGGATAATGGGGTACTTCATCCCCAGAAAATCACATAACTGTGTGTGAAGCATGTCATCTCCATTCACTGTACGCCTCCTATTCGCCCCTTATTTCCTATTGGACTTTGGACAAATAATAAAAACACACTAAAAAAGATGGGGCGTGCGGCAACTTTAATCCAGGTAAGACCTCCTCATATTCAGTGAAGAATGATAGGGGATCATAAGAAAACCCTCTTTTGAAGGGTGTTCCGTATAAACTAGAAAATGGCCAAAGTCGAGATCAACATTGAGGCGTTATTTTCAATCCGCCCAAAGGCATTGCAGGCAGGTCGAACAAGGAATGTCGAATTATGAAGTTTGATAAGGATTTCTATTCCTTCGATGTTCATTATCCCTTGTTCGATATTCTGCAGTTCAAAAAGATTCGACCTGTGCAGTTGGTCGGAATATGACTTGAATAATCTTTGACGAACCTTCATGATTCATTTTGAGAAAGATTCTTAGTGAGTGAAGCTGAAAATTGCAGATTGTTTGAGGGAGCTTGCGACTGAGTTATCTGCAATTTAGCGAAGCGAACTTAGAATCTTCAAAATGAATCAAGCAGTGAGGAGAAGATTATTCAAGTCATAGGCGCTATTGTTGAGTAACTGCACAGCTTGAAAAGATTTGCTTAAATCAACAGTATTGCCCCTCGGGGCAGAACAGTGCCGGAGAACGACTCTTCCACAATATTCCGTGGAAGAGCCTGAAGAATGGTCTATGCTCTCTCAGAAGCAATAATTGCAGCTCCAAGGGCGCCGACTATCTGAGGTTCTTCTGGGATAACGAGATTTGCCCCTATCCTTTTCTCGATAGCCCTGACAACTCCGGAATTCTTCGCAACCCCTCCTGACATAATGACTATTTCCTTCAATCCTACCTGTCCTACCATCCCTACGACCCGTCTGGCAATAGAATCGGATATGCCCGCCGCGATATCCGCCATTTCATTACCTTGAGCAAAGAGGGAAATCACCTCTGATTCGGCAAATACAGTGCACATGCTGCTGACCTCTACCTTCTTTTTGGAGGCGAAGGACAGAGCTCCCATCTCTCCAATATCAACCGAGAGCGCCATCGCCATGACCTCCAAAAACCGACCTGTTCCAGCAGCACATTTGTCGTTCATAACAAAGTTGGTTACACGAAAGTTGTCACCGATGCCGATTACCTTACTATCCTGACCGCCGATATCTATGACCGTACGTACCCCCTGGATCAACCTTGTGGCCCCCCGTGCATGGCATGTTATCTCAGTAACCTCGGCATTGGCCTGAGGGATGGCCCCTCTCCCATAACCAGTCCCCAGTATGTAACTTATATCATCTTTGTTAAGACCCGCCAACTTAAGGGCATTATCCATCGATTCCTCAGCCGCCCCTTGATAGTAGTGCCCGCTCCGCATAATGTCGTACGATAAAATTTTTCCTTGTTCGTCCAGTATTACTGTCTTCGTGCATAAGGACCCAACATCTACACCTACAAATACAGCCATCCTTCTACCTTTCTACCTTCCACCTTCTACCTTCTTCTCGAATCTATCATCTCGTACAGCGCCTCAAGTCTCGTCTCTATCTGAGCATCTGAGATCATCGTGGAATCGATCATGTCTCCTTCAATTATTACGCCGGGGATCCCGTGTTTTTTGTCCAACACGTCTATTACTTCCGGCTGGGCAAGGTTCATCACCCTGCATGTTTTGGAGGAAAACATCACCAATCCGTCGAGTGAGTAGTCCTCTATCAACTCACTTATCAAATCTATCGTCCCCTTCGGGGAGAAGCTATAGACCAGGTGGCTCTCCGGGCCATAATACAGATCTGCCCATGATTCAACCGGATGTTCGGGGTCGATCAGTTCCGGATGGGGAAAAAACTCCCATGGATACCTGCCACAAAGACAGATAGCACCGTGAGGGATAAACTTTCGCATAAATTTGCCAAGGAACGCCCAGGGAAGCCAACCATCCCAATAGAGCCGGTATTTCTCTCCGTCCGGGGCTAGCGCAGGGATGCCTTTTTCTTTTCTTTCCTGTAATTCCTTTAGGAGCCTCTCATAATAAGCGACACCTGCCGGATTCCCCATCAAGTAAAAGACAGGCGCGATACTTACACCGTAATCCCACAGTGTCCATAAAGATGGTTTCTCTTTGAAAAACTCCCAGCACTTGTTTCTGAGGGTCGCCACCTCTTTTAGTACGCGTAAGATCTCGCTCATACGATCATAATCGAAGGGTCTTCCGCACACCTCTTCGATAGTCGGTATAACAATCTCCTTAAATTGTCTGTAAACATACTCTCTGAGCCTCGGCAAATCTTCCTTGTTGTAAATGCTCGGAAGGTCAATAGGCAGAACCCGAATCCCGAACCTTCGATTGAGTCCCTCAGCATAATGGGACATCTCCGGGCAAAGACGGCCTGACACCATGAGATCCGGCATTGGAAGTATCGCCTGCGGATTTATGGGGATCCCCCTTGCTACGGCTTCGCCCATCCCCATGTGGAGCCGATGGTAGGAGCATGATTCAGGAAGATCTCCGGTCATCTCCGCCACCTTTAACACCTCTTCCCCTGCCCCTATGCCACCGCAGTATGCGGCATAACCAGCCATAAAATGGCATTTCATACCCATGGCATAAGCGAATATGAATGTCGGGCCTGATGCCCATGCCACCTGTTCCCCTCTCTCCTTAGCCGTTCTTAGATCTGCCCAGTGTTTGTCGACCAACGGTCTGATTTCATTGGTTGTTTCAAGCCTGTTTACTTTGTATTTTACGTCCATTATACACCCTCCAGTATCTCTACAAATGATTGTAACCTTGTCTTTATAGCTTCCAGAGTAATAATCTCATGTTCCATCTGTATCATTATCTCATGGATACCTTCTTTGTCCATCTTGCTTCTGAAGTCCGGGTAATAACAGGCATGGGGAGGACAGTATTTTACGAGGATACTGATAATACCCTTGGCATTATTGTCCTTCATCTTCTTTATGGCCTCATCCCCCCAATGGATGTCCCAGACCCCCTTGGTCGGACATAAAGGGGTCTTGGTAAGATAACGGTCAGCAAGCGCTTCTATCGGGTTACCGTTGAAGTTGACCTTGTTTGCGAAGTATCTTGAGCCGATATATAGGTCATCGTCGGGGATAATCATGCCCAAATCTTCTATCAGGTCAAGGATGTCGAATTGCAAAGTTTGGCAGAGGCAGCCAACCGGGATAACCCTTATCTTGTCTTCCTTGGTCTCAACAGTCTTTGCCTCCATCCCCTTGATAAGCTCTTTCAGCAATTCATTATGGTCTTCCTTGGGCATCAGCATACTCGACCATACGATCTGCATGACCTCTCTTGCCTTCAATATCGCCGGTTTTTCTCTCCTTATCTCATAAACCCTTTCCAAAAGGCGCCGGTTCTCATTATATATCTCGATGCTACTGCTGAGGCTGTCATCACTTATCTTTTTGCCGGTAAACTCTTCCAGCGATGTTTTATAGGATTCCAGCTCCTTCAATGCAAAATCCTTTATGACATCACCAGAGTAGAGTGCCGGAAGGTATAGAACCTTCATGTAGGTTGGTTTAACATGTCTTTCCATAATAAAGGGAAACTCCCCGGCCTGTAAACACTGCCTTACATGGAAGACCATCCCGTCCATAAAGTCTAGCTTTCCCCTTACCGCATCATCAACGAAGCTTCTTGTAATACCACAGTCGTAAGGTGGAACGTGGGCATGCCCCCACGTGACCGCTTCGTTACTTCTCCACATCACTACAGGGATCAAATCGGCTGCATGGACTATCTCTTCCGGAATATGCATGGGGAAGCACCCGACAATCTTCTTTTTTTTACTTTCCTTAAGGCTCGCCACATAAGCGTAAGGATCCGCTGTTACCTCCGCAATCTTACCTAATACCTTTTCCATATTACACTCCTTTCTCTTGTTTGGTGTCTGTCCAGAGATGAGATATTTTTTGCAAGGCCGAGGAAGACGAAGGTTCTAACCGTAGGGGCACATTGCAATATGCCCTTACATCTGAGTCTGACCTGTCTGCGTGCTACGCACAGGCAGGCGCAGAGATTGCAAAAAATAGCCATTTGTGGATGGGAGCTACTTAAAATTAGTGCCCAGTGAAGCAATCTTGAATCAAAGGTGAAAATAGCTTCTTACGACTTCAGCACACTTCCTTTCATTATCCCCCTATCTTCCCCTGAACCTTGCTTTTCTCTTCTCTAAAAATGCCGCCACCCCTTCCTTATGATCTTCTGTTTCACACAGTTTTGTCTGGATCATGGCCACGTGATCCAGACTCCCTCTTAAGTCCGAATCAAGCCCCCTATTTATGGTGGCTTTTGCCTTTCCGATCGCAAGAACCGGCCCGTTTGCCAGCCTTTTTGCAAGCGCCCTTGCTTCATCCATCAAAGTTTTATGGGGTACAACAGTGTTTACCATGCCTATCCTATCGGCCTCAGCGGCATCTATAATATCGCCGGTAAAGATAAACTCTTTTGCCCTACCAGGACCGATAAGCCGGGGCAAAAGGTAAATACCCACCATGCCAGGTATTAATCCGATCTTTATAAAGAGTTCGCCAAACCTAGCTCTCTCAGACGCGATCCTTATGTCACAAGCGATGGCAAGCTCACATCCTCCTGCAGTGGCATAGCCGTTTACAGCCGCTATAACAGGCTTTTCAAGATCCATAATGCTCGTGACCACTTCCTGGGCAGAGGGACAGCCTTTCCTTACAAAGGAATGATCCTCTTGGACAAAGGCCAGATCAGCCCCTGAACAAAAGGCATCGCCTGCCCCTGTTATTATAACCGCCCTTATGCTATCGTCATCCCTATACCCGTCAAAAATTTCCTTAAGGCGCTTTATCATCTCCATGCTCAGCGCATTTTTTACCTCCGGTCGATTCAGTATTATTGTTGCAATACTATCTTCCTTTTCAATAAGAATCTGCTGATTTGTCATCTGGCATCTCCTGATTATTGAGAAGGCATCAGTCACAGGGGTCAGGGATCGGTTGCCAGGAAGGCTTTTTCATTTATGATAACCCTTTAAATATAAAGTGTTCTACTGACCTCAGACTCCTGTGATCTGTCGCTTCTCTCTTATCATAATAGACTCATAATATCAATATCGCATCTCATAAGCAGGCAATGCCTATCCCAATAAAGACCTTGCCACCACTATCCTCTGAATCTGGTTCGTCCCTTCAAATATCTGAAAACACTTCGCATCTCTCATCATCCTCTCAACAGGATATTCCGTTGTGTATCCATACCCTCCGAGAATCTGTACCGCATCCGTGGTAACCTTCATGGCCACATCACTGCTGAAATATTTTGCCATAGAAGCAAGCATCATGCTTTCCTTATTGCGATTCAATGCAACAGTGGCAGCCCTGTAAACCAGGTATCTTGAGGCTTCAATCTGAGTTGCCATATCTGCGAGCATGAACTGGATCCCTTGAAACTCAGAGATCGGTTTTCCAAACTGAACCCGATCCTTTGCGTAACTTACGGCAAAGTCCAGGGCGCCCTGGGCCAATCCAACACCCATGGCAGCAACTATCGGACGGCTCTCATCGAGCGTGTACATAACATCTTTAAACCCATCACCCTCGTTACCTAAGAGGTTCTCTTTAGGGACACGGCAGTCCTCGAATACGACCTCACAGGAAGCGATACCCTTTATGCCCATCATGTCTTCTTTCTTGGTGATGATCCTGCCTGGGGCTCCCTTCTCAACCACAAACGTACTGATCCCCTTTGCCCCTTTGTTTACGTCGGTTTTCGCATAAACCGTGGTCACGTCAGCCTGATCACCGATCGAATGAAACCGTTTTGTGCCGTTTAAGATGTAATATTCTCCCTTTAGTTCGGCGGTGGTCTTTATTGCAGAGACATCTGACCCTGCATCCGGTTCAGTAATGGCTATGGCATAGATCCAATCACCGCTTGCCAACTTAGGGAGGTATTTCGTCTTCTGTTCATGGGAGCCGGCCAGTCTAAAGGCCGCAGAAGCAAGGGATAACGGAGGGCCTGTGAGAACAGCCATAGTCCCGCTCACCTTACTTATCTCTTCTGTGGCGAGACAGCATGTAAGAAGGTCCCCTCCGGATCCGCCATACTCTTCAGGAAAGAATACGCCCTGGATACCGATCTCACTGAGAGCCTTATAAACATCACCTGGGAATTCATCCTTTTTGTCAATCTCCGCCGCCCTTGGCGCCAGCCTCTCTTTTAGGAAGCTCTCCAAAGACTTTCTGAATATCTCCTGTTCTTCAGTTAGTTGAAAAGGCATATCTCTTACCTCCTACAGATGTCTTTTTCATATCCATCTCCTTTTCTCTTTCCGTGCTTCCAAAACCTCGAAGAATGCCGTTAACCTGGTGTCTATCTGGGCATCCGAGAACATCTTCGGGTCTGCCATATCCGCCTCAAGACATAATCCGGGTATACCATACTTCCTTTCCATCTTATCAAGTATAGTCAACTGGCTCTTCCATATCCTGCAGCTTTTCGCCGTAAAGAAAATCATCCCATCGATATGGTATTCTGGTATTATCTTGTCCACAAGGGACAGACCTGGTTTTGCCATATTATTCCCAAGCATAGTCCCTGTGTAGAGCGCCTTAACAAACGTGTGAACCGGATCCCCTTCAGGGTCGATGAGATCCGGTCGAGGAAACATCTCCCAGGGGTATCTTCCGGAGATGGGGTTGGCGCCAAAACTCGTAAGCTTACGGCTAAAGTTTCCCAGGAAACCCCAGGGGAGCCACCCGTCCCAAAACACCCTGTGTTTCTCTTCAGGAAGGATAGCAGGTATGTTGTTCTTGGAACGCTCTTCTAACTCAGCCCTCAGTTTCTCGTAGTAAGTGATGGTCTCGGGTTTTCCCATCAGATAGATTACAGGGGCGAGACTGACCCCATAGTCCCATAACGTCCAGGGAGATGGAACCTTCTTGAAATACTCCAGGCAATCGTTGCGAATGGTCGCTGTCTTCTTGAGCACACGAAGGATCTCACGCATCCGATCATAGTCAAAAGGTTTACCACAAACCTCTTCCAATGTTGGGATAAGAACCTCTTTGAATTGCCTCTCAAGGTATGGCTCCAAAAATGCATGGTCGGATTCCTGGTAGGGGGTCATCAGCTCTATACCCGCAACCTGAATGCCGAATTTCCGATAGAGGGATTCGGCATAGTGAGACATCTCAGGACAGACCCGACCTGCAATCATAAGATCGGGTATAGGAATTATAACATCCTCCCTTACGGGTATCCCCCTCTTTACCGCCTCTGCCATGCCCATGTGCAGTCTGTGATAGGAGCATGTATCCGGAAGCTCACCGGTACTCTCCGCTATCTCAAGGACCTGTTCCCCGGCCTTCCTTCCGGCACAATAGGCTGAATACCCTGCCATGAAGTGGCATTTCATATCCATGGCATATGCAAATATAAAAGGGACCCCGGAACACCACGCAACCTTCTCTCCCCTATCCTTCGCGGTTCTCAATTCCTGCCAGTGTTTATCGACCATAGGACCCATCATCCTTGTTGTCTCTAACCTATTTAATTTAAATTCCTGTGTCATTTAAGCACCTCCTTTCACAACCTCGACAAAGGCCTGTAACCTGGTTCTTATCTGTTCCAGGGACACCACCTCATGCTCCACCTCAATCATGACCTCTGGGATACCCTCTTTATCAAACCTCCGCTTTATGTCCGGATAGTAACACAGGTGGGGAGGACAGAACTTGATAAGCAGGCTGATCATACCTTTGGCATCGTTCTTCCTGACCTTGTCAACCATATGGTCCGTCCACAGGGTCTTCCAATCTCCCATGGTCGGATCGGGTGGTAGCTTCTTCATGTAACGGTCGGCCAGGGATTCTATGGGATCATCACCAGGTACGACTTCATTGGCAAAGTACCTCGAACCGACGTATGTGTCATCATCCACTACTACCATCCCTGTCTCTTCGATCAGATCGAGGATAGCCGTATGGGGGGTCTGACAAAGTCCACCAGTTAGAATCACTCTTATCTTACCGTTCTCAACATCCTTTCTCCCTTCCAGCTCAGGTAAGAGAGCTTCCAATAGTGTACTATGCTCCTCTTTGTCCATCAACATACTGGAATGAACGATAGCCAGCATCTCCCTTGCCTTAATCGTCCCAGGCCTCCTTTTCCTTAGTTCATAGACCTTATTCAGGAGAGACCGATTTCTATTGTAGACTTCGATGCTGTTATTGAGGGCTTCGTTGGTGATATCCTGTCCACTCCATTCCTCAACATTCTTTTTCATCCTTTTCAACTCGTGGATCAAGAAATCCCGAAAGGCGACGCCAGGATATAGGGGAGGCATATAAAGATACAGGAAATGGCGAGGAGGGGCATTCAATTCAATGGTGGAGGGTATCTCCTCAGCCTGAAGGCATGATCGGTAGAATATCATACCATCCATAAAATTCAGCTTTTCCTTCATCACATCATCGATAAAACTTCTCGTCAAACCACAATTGAAGTTGTGTACGTAGCTATGCCCTAGCGTGACCGCCTCGTTACCCCTCCACATCACCACCGGATGCATACCGGAAGCATGGACTATCTCCTCCGGGATGCGCATGGGAAAACAACCGATGATCTTCTTACCTGAAGCCTCTTTGCACCTGGTCAAACTGGTGTAAGGGTCAATTGATACCTCCGCAAACTTTGTTAAGACCTCTTCCATAAAGATATTCCTCCTTTATGCTGACTTATTGAAATTGCTCAAAAAGTCGGGGTAAAAGCTTTAGGTTCCCGTCTTCGCGAGAATTACGTTTTGAGATAAAATAACGTCATTCCTGCGGAAGCAGGAATCCTGTTAATAGTAGCAAAATACAATCTCCCATAACTCCGATTCCCTAAATCTGAACGCCAACTTGAGGAAGTTATTTAGTCCCCGCCCTTATCGAGAAGTTACGATAACTACCCATAACAGGTCGTAGTTTCAATTGTTTTAGGTTTCCGTTCAGAAACTACTTAACCCTGTTACGTAACAGATTGCGGTTTTATCGAAGACGTGTCTGAGGTATAGGGAAAGAGAATCCAGCAAGTAGGGTCGCAGAGTCAAATAATATCTATTGAGTTATGGATAAAAAAGCTGTATTATGGAGTAATTTTGGAACAAGAGAAGACTGTGCGAGAAGACTTCTTATCCGACAAAAAGATATCAGACCATTGGTGAAAAAGCAACTGAAAATAGTTGAACTCCAACCATGATTCGACAAGACGAATTCAAAGATAGATATAAGCGCGCCGTGGCGGACAATTTCGACCTGTCATGTAAAGAGACTGAACGATTCGAAGCCCGATGTGGCCTGTTTGGATGGTTGACAGTAAGGCTCTTGAGCCTGGCTCGCCCTTTGCCAAAAAGACCAGTCCTGGACGTGGGATGTGGCACGGGTATTTCCACTAAGGTGATAATGGATTCTGTTCAAAAAGGTGTAGGTGTTGTCGGGGTAGATATTTCACGAGAGATGCTTGAGGAAGCTAAAATGAAGTGCGAAAAAGCCGATTTCTATTTAGGTGATGCTGAATCTCTCTCTTGTGTCTGCCCTGGGCCATTTGGAGGCATATACTATACAGCATGCATATTCCTCCTCCCTGACATGGAGACCAGCCTAAGGGAAGCATCGAAGATCTTGGCTGATGGAGGCGCCGTAGCTGGTTCATATATGGAAACACTAGAAGGAAAAGAGGGGAACGACCTCATAACTTTTGCCAAGATGACCTGTCGCGACCTTGGGATTAGACAGCGCAAGCTGTTTTCTTTCGAGGAACTGGTTACAAACTTCAACAGGCTTTTTAGTAGTATTGTAAAAGAAGAAGTACGCTTTAAGATGGACAGGAAAGATGCGGAGACATTTTTTTCCATACCTGCTCAATCTGCATCGCTATTTCCAGGGCAGCCTGTTGATGTGAGATTGAAAAGGGTAAGGGAGCTCTTTGAGATCCTTGGCAGAGAAGAATACTATATCCTCTGGAAGCTGGTTGGTGGGCGAAAATAGGTGATCGGTTTTTCAGGGTATTTTTTGACAGGGAGCTTGTTTCAACTAAAATCGTACATTTAGTATATCGTGGAGGATTCCGAACGATAACGCAGCTAAATTTAATATATGGAAATCTATAGGTGTTTTTTTGCGCCTGCGGTGAAGTATCACTGATTACAGGAGGATGTTGGTTTGGCTCTATTCGAAAGAAATAAGAACATAAAGGTAGATCCTATCGAAGACGGCTTACTCAAGATAGAGGTATCCATGATAGATAACGTTCATCACATCTCTACCACTTTTCATGTTTCGTTTCCATCAAAGGAGATCACATACGCAGAAGCAGACTTTAAGAAAGCACCCTATGTACTGGTCTGCAAGCAGCTAAGTCAAAAGATGAAAAACCTTACCGGCCTTAGGGTTAACGGTGGGTTCACAGAGAGGGTAATCAAAGCCATAGGGGGAAAGGATGGTTGCCACCATTTGGTCGACCATACCCTGGAGATGGCCAAGAGCCTCGCCCAGTTCATAGATAAATCTTATAATTTTCCTATGGGAGAATATCTCGACGATGCTCCATTAATGAGGAAGAGGGTACTGGATGTTTATCCACAGATAAAGAATTATTGCTGGGCCTACAATGTTGCGAACGATCACCTGTTCACAAAGGAGGTTAAGTGCGGTCTTCAGGAGGATTTGGTGGTCTAGTTCGTGTCTGTCCACAAGTTATTTCGGCCTCGTCCCTTAGGTCGCATGACCTAATTTATGGATGGATACTCGTTCATTTTCCTATGAAAGTAGGTTTTTCTTTATTGAGGAATGCTTTCACAGCTTCCTGGTGGTCAACAGTCTTCATAAGCTCGGTCTGCATAGAAGCTTCATATGCCAGTGCTTCTTCTAAGTCCATCTGCCATGCCTTTTGCAGAAAGATCTTTGTCTTACCGATTGCCTTGGTAGCCGATTGTGATAGTCTCTCAGCAAGCTTGATCGCAGTCTCCTCAAGATCGTCCGGAGGCACCACATCATTTATTAGCCCCATGTCCAAGGCCTCTTTTGCGCTTATTATCTTACCGGTAAAGAGAAGCTCCTTTGCCTTTGCCATGCCCACGAGTCGAGGCAAGAAATAGGCCCCCCCCCAATCCGGTCCAATCCCTACCTTCACAAATACTTCTCCAAAACGGGCCTTTTCCGATGCTATAATCAAGTCACATGCGAGGGCCAGATTACACCCAGCACCAACGGCATCACCATTTACCATAGCGATAACGGGTTTCTCTAAAGAGGTTACACCTTTTACTGCACGGTGAACAAACCCCATTATAGTCTTCATCTTGTTTTCATCCTTAAGGTCTTTCCAGCCTTTAATGTCACCACCTGCTGAAAAGGCTCCTCCTGCACCGGTGATTACTACGGCACGCACATCATCCTCTTTCGCAAGGTTCTCGATAGTTTCAGCCAACCCTTCACGCATCTCAAAGCTAAAGGCGTTTAAAACTTCTGGTCGATTAAGGGTTACTATAGCGACAAATCCTCTCCTCTCCAGCAAGATCTCTTTCAACATTTTTTATTACCCCCCTTTACCTGTCAAAAACCATCCCTTTTCTGGATGATCCCTAAACTATCTATTTAACTCGCTTCTAATCTTTGCAATCTCTTCCCTTGCTCTGATCAATTCTTCACTTGTTATTCGTAAGCGACTGGCTAAAAGCTTGGCGAATACGCCGTAAAGTACAGAGCTTAAGGCCGTCTTGTCATCGCCTGATAACCTGCTTATGTAAGAGGCGTCTAGTGCGAGACAAACAGTCTCTTCTACCGCATACACAGAGGCAGGCCTTGCTGAATTGTCTGTTATGCCCATCTCACCGAAAACTTCCCATCTGCAATTGAGAACCCTGAGCTCTTGGCCCTGTTTCGTTATACGCACATCACCGGAAACAAGAAAGTGTAACCGGTTGTCAAATTCTCCTTCTTTAAAGATCGTCTCCCCTGGTTCATATTTTATCAACTTGCTCAAACTCACTAAAACATCGAGATCCTTTTCCTCAAAATACCTTAGAAGAGGCAATTCTATCAATGTTTCTATAACCTCCTTGTCATATCTTAAATGAACAGTTACCCTAAGGGACGATGCCGAAATAACTTTCCCAGACCTATCAGGTAGATAGGAGCTAGGAGATAGGAACCAGGTCAACCCTCCCTAGCTCCTAGCTCCTAGAATTTAGTACGTCGTCGAGGATACCGACCGATAACGCAGTGAAGTTTAATATATGGAAATCTATAGGTCGACTATTCCTCCTGTTTTACATTTTCAGATCGAACAAATCTGACCTAGCTTGCCCCTATCTCACTATTGCCACTGGACAATGGGCGTGGCGAATGACTTTATCCGCAACGCTCCCTAATAGCATCCTCTTTATTCGACTTAAGCCCTTTGTTCCTATGACTATTGCATTAAATTCTTCATCTTCCGCTATTTTGACGATCTCTGAAGCGACTGAACCCCATGCTACCCGTTCTTGACATTCTATATCTTTGTTAATGTCATGCGCAAGTATCCTTGCGCGGGATATAATGTCCTCCGCCTCCGCCTTCTTCTCCTCAAAAGCAGGGTCACGGGATAGCTCTTCATCTGATACCGGGTACAGAACCTCAACCACATACAATATGGTCAAATCCGGTTTGTACGCTTTGTAGTTTTTGCTAAATTCCGCAGCATATTTAACAGTCTTGTCCCCGTATTCCGAACCGTCAGTACATACTAGGAACTTCATATCATATCACCTCCTTGCTGAAATTGTTATCTTACCACTACGACCGGGCAGTGGGCGTAATTGATAACATCATCAGCAACGCTTCCCAGAAGCATTCGAGCTACCCCCGTCCTACCCCTTGTCCCTATCCATATAGTCTCAAACTCTTCGTCCTCTGCTATCCGTATTATCTCAGAAGAAATAGGTCCAACGACAATACGGCTGTCTGTGTTAACATCTGGAGCGATATTCGAAAAGATGGATTTTGCTTCCTTAATAATCTCTTTCGTCTTCCGTTGTTCCTGCCCATACTCATCGAAAACCGGCTTCTCTCTCCTTTTTTCACTCTTAATAACACGGATCAGTGTAACGTCAGCTTCATAATACTTTGCAAAATAGGAAGCATATTCAACCGCCTTTTTAGAATACTCTGAACCGTCGACACAAACCAGTATCTTCATTTCTTACCTCCTCTCTTAGGTAGTGTCCATCCAGAAACGGCTATTTTCAGCAATCTCTGCGCCTGCCTGCGCCTGCCTGTGCGTAGCACGCAGACAGGTCAGACTCAGATTTTAATCCTCAAAATACTTAATGTATTCCTGCGGTTAAAATCTTCGTCTTCCTTGACCTTGCAAAAACTATCTTATTTCTGGATGGACACTAGGTACGAGGCTGAAATAACTTCCACCTTTTGAGCATCTCATCTTCTGCTATCTAAAACCTGAGCATCAATTTGAGGAAGCTATCATCCTCATTCTTTATCACAAATAAAAGTACTATTTTATCAAGGTTTTTCAGTTTTTCAAGAAAAATATACCTCCCACTAGAAAATTAGTGGCTGAACGAAAACCCAGTTGATTGAGAGCCGGCCAAAGATGGGATGCGAGATGGGAGCTAATAGATGGCGAGCAGAGACACCATCACACCGGAAAACAAAAGCATCAAAATCCAATCGTATCTTTCTAACCTTCGTGCCTGAGGGTATCTAATAAGTATGTACGTCAGAAAAAACAAAGCAATGATGGGAAGTGCAGGCAAAAAAACACAAAAAACTTGGGCGACAAGAATGGCAGTTGCAAGCCCTAGGGCAGCTACAGGTAAATAGACCGACAGTCGACCATTTTTCACCATATCTCCAAGACTTTTTCCTGCCAAATTATCGTTCATTCCAAACTTCACAACCGCTGCGGAGAGAAACGCCACCATAATCCAATCTGAAACGCCAAAGACCGGCAGAAGTTTATCAAAGCCCGGCACAACTATCTTGACAAGCAAGAAGTCCCAAGCAGGTGGTTGACCTTCCATTGCGCCCTCATAATACATCTCAATGCTTCCGGCAATCCGCTTTGTGGGTCCGCTCGTAAGACTGAAAAGGTCGGCAAGTGACATAACAATGCATACTGGAACGAGTTCAGCGGGTCGCTTAAGGGGAGTTACAATCCATGTACCGATGAGGTTAGCAAAAACAAGGAGGTTTGCAGAGCCTATTATGAAAACTATGCTGCGTATATTACCTGTTTGACGGACAAATATAAATAAACCAACCCCCACGGCCAGTACAAATGAGATACAAAAAAGACGATGACCGGGAAGATTCTGAAGGTACCATTCCCCATAAACTACGAAGATTGCTGTCAGAATTGATGCAAGGACGATGAAGAATAGCACAGCGGCTGGAATCGCAATATTGAAAAAGGCTTCACCCGTTGTAAATATCAAACCAGCTTGAAGAACTGAAAAGGAAACGAGGAACCACAGACAATACACAGCAGCAAACGTTAATAATGCGATAGCCCGGTGTTTAACTAAGGTCCTCAATTTACAGTCACACAATATTCCAAGTTATCCAAAAGCCGCCAAACCGCTTGTACGAGAAACCTTACTGACTCTACCATAGCCGATAGCCTTGGCATCTGCTACAACACACAAACGAAGGCTACGTTCATCAAGGGAAGACGAAAAAGTTCATACCGACATTGAAGATATCATATCTAAGCCACTTGCGCAAGTTGGTTTTCTCTTGTGTTTTTCTCTTACTCTGGTATAATAATAAGCTTCAAATAGCAATCGGTCGAGAAATGGAGTGGACTACAACTAAATTGATAGGTATTGCTTGAGTTATGTTGCGAACAGGGTAGGAGAAATATATGTCAAAAGCTAAAAGGGATTACTTCATTGCCTGTGTCGAAGACGGGTCTCTTTCTATGAGGCCTTACTGTGGTGGCTGTGGGGTTCAGCTAAACGAGAACTACTATTGTGAAAATTGCGAGCGCCAATGCCGTTGTACCCATATCAAATGCGAAGACAGTGATGCCTATGGGCTGGCGGACGCCCTTATCAAGAAAAATGAGAGTTTCAATAATTTTACGGCAGAGATATTAGTCAGGCCGTCTAAAGTTAATTCCTGATCGAACATCATTATTGTGCAGAGACACAAAAGAGGTGTACGTCGTGGGAGAGGTAGGGGACAAAGAATTTCTTAATGATAGCGTTGAAGGTGTTAGCCCGACTTTAGAGAAGACCACTTGCACAAGGTCCAAAGAGTACTTGACCAAAGAAGAGGAGGCTATCCTTGCTGATATACGGGCCCTCCATGAGGAGGCCATGGCAACCAAGGATAGGCTAAAGGTTTTGAGTGTCAACCCGAATACGGACGCGTCTCGACAACTAACCAAGTTATCAATGGAGCATGAGCGACTGGCCTTGACAGACAAGCTGAACGACCTCAGGAGAAGGCGTATCGAGCTTGACAAACACAGAGAGGAAGCGCATCACCGTAAGATGGTAACGTTGGGACACGAAGCCCCATGAATTTTATAGTTATTTATTTCCGATTCCCTAAATCTGAGTGTTAACTCGAGGAAGTTATTTCCGTCCCCGTCCCTAAGTATAATGTGCACAAATAGGGTAAGGGTAAACTGAGGTTCACCCTTACCACCTTCTTGATCTTCAACACTGAGAGCGCAAAAAGAAAATCCGCAAAGTATCACGTCAACCTTTCATCAAAGCATTTGCCGCAATTACCCGCTGTATCTCATTGCTCCCCAGGATCACCTCGCTAAACTTCGACTCCCTGTATAACCTTTCAATAGAGTACTCTTTCGATAAACCGTAAGCTCCATGAACCTGTAGGGCGTCAGAGGCCACTTCCCTTGCGGCGGCGCCGGTGAATATCTTCAGAAGTGCGGATTCAGCTGAGACATTTTCTCCTTTATCCATCTTTGCACCCACAGAATAAAGAAAAGCACGACTGGCAGCTACTTTTGAGGCCATTGTTGCCAGGTTCCATTGAGTCATTTGAAATTTTTGGCCGATCGGAATGCCTCTGTGAGTTTTTTCCTTTGCATATTGTACTGCAAGGTCAAGGGCTGCCTGGGCGAGACCAATATTACTTGCGCAGCATGTTACCTTGGCGAAGACTTCCACGCCTAAGAGAATGCTGAAGCCTTTGCCTTCTTCTCCCAGTATGTTCTTGCTTTCAACCCTAGCATCCTCAAGTATGATATCACCGTTGTCCGCACCATCGAGAGCGACAAACTCTTCTCTTTTCCCTGCTGTATATCCTGGATTCTTTGTCTCAACCACAAAGGCAGTTACCCCTCCTTCTGTCTGAGCGAATATAACTGCTATGTCGGCTATGCTCGAATTGGTTATAAACCGCTTAGTTCCGTTAAGGACCCACTCATCTCCGTCTTTGACCGCGATGGTTTTTAGCTGCTTAGGGTCAGATCCTGTCCCGGGTTCGGTAAAGGCCCAGGCGCCCTTCAATGAGCCTGTCAATAACCCTCTGAGATATTTTTCCTTAAGGTAATCACTGGCGAAAGATAGAAACCCATAAGATGCCATGGAGCATACAAGAGGAAAGAATATACATGGTAAGTAACTATAAGATATCTCTTCAATGGCCAGGAGGAAACTGACAAAGGATGCACCTGATCCACCCCATTCCTGTGGAAAAGCCAGGCCGCTTATCTTCATGTCCGTAATCTTCGCAAGAAGATCGTCAGGTATCTTCTTTTCTCTCTCGATCTGACTGACAAGGGGTGAGATCTCCTTCCTGGCAAACTGCCTAATAGTGTCTCTTATCTTGAGTTCTTCCTCTGTAAAATTATAATCCATTTTTGACCTCCTTTCAAATTTGGTCGTGGTATAGGTTTTCAGATATTAAATTTCACTGCGTTATCGGTCTGAATCCTCGACGACGTACTAAATATACGATTTACTCAGATTCCTCCCTCTGGCTTTTTGGAATTTAATATCTGAAAACCTAATAGGGGGTTGCAACAAGGCTTTACGTATAACAAGTAATCGAATAGCCCCCCCCGACAATTTGAAGCTCATAATTGAGTTTCAAAATTTCTGATATATGAAAACCTATATGTTAAATATTAAGCGTATTCATAGTATTTAAGTAGTTGCCTTTTTTGCAACGTATCAAAGAGATTTTTTGTTGTCAAGAGCTATGTTGTTCTTCAGGACAAATCGGATAGAAATGGGGTTGACCGAGGGGGCAAATTGATTTATAGAATAATGATACAATCTTAAAAGGGGGATATTTTCATGTCTTACACACCTGGTTACATAGAGTTACACAGAAGCGGTGAGTTGCAAAAGAGGATTGACCTCTTACGCCAATTCCTGAGAGAATGCAGATTATGCCCGCGGAAATGCGGCGTAAACCGCCTGGAAGGTGAGACGGGTGTCTGTCAAGGTGGGGCAGAGTTGATGGTATCCGGTGTTGCTCCCCACTTTGGTGAAGAGCCGCCCTTAGTAGGGCTTTATGGATCAGGCACCATCTTTTTGACGCACTGTAATCTGAGGTGTGTCTTCTGCCAGAACTACGATATTAGTCACCTGGGATCTGGTCATATAACCACTACTTCAGAGATGGCAGGTTATATGTTAAGGTTGCAAAGGATACGGTGTCATAACATCAATTTCGTTACCCCAACCCATTACGTCCCTCAGATTCTGGCATCCCTGCCGGAGGCGATAGATTCAGGGTTAAGGATTCCTTTAGTATTCAACTGCGGAGGGTACGAATCCCTAGATGTAATCAAATTACTGAATGGTCTCGTGGATATCTACATGCCGGATGTTAAGTATTTCGACGGAGAGGTTGCAAAGAGATACTCAAAAGCCCCCGACTATCCTGAAGTAGTAAAAGAGGTGCTTTTGGAGATGCACCGTCAGGTAGGCGATTTAGAGATGAGTCAAGAGGGGACCGCTGTGAAAGGATTACTAATCAGGCATCTGGTTATGCCTGAAGGCCTGGCAGGCACCCAGGATCTATTGGAGTTTATCGCAACGGATGTGTCAAGGGGGTCTTATGTTAATATAATGGCCCAATACCGACCTTTATACAAAGCAAATGATTTCCAAGAGTTAAACCGGAGGATTACTATGCGGGAACACAAAGAAGCGATAGAGATGGCGAAAAAGGCCGGGCTGCACAGGGGGTTCTAAGTATAGATTTTCAGATATTAAATTTCACAAGGCCAGAGGGAGGAAACCGAGTAAGTCGTACATTGTAGTACGTCGTCGAGGGTTCCGACCGATAACGCAGTGAAATTTAATATATGGAAATCTATAGT
>Ga0209345_10001309_pt1 | contig 29965 bp, 38 predicted proteins | sample Cruoilmetagenom7_FD_187294 | JGI IMG/M metagenome (GOLD analysis project Ga0209345, IMG submission 187294) | Oil polluted marine microbial communities from Coal Oil Point, Santa Barbara, California, USA - Sample 7 (SPAdes) (version 2) | ecosystem: Environmental > Aquatic > Marine > Oil seeps ...
TTAATGTTTCTATATCAACATACCAAACCTAACAGGTTTCTAAAACCTGTTAGGTTTATTACAGAGTTTAAATAAGTAATTTTCCAATAATAAATACTGTATATTAGTACTAATGAAATACAATTTGCTAGAAAAAGAACTAAAAAAAAGAGTAAAAACTGAATACATCTGGGGAAGAAAACAAGCCAATGACTTTGATAGCTTAACAAACTTTATTTATTCAATAAACAGGTTTGACTTGCTTGAAAAAAGAATTGAATCAGCGTTTTCTTCAAATTTAATGTATAAAGAATTGAAAAATTATGCGTTAAATAGGTGGTTTAATTTTTGGTCGGCGAATGCTGTTGAGCATCTATTTTGTGAACATGAAAATGTAAATCCTCATTCAAATTCAAAAGATAAATTCATAGATTTTTATATTGATGATATTCCTTTCGATCATAAAACAACTGTTTTCCCAAAAGGCTTCAAAAAATCGGTTCCTTATGCTTTTGAACACAAAAGAGAATTAATTAAATGGTTATATAAAAATCAGAGTCAGCAACAACGCAAGCATTTAAAAAACAGACTTTTTATTGTTCTAGTAAATTATAATGATGAAAACAAGCACTGGAAATTAAAAGCTGAAATAGATTGGCTGAAAAACATAATTTCAAGTTATTTAAGTACTTTTGATGTTCAAAATTTGGAAACTTTTAATTTTCAGAATTCAATAGTGAAATCTGATATTATTTGGGCAATTAAATGAGGATTAAATAAATTCGTCATTGCGAATGAAATGAAGCAATCTGTTAGTCAGGAATGAGATAACCACGTCACTTTGTTTCTCGTTATGACATTAAATTGATATATTAAGAGTACACAAATTACATGAATTACATAGGTTCGAAACATAAACTATCTTCTTTTATTAAAAACACAATTTCTGAAACTGTGAATTCAAGTTTGTCAGAATTTGTGTTTTGTGATTTATTTGCCGGAACTGGAATTGTGGGTCGCACATTTAAACCATTGGTTAAACACGTAATTGCAAATGATGTTGAGTATTACAGCTATGTTTTAAATAGAAATTATATTGGCAATTATAAAAGTTATAATTATTCAAATTTCATAGAGACTTTAAATGGTTTAAAAGGAGTTGAAGGTTTCGTATTTGAAAATTATGCCGAAGGAGGAAAGAAGGGAAGATTGTATTTTTCTTCAGAAAATGGAAAGAGAATAGACGCTATTAGAATAGAAATTGGAAACTGGAAAATTCAAGGTAAAATTGATGAAGATTTGTATTTTTTCTTACTTGCCTCTTTAATTGAAAGTGCTGATAAGGTGGCAAATACAGCATCGGTTTATGGAGCTTATTTAAAACAGATAAAATCTTCAGCTAAAAAAGAACTTGTTTTAAAGCCAGCTTCTTTTGTTGAAACAAATAAAGAACATCAAGTTTTTAATGAAGATGCCAATGAATTGATAAAGCGAATAAAAGGAGATATTTTGTATTTAGATCCGCCATACAATGCACGTCAATATGGTTCTAATTACCATATTTTAAATACTATTGCCAAATACGATACGTTTGAACCACAAGGGAAAACAGGTTTGCGTAATTATTATAGATCGTCTTATTGTAAAAAAAATGAAGTCAAAAAATCTTTCGAAAATTTGATTAAAAATGCTACCTTTAACTACGTTTTTTTGAGTTATAATAATGAAGGTTTAATGACTGAAAATGAGGTGAAAAGCATTATGGAAAAATACGGAAAGTATAGCTTAGAAACCATAAATTATCAGAGATTTAAGGCTGATAAAACTGAAAATAGAAATCACAAAGCAACTTCAACAGTTGAATATTTACATATTTTAGAGAAACAATTATGAAAGCACAACAATACAATAAATTATTTGATGAAGTAATAGCAAAATATCACATTATAGATAGTGTAGATCAGCCATTTGAAAATCCTTACGATAAAAAATCTTTTGAACATTTATTATATAGAAAAAATTGGATTGATACAGTACAATGGCATTATGAAGATATAATTAGGTTACCAGATATTGATCCAGTTGAGGCCATTGTTTTAAAGCGTAAAATTGATGCTTCAAACCAAGATAGAACAGATACTGTTGAGTATATCGACAGCTATTTTTTAAACAAATTTAAAGATGTAAAAGTTAAAGAAGGGGCAAAAATTAATTCTGAAACTCCTGCTTGGGCAATAGACAGACTTTCAATTTTAGCCTTAAAAATTTACCATATGAATGAAGAAGCAACAAGAACATCTGCTTCTGACGATCATAGAGCTAAATGCCAGGAAAAATTAAACGTTTTATTAGAACAACGCGTAGATTTATCTACAGCCATTGACGATTTATTAGCCGATTTTGCTTCTGGAGAAAAGTATGTGAAAGTTTACAAACAAATGAAAATGTATAACGACGAGGATACGAATCCGATGTTGTATGCAAAAAAATAAAATTTAGAATAGTTTACAAAAAAGGTGTTGAATCGTTTGGCTTAAAACATAAAGGGTATAATAATGTCCAAATTGGTAGAGACCATAAGTATGGTTTTGGTGGAAAAGAAGAACAAGATGATAACCTTGGTGGTTCACAACTTAATTGGTTAGACTTTGGTGCTAGGAATTATGACGCTACTTTGGGTAGGTGGTTTGTACTTGACCCCAAAGCTGATGATATAATGCAAATTGGTATTGGGGTAGATTGGACTCAATCTAAGAGCGAATGGTCTAAAGCAAATGTTTTCCTCTCGGGAAGTATTACTTTTAAATAAAAGCTTAATTGGGTACAATTGGATAAGCTTTGGATATATTTCAATTAGTTTTAAGTATAAATCTAATAGGAAATAATTCTGTAAATAAAAAAGAAAGAGAGTTTTGAACTCTCCTCCTTTCTAGGTTAAATCCTCAATTGGTGAATTCGGAGCTGTGTTTTTAACAGACTCGATTCCGTTGTCTCTGGCATACGAGGTTGTATACATCTCACTCATACCGATAATTTCACCATTGGCTGCTTTAAGCACAAAGTAATACTGCCCATTAGAAGCTATTCTTTTGTCATACCTACTATCGTAGGGTGAATTAGCTTTAACAGAAGTTATTCCATTTAAACAATTTTGCTTTGTGGTGTATCCTTCGCCATGAAGAATTATTTCACCATTTCTCGCTCTTAACCTGTAGCGATATTCTGAACCAGATTTATAAATCTGAAATTTTGGATTGTTCATAATTTAAAATTTAAGAACATTCATACTAAAAAATTTAAACCTTTTTCCATCTTATTCAGGATGATAAAATTAATTATTGGCTACTTTAACAAGCGAAATAGTTGCAATAGCAATTAGGGCAACAGACAACACATTTGTAATTATCTTTGCATTCCTATCACGTGCTTTAACACAAGTATTTTTATAGCATAACTCTAAATTGTCAACTTTCGTTAATCTTCTCATAAAGTTTGTTTTAGATTAAACATTTCCTTCTCACCAAGCCCGAAGGTTTAAGCTATTTTTCTTTTGAAACACCCTTGAAAGGTTTATCATCTGATGTTTTAATATCCATGAATCTTCCAGTTTCAGAGTCTCTTTTGACCCATTTGTTTGTTTTTGGATTTAATACCTGTATGCGTTTTCTAACAGCACCTTTTCTGCTATTATCTTTCGGTGGATTTGTTGCCATAATTTGATCGTTTTTGTTGTTTTATATATGGTAATGCTGAAAAAAATCTATAAATTGCCATAGCATGGAAAATTGTAAAGAAAAAGAAGCATTACATTATGAATAAAGACGTTGAAAGCATCGCTTCATTTGAAGAAAAAACTGATGCAATACAAGAATTAATTACCCCAGAGTTTTTAAAAAGGATGATAGCTTATTCAATTTTTAGATTTGATAAAAGATTCAATATTAAATTTGATTTGAATAAAGGGTTTAGAGGAATAATGATTGATGATATTATTTCAGAAACAATCGAATCTTTTTTAAAACCAAATGGTAGAAATTGGTATGTGGATAAATATCCTGTTTTCGAAACACAGTTTATTAGTGCTTTGGATAGTGTTATTTCCAATACTATTAAAAAGGAGTTACCAAGAACAAATCAAACCGTTGAACTACTTGATGGCGATAATACTGATTTTGATGAAGATGAAACATACGATGAAGAAATTAATGAGTGCATAAGAATCTTAAAGCAGTTAAAAGCAACAGATGATGAATTATTATTATTTGAACCCTATATTGTAAATAGGATGAAAAGAGAAGATTTAGCGAATGAATTTGGAATAAGCGTAGATGAACTTACAAATATTAAAAAGAGATTAGACCGAAAGATACCTCTGTTAAGAGCGGAATTAACTAAAAGAAGTAAGATATGAAAAAGTCATTTGTAAATAAGGTTGATGAGTCAATAAAGAAATCAATTCTCAAAGGTGATGAGGCAGTTATAAATGAGTATTTAATTTCTCAAGGTTACGATGTTTCTAAGGTTGATGAATTAGCAGATAAAATTAGTAAAAAACAAAATTTCCTTTTAAAGGGCATTATCAACGAACAAAATAATGATAGTTTATTGGAAAAAGCATCACTATATTTTGAAGATGCTATTTCAAAGAATTTAGATAAACCTATAAGTTATCTCAAGAGCTTAATACTTAATAATGAACTACAGGTTCAATATCGTAATTTAGAAAACTTAACCTCAGAGAATATTAAGGATATAATTAAAGACCAAAATCTAATTGAAATTCTAGAAGAGTTAGATGAAAAATAGAAGAGGGAGCACTAGAGCTAAACAGTTTTTGAATGAAATTGGAATGGGTGAAATTTCTAAAATCCCAATGAAAAGAATTGTTAGTAGTTTAGGTGCGATTTATATTGAGGAGCCAATCAACAATTCTGATGGTAAAATTATTCGAGGAAAGAGTAAAGCAATTATTAAGGTTAATTCTGAAATTCCTTATGATGAAAGAAAACGATTTACAGCAGCTCATGAAGTTGGACACTTACTAATGCATGATAAATTAGACTTAGAAGTTCATGATGAAAACTCAAATACTCTTAACTGGTTCAAGAATGCAGAAAATCAAGCAAAAAAAGGCAAACAGGAATGGGAAGCAAATGATTTTGCTTCGGAATTATTAATGCCTGAAAAACTATTTCGAGAAGAAGCCAGTAAGGAAGCTTTTTCACCTAAATTAGTTAAGAATTTAGCAAATAGATTTAAGACTAGTATAACATCAACTATTTACAGAATCTTAGATTTAGATGTTCACCCTCTTTTCATTGTGTATATTTATAAAGGTAAAGTCAAGTACTGGAAAAAATCAAATGATTTTTGGGTAAAGGTTAAAGAAAATACAACTCAAACACCTCCTGATGATTCTGTAGCTTTGGAATATATTGAAGATGGCTATAATTATATTTATTCTGGTAATGATAAAGCACAACCAATTTATAAATCTACTTGGTTTGAATTAAAAGGTGACGAGGAAGATAGTCCGTTTTTTGAATATTGTGTTCCAACTAAACAATATAAAAATATAGTAAGTGTAGTATGGCAAGAATAGTTTTATTCTAAAAACACATGGCACCAATAATGAAATGCTTCTAAATTGTGTTTTTTCAATTTGTTTAAGAAGGTATGCTCTCTACTTGTAATGGTCCATTTTGACATATCAGCTTTTACATCAAACCGTATAATATCTGTTTGCTCTTTTTCGATTATTTTTGCTAAATAAGAAGCTTTAGCAACTGCGATTTGAGCTTGTGGTTGCCTAAACTTATCCCCATAAATAAAATTATTTAATCCAGATACACCTTCTTGCATTAACTTGAAAGTATTTGCATCGTATTTCCCATAAGAACAGTAATAAAAAGAACAATTAATAATATCATCAATGATAATCTGAAAATTATCAGCATTAAAACCTTTATATGCTAATTCACTTTTAGCTACATTGATAAAGTTATCCCTAACATTTTGGATAGAAGTAATTCTGTCAAATATACCCGCAACATCATAAATTTGCTTCATTACTTCTTTAGGTTTACTCAATGGTACTCCAGTAGTATTTGGTCCATATGCTGTTAACTTATCTCCTAAGATAGCTTCTAATGTCGGGACCACTACTTTTAATGGAGACTTTTCCTCTTTTAGTAAGAAATGAGAAACATCTATTTCCTGAATTTGTAAATATGGATTGGGTTCATAAACAATATCAAGTAATATATTATTCGTGCTACCTTCTTGAGATGATATTGGAGTATAATGTAATTTAAAATGTTGCTTTTCAATATCCGATTTAGATTTTCTTTTATGTTCTTCCCATTTTGTAAATCCAGTATTAACGACAACTTCATCCAAAACTTTATCAATATTTTGTTCTTTATCCTCAATAATTATATCAATATCGATAGAGAAACGTCTCGGTTCTTGAATCATCAACATCAATGCTGTTCCACCTTTGAATATGAAATTTAGATTAGAAGATTTAAGTGATTCTAGTAATATTAATGCTCTAATTACTTTTTCAATTATTATTGGGTCAGCCTTGAATTCAGCTCTTTTTACCTTAATCCATTCTGGATTTAAACTTTCAATTGAAATCATAGCAAGTTGTTTTTTTCTAAGATGAATTTAACAAAATCTAATTTTCTCCTTCTTTTAGCATATCGATAAAGTTTATCTAAATTAATAGATTGATATTTAAAGGCATTATCTAAAATATTATCTAAATCTCGTCCTTGATAAGTTTGAAATAATTTATCATCTACAATAAGGTCAACTAGTATTTTCTCAAGACTTGGGGTTTGTATTTTTTCTATTTTCTGAAGCGGAGAATCAGTGACTAAGTTTTTAATTATAATAATTGGCTTGGTTGTTTTAGCATAACGGTTTAAAACATCTTTTGAAGGGTTTAAAAAAACATTTTCTCTTATTTCAGAAAGAAAATAAAATATGTTTTCTTCAGCATCTTTCTCTACTTCTATAATGGTTTCATAATGACTAGGCACATGGAGCATCCATTGAATAATCCATTTTGTTGACCAAATACTAATATCCAAAAAAGGAAATTCCTTTTTCAATTTTGAATATATTCTTTTATTAGCAATTGAAATTATAGGTTTAAACTCCCTCTGCTCGCCAACTTTATATTTCCCTCTTCCTATGCGTTGTATTATTCCCTTATTTACTAATTCATAGATGCGCCAGTTAACCGTAGATTTTTTGACATTAGAATCAAACTGTTTATAAAACTCTAGAATTTCAAGTACAGATATAGAATTGACCTTGTCAAAACATCTTTTAAAAGCTTCAATATTTAGTTTGTTATTAGAAATAATTGTAATTATTTGTCACAAAGATACAAAAACTATATTTCGGCAGCAAATGCATTTTAGTGACAATATATAGTTCTTAGTTTAAAAGGTAGTTTAAGAGTTAATATAGCTCATTATTAAACTGTTGGTGCATGATATGATAGAGGTGTGATATTCAGGAAATAAAAAACCTCTCATTTTTTAAAATATCAGAATGACATCATAGATTTGATATTAGAAAGTAGGGTTTTAAGAAAAAAATAAGGAAACTACCGAAATTGAATTGGAAAACTCATTAATAAAATAATAACTTGAAATAACTTGCTATCAAGGTCAAAGAATTTCATGTCTGATAAATTAAGAACAGACCAAATACCTTGCGGATGGAGTTTTAAAAAGATAAAGAATAAAATCACTTTTATTTTAAAACCATTTAAAGAATTTAATCAAATGAGTATACAAAATATAGCTGTCCTAAAAGTGTCCTATTTAGTTCAAACCTCAGTGTTTACATTGGCTCAAGTTATAGCTAATAAGAATGTCCTTTTATTAATAAAGCCTATAACATAGTTTAGACATTAATATTTAAAACTAATTGAAAATGAGCAAACATAAGTATATAAAAGTACCAATACCGAAGTTGAATTGGAGTTCTTGGCAAATCACAAGGTTTGTCTTTCTTGTAATCATAGCTTTTAGATTAGATGGAAAAGAAGAAATAATAGCACTTCTAAAAGTTCTTATAAAACTTTGGTCAGGATAACAGTTTATAATGAATAGAAATAATTTAACAAGGTGTTGGTGGTGAGATTATTAATTTTCTAAAAAACACTCGATTCAAATTGTCCTTTTCTGTTCAAATACGAACTCATAGATTCGAAAAAGTAAAGTGTAATTTAAAAAATATTCAAAATGAAAGACGTATTTAATTTTACTATATTCTTGATTTTTTTGCTGGTACTGGCGGGATTGCTTTGGGCTATTCCAATTCCAAAAATTAATACAATTGGAGATTTATTTAATAAAGTTTTAACCCCAATTTCAATACCGTTATCATTGATAATTAGCACGAAATTAGGAATTAAAAAATACAAGAGATATAAACATACTAAAAAGGATAAATCTCCGTAGAAAATACTTGGACATATTATTTTCATTTTATAGCTTTGAAGTAATAGATACGTTCTTTAAATTATTGCTATGAATTGAGAAAGATTGCTATCTACATGAAAAGGATGGTACAGGTCAATTATCTAAACGATGTTCTAACTCTTACAGATGAAACACCTTTTTTTTGATAGATCCATTTTTATCCAATTAATAAGTTAAAATGATAAACTTTAAACAACCTGTTTTTTCGTATTCCCAACAAACACGTTACCGTCATTAATTATTACAGGACGTTTTAAAAAAGTATATTCATCTAAAATTAACCGACGATAATCAGCCTCAGTTAGCGTTTGATTTTTTAAATCCATTTCCTTGTATTTTTTAGCACGTCTGCTAAACAGCACCTCATAACTATTTGTTAAGGCATACAACTCATTTAACTGTTCAACTGTAATGGGTTGTGTTTTTATTTCTTGCAAAATAAATTCTGAAGTATCCATTTCTTTCAAAATTCTTCTACAGGTATCACACGTTTTTAGGTGGTATATTTTTTTCATAAAAATTTTAATATTTAAGCAAATGTAAGTTCTTTTCTTATAAATTTGAAATCATAAAAAATAAACAAATGAATTTACATATTGACAAACTAAAAAAATCTAGAAAACTCACTTTAAAATTAATTGAAGGGTTAACTATTGACCAAGTGAACAAAATTCCTGAGGGATTTAACAATAATATTGTTTGGAATTTAGCTCATTTGGTAGTAATACAGCAGTTGCTTTGTTATAAGATGTCTGGTTTAGAATGTAAAATTTCAAATGAAATGATTGCTGAATTTCAAAAAGGGGCAAAACCAACTTATAAAGTTTTAAGTGAAGAATTTCAAATAATTAAAAAGCAATTTATCGAGCTTCCAGAGGTATTAGAAGAAGATTTAAACAAGGATATTTTTAAAAATTATATTGATTATACAACGAGTGTTGATGTAACTTTAAAAAATATTGAAGACGCTATTATTTTTAATTTATTCCACGAAGGAATTCACTTAGGTATTATTCTTCAATTAAAAAAATTAGTTTAGTGTTATGAGTTTATTTGCTATTGTTTCCATCTTAATTGTTATTTCTGCACTATTTGGCTATTTAAATGTTCGGTTTTTAAAACTACCAACCACTATTGGTTTAATGGTAATTACCATTGTATTTACGTTATTGGTTTTAGCAACTAGTATGTTTAATGATACGTTACTGGAACAAGAAAAATTGTTTATTTCTCAAATAGACTTTAAAACAGTTTTGTTAGATGTAATGTTAAGTTTTTTACTGTTTGCGGGAGCATTGCACACAAATTTTCAGCAGTTAAAAGTACAGCGTAAACCTATTTTAGCTTTTGCAACCTTTAGTAATTTAACGTCGACTTTTTTAGTAGGTACTTTTGCGTATTTTATTTTAGGCTTCCTAAATCTAGAAGTAGACTATATTTATTGCTTACTTTTTGGAGCCCTAATTTCTCCAACCGATCCAATTGCTGTTTTAGGAATTTTAAAACAAGTCGGTGTACCAAAAAAATTGGAAACTAAAATTGTTGGTGAATCTTTATTTAATGACGGTGTTGGTGTAGTTGTGTTTTTAACTATTTATCAAATTGCAAAAGGAGGCGGAGATATTACTTTTGGCTATGTTGCCGAAATGTTTTTGGTTGAAGTCGTTGGTGGTATTGCGCTTGGTTTATTACTTGGTTGGATAACATACAGACTTTTAAAATCTATTGATGATTATGATGTAGAAGTTATTATTACGGTTGCAGCCGTTATGGGCGGTACTGTTTTAGCACAATACTTTCATTTATCCGCACCTTTGGCAATGGTTACAGCAGGTTTAATTGTTGGGACTGACACCGTTCGAGATTCATCAATGAGTGAAATCACTGAGCAGTATGTAGATAAATTTTGGGAATTGATAGATATCTTATTGAATACCATTTTATTCGTTTTAATAGGAATGGAAATTTTGATTCTTACTTTTAACAATCAATTTATTTTAGCGGGACTAATTTTAGTACCTACTTTATTATTTGCACGTTATTTATCATTGATGTTACCCATTAAGTTGTATGCTAAAAAATTAGATTTTGTTCCAAAAACAAATTTAATAATGACTTGGGGAGGTTTAAGAGGAGGAATTTCAATTGCATTAGCTCTTAGTTTAACAACTGAAATGCACCGTGATTTATTTTTGGTAATTACTTATATCATTGTAGTTTTTTCTATTATTGTACAGGGGTTAACAGTAGGAAAATTAATAAAGAAATTAGGCAATTAAAGCTTAGTTAAGGTAATAAATATATCCCACATGAACCCATAAAAGCCAATCATTGTATTTATTAGCAACATCTTGTCTAGCATGTAATCCATCCACATAATTTGAGAAAAAATATTGCCAACGAGATTCAATAACAATATCGGAATAATAGCTTAATTTTCGTCTAGTTCCAACACCAAGAGTTGCAGACATTGTAATTCCAGATGTAACTCTTGCAGCGTCTGGATATTTTGTTGGATCCCATTTAGGGTACAATATACCTTCATCTCTCCAATTTCCATCATCTGAATACATAGAAGGGTCGTAGAAATCTACAAAAACACCACCGCTTACATATGGAGACCATTTTAAATCAGGAATTCTCCTTGATCCAAAGTCAACAATATCTACCCAATGAAATTCTAATTGAGCACCAAGATTGACTAGATACGTTTTTCCATGATGGGCTCTAAGTTTTAGAGCAGCCTCCGAAAGTTGTCCAGTATTACCATCAATAGCATCTATCCACTGTCCAAAATGATCGAGTTCTGCAGACATATAGGATAATTCTGCTCTAACTCTAAAATGTTCAGCCCAATAATTGGTGCGTTCGTTCCAACGGTATCTATAATCGGTAAAATTGTAGTAATATATTAATCCTATTCCAAAACCAACATTACCACCTACATTACTCATAAAATGATTTCGTTGTCCGTAATCGGTAGTGAATGAGGCAGAACCAGAAATAAACCCTATTTCGTGGCTACTTTCGTCTTGTGCCTGAATGTTTAACAGGGAAAAGAAAACTAAAAAAAAGGTTAATCTAAGTAACTTTTTCAAAATTAGGGGTTTTGTTATTTCAAATGTACTAAATTATTGGTGAAAACAAATAACTTAATCTATGTTAATAAATTCATTAAGAAGATCCCAATTTGCTTTTAATTCAATTTTTTTATCTAAAAACTGAATTCGTTCAGGTTGTTTTTTCAATAAAAAATCTCCTGTATCCCACTTCCTATTTCTATTCGTATCAATCAAAACTTTAATAATATAGTTGTCAGGAGGTAATAATTTAAAATTGACAACTTGTGGGTTGTCAATAATTTTTTGACGAACTAATTCTCCATTTTCACGTGTTAATTCAACAATAAAGCCCGCATCTAATTCACTTCTAACTTCGAAAACTATGGAGCCATAATCTTCAATGGTTTTAGTTGAAAGGTTTAAAGTTAATGAGTCGTTTGTCATTTCATAAATATCGGTAACCGCTTTTGGCAAGATATTTATGTTGTATAAATCGGAATGTTTTTTTGGAATTTCAATATATAATTTTGATTTATTTTTTGAAATGAATGTTGTGAAATTAACCGCTAGGGTGTCTTTATCAGTAATTTTAATTTTTGAATTATCAATTTTAATAATTGGCGTATTCGATTCTAAAAATAATGTATCTAATAAATGTAGTTCTGCAGTTGTATTAGGTTGAAGTTTTAAGGTATCAATTTTTGAGCTTCTTGGAAAAAGAACAAAATCCTCATTAAAATCATCTTTTGAAACATTAAAAATTAAGGAATCTACTTCAAAAGGTGAATACCATAAATTTAAAGTGTCTTTTCCTTCTTCAAAAATTAATTGTGGTTTATAATTTACTGGTTTTTCACTCAAAAGTTTAACTTCCATTCCTTTAGGATTCCCTTGATATGCAAATAATAAATGTCCAGAATTATTTTCCTTTGGGCGAAAAGCTCTAAACTTTGGAAAAGCTTTAAAAAGAGAAAGATTAAAATCTTTATCCGTTGGGAGCACTAAAGTATCGTTTAAAAACCCAATTTTATCGGTATTAGGGTCATAAATTTTATCTCCATTTATATCCTGTAAAGCCATTAATAAGTATTTACCACCTCTAATATTTGTAATTTCATATAAAGTACTATCTAAAGTATTTGAAATATAGCGAGGTTTTTGCTTAAAAATGACTGAATCGGTATAAGCAGTGTCATATTCATACAGCATAACATCAATGTCGGTAACTGTTTTTTTAATGCTCGGATCGTTAACTTCACCTTTTACAATTAGGGAATCTATAAAAGTTCCGGTAGAAAAAACATATTTAAAATTACCAAGTTCGTTTTCTTCATTATTATCTACAATACTTCGCCCAAAATTGTAGGAATACGTTGTGTTAGCATCTAAAGTGTCTAAAATTTCAATGGAAATAAATTTACTTGCCGATCCAACAGGGAAAATAACAGGATCGTTTTTTGCTGGAGGAGAAATTATCAGATTTTTTTTAACTTCTTTAAGTTTAATATACTCATCAAAAAGTATTTTTATCTTTTTTTCTTTAAAGTTAACCGATTCAATTTTTGGTTTTGCTTCTACTAAAATTGGCGGGATAGAATCTTTAGGCCCACCTGTTGGCGTTCCTCTTCTAGCACAATTAGATAAGCTTAAAACGATGATTAATACTAAAAATAAACCCTTCAAAAATATTCGCATATATCACTTTTTATTCGTCACAAAATAACAATTAATTTATATAAAAACGCATTAATTTATAGAGTATTATTTAATGTTGAATTTATTTGGTATATGCCATAGTAGCGATGCTAACTTTTGTATTGTTTTCATTTAAAAGTATTGATGCACAGGCTTCCATGGTTGCTCCAGTTGTTATAATATCATCAATAATTAAAATATGTTTGTTGTTAATTTTTTCTGAATTATTGATAATGAATTTATGTTGTGCATTTTTCCATCGGTCAAATCTCAGCTTTTTAGTTTGAGTTTTTGAGGCATCGGTTTTTATTAAAACATCTTCATAAAAAGGGATATTTAGTTTTTTTGAAAGTATTTTTCCAAAAACAGTTACCTGATTATAACCGCGCTTTTTTAATTTATTTTTGTGTAACGGTACTGGAATAATACAATCTAAGTTTTTGAATCTTTTACTTGAAATCATTTCTTCACTTAACCAATCACCTACAAATTCACCAACTTGTTGTTGCCCTTTGTATTTTAATTCGTGAATTAATTGTTGAACATTGCTTGGTTTTAAAAAGTAAAATAAAGCAGTGCCATTTTCAATTGGAATTCTTCCAAAAAATGTTTTTTCAATTAAATTCCTTTTTTCAGAGCTGAAATTTGTAAGTGGTAAATCATACCTGCAAGTTAAACAAACAGTTTTTTCATGAACTGTAAGCGGATTTTTACAGCACAGACAGACTTCTGGATAGAAAATATTCAAGATATCTTTTAAAATATTCATAGCAATCCATTAAAAATAACGAATCTTAAAGAAAAGTACAAAATATCTTCTTAGAATTATGATTTTTATTTTTTATTAATTAAATTTATAGTTCTCCACAGAAAAAGTAAACCTCAAAAATTTTTAATAAATATTTATAATTTAATCGTGAGCATTACGTTCATTTAATAAACCCTAAATAACTAGAAATGGAAGAAAACAATAAATCAGGAGGAAAAATAATAATTATTGTCTTGGCAGTTTTGTTAATTGCTGCACTAGCTTTTTTATTTTATAAAAATAGCGAACATAAAAAACTAACAGACGAGATTGTCGAAGAAAAAGAAGAGATTGAGATTAACTTGGATAATATGATTGTGCGGTATGAGGATGCGATTGGGCAAAACACCTCAATGTCAAAAGAATTGGAATTTGAAAGAGATAGAATTATTGATTTAAGAGACTCTATTAAAGGTTTAAAAGCAACTAACTATAGCTTAATAAGAAAATACAGAAAACAAATTGCCAACTTAGAAGAAACGAATAGACGTTTGTTTTTTATGACCGATTCTTTAACCAATGTTAATGAATTATTAGGTATAGATTTAGACAGTGCAAGAGTTAATATTTCAAAGCAAATAGCTATAAATGACACCTTGTCTATGCAAAATGTAGGTTTATCTGAAAAAGTTGCAATAGGTTCAATTTTAAAAGTGAATGCAGCCAAAGTTATTGCAATGAGAGAGCGTACTAGTGGTAAGTTAACCGAAACTTCAAGAGCACGAAATACAGATGCTTTTAGAATCAACTTCACTATAGGGAAGAATGCTATTGCTGAAAAAGGTGATCGACAGGTGCATATTCAAATATTAAATTTAGCTGGAAATGTTGTTGGTAAAACAGGTTCATTTACAACTGAAGAAGGTATTGAGGTTGGTTATAGCGATACTACAATGGTTAATTATTTAAACGAACCAATTGATGTAATATCTTTAGTGGAAGTTAATCGGGACGCTATAAATAAAGGTGTGTATGGCATAAATATATTTGTTGAAAATAAAATAATAGGAGTCGCAAAAATAACCTTAAAATAAAATAAGTAACTCCAATTTAGTATTATTTAATGTTGAATGGGTGGAAATAGTTTCGGCTATTTCCACTTTTTTATTTTTTAGAACTAAAAGCTTTACTATTTTTGCCAAATGGCAAATCAAGAAGATAAATTTAAGAAGGTAGTTTCGCACGCAAAAGAATACGGATATGTATTTCAATCGAGTGAAATTTACGATGGTTTGAGTGCAGTATATGACTATGCTCAAAATGGTGTTGAGTTAAAGAAAAATATAAGAGATTATTGGTGGAAAGCCATGGTTCAAATGCACGAAAATATTGTAGGCTTAGACGCTGCAATTTTTATGCACCCAACAACATGGAAAGCTTCGGGACACGTAGATGCTTTTAACGATCCTTTAATCGACAATAAAGATTCTAAAAAAAGATATAGAGCCGATGTTTTAATTGAAGATTACGTTGGTAAATTAGATGTTAAAATTGAAAAAGAAGTTGCAAAAGCGGCAAAACGTTTTGGAGATTCTTTTGACAAAGCACAGTTTTTAGCTACAAATCCGCGAGTAGTTGGGTATAAAGAAAAAGGAGACGCAATTTTACAACGCATGGGTCAATCTTTAGAAAAAGAAGATTTAGCCGATGTAAAAGCTTTGATTGAAGAATTAGGTATTGGTTGTCCGCTATCAGGCTCAAAAAATTGGACTGATGTGAAGCAATTTAACTTAATGTTTGGCACAAAATTAGGAGCTTCTGCCGATACAGCAATGGACTTGTATTTACGTCCAGAAACTGCACAAGGAATTTTTGTAAACTTTTCAAACGTGCAAAAATCTGGTAGAATGAAAGTTCCGTTTGGAATTGCTCAAACTGGGAAAGCATTTAGAAATGAGATAGTTGCGCGTCAGTTCATTTTCCGTATGCGTGAATTTGAACAAATGGAAATGCAATTTTTTGTACGCCCTGGAACGCAGAAAGAATGGTATGAACAATGGAAAGAAAATCGTTTAAAATGGCATCTTTCATTAGGAATGGGTGAAGATAATTACCGCTTTCACGATCACGAAAAATTAGCACATTATGCCGATGCTGCAGCTGATATTGAGTTTAGATTCCCATTTGGTTTTAAAGAATTAGAAGGAATTCATTCTCGTACAGATTTCGATTTAAAAGCACATGAAGAACATTCTGGGAAAAAATTACAATATTTCGATCCAGAAATTAATGAACGATACGTGCCTTATGTAGTGGAAACTTCTATTGGTTTAGATCGTATGTTTTTAGCTGTTTTTTCACATTCTTTACAAGAAGAAGAGTTAGAAAATGGAACAACAAGAACTGTTTTAAAATTACCTGCAGTTTTAGCACCAACCAAAGCTGCAATTTTACCATTGGTAAAAAAAGATGGATTGCCAGAAATTGCACGTAAAATTGTTGAAGATTTAAAATGGGATTTCAATGTGGCTTACGATGAAAAAGATGCCGTTGGAAGACGTTACAGAAGACAAGATGCTGCTGGAACGCCATTTTGTATAACAGTTGATCACGATACGTTAAACGATGACTCGGTTACAATTCGTTATAGAGATACTATGGAGCAACAACGCGTTAAAATTTCAGATTTAAAAGCCATAATAAAAGAAGAAGTTGATGTGAAAAACTGGTTAATGAAAATGTAGGTTTTTCATAAATAAGACCAACACTTGAAACATATAAATACCATATGCCGGGTGAGCAAGAGTATTATAAATCGGAATTACAAGTGTTTGATATTTCTTCAAAAGAGGTAATAAATGTAAAGTTAAATACTGCAAAACAACAAAGTATAAACGTTTACAGACATCGTTATAAAAAACCTGAAGCTGGTGATAAATTTAAACCACCTTTATTACTTTCAAAAAAAGGAAAAATTTGTTTTTTTACCATAAGTCGAGATCATAAAAAACTAGACATTTGTGTTGCCGATATTAATACTGGAGATGTTGAGGTTTTAATTGAAGAACGTTTTAACACCTATATTGAAGAGCAACAACTAGTGCTTTTTAATAATGAAACCGAAAGTTACCCATTATTGGAATATGTATATCCAGGGCCTTAAACAGAAGCAGTAAACAAAGCATTTTATGTAAGAATGGATCGTTTAGATCGAATGGTACAAGTAGGATTTATAGTAGTTACTATGGGAAATAGAGGTGGACATCCAGATCGTTCAAAATGGTATCATAATTTCGGATACGAAAATTTAAGAGATTATGGATTGGCCGATAAAAATATGCTGCGGAACAATTAGCAGATAAGCCAAAGATATAACGTATAATCATTTAACGTCATCTTAATATTTAGATTCGGATTATTTTAATTTTTTTGAATTCCTAAAGATTAAACTATAGACCCGATAGATCCAGCATCGCTTTTTTCAAGTTTGAATATTTTATCGGGTTGTAAACCTTTTTCTACAGTATGAGAAACGTAAACAATGGTTGTTTGGGTTTCTTTAGCTATTTTATTTATAAGTGCAACAATAAGTCTAGCACTTTTTTTATCCAATCCAGAAGTTGGTTCATCTAAAATTAATAATGGCGGATGTTTCACCATTGCTCTTGCAATTAAAATCATACGTTGCTGCGCTAAAGATAGCGTTGCAAAAGTTTTTTTAGATAATTCGGTCATTTGTATTAGTTTTAGCCATTCCTGCGCTAATTTTATATGGATGTTTAACGGTTTTACATACAAGCCAATAGAGTCGTAAAATCCAGAAAGTATCATATGTAAAATGGAGTGCCTTCTGTTGAATAATTCAGTAATATTTGGCGTAAAATAGCCAATCTTTTTTTTAATTTCCCAAATATTTTTATCCGTTCCTTTTAACTTGTCGAATAGCACAATATTTTGACCGTAGGCTTTTGAATTATCTCCAGTTATTAATGAAAGTATTGTTGTTTTTCCAGAACCATTTTCTCCAATTAAATGCCAAAATTCACCTAATTTAATTTCCCAAGAAATATTTTTTAGAATAGGTTTTTCCAAATAACTAACCGATACATTTTTTAGTTTTACAAAGGTTTTATAGTTGTATTTGAAAGTTGTAGTTGTTTTAGGAATAGTAAATTTTGAAAAGGTGTTTTCACCATTTTCAAAGTAATATGAAACTGGTTTAACAAATGGTTTAAGCGTAGTTTCATCTTCAATAAAATAGAAAGATTTTATAAAAGGAAACAATTCTTTTTCTTTATGAACCAACTGAATTATTTTTGTTTTTTTTGAAGCTTCAAAAAGTAACTTTTCTAGCTTTAACCTATTTTTAGGATCGAGATTTTCATAAAAATTTTCAATAAAAAGGTATTTCGAATTTTGAGAAATCAAATAATTTAACAATGCAATTTTTCGCTCACCGCTTGACATAGACCTCAAACTTTGCCCTTCTCTTTGTATAATAATTGAAGTATCTTGTTTGGCTTCTTCTTCAATCATTTTTTTTAAAGTAGCATCGGAAAACAAAGCAGTTTTTTTATAAATGTCTTCTGAAAAAACTTGACTAAAATGTAGTTCAGTAATCTCTAAACTTAAGATTGCAATATGAGTTGAGATGTTTAAAGCCATAAAAGGAAATCCCTATTTATAAATTTTTAATAGCAGCTTCAGCACAACGTTCACCATCCATTGCTGCTGAAATAATTCCACCAGCATAGCCACCGCCTTCTCCACAAGGGTACAAGCCTTTTAATTGTGGATGAACCAAATCTTCGGTTCTCGGGATATTTACAGGTGAAGAAGTTCTAGATTCTACACCAATAACATTGGCTTCTTCGGTATAATAACCGTTCATTTTTCTACCAAATGCTTGAAATCCTTTTCTTAATCTTCCACCTATTATTTTTGGTAATAAAGAATGCAAAGGAGCAGACTTTAATCCTGGTTGGTAGGAGGTTGGATTTAAAGTATTCGAAATGCTACCTTCAACAAAATCGGTAAGGCGTTGTGCTGGAGCAGTCTGACTTCTACCACCCGCATTGAATGCAATTTTCTCTAAATCTTTTTGAAATTCCAATCCTTTTAAAACACCAAATTGTTCGTACCTTCTTAAATCCTTTTCAGCATTAATTTCAACAACAATTCCAGAATTTGCAAATTGATTGTTTCGTTTAGAAGGTGACATTCCGTTTACAACAACCTCTCCATTTGCAGTTGCCGCAGGAACTATAAATCCGCCAGGACACATACAAAATGAATACACACCACGATCATTTACTTGTTGCACCAAACTATAAGATGCAGCTGGTAATAATTCATCACGTTTTCCTTTACAATGGTATTGAATAGAGTCAATAATTTCTTGTGGATGCTCAACCCGAACACCCATAGCAAATGACTTTGCTTTTAAAGAAACGTTCTTTTTATTGAGTAAATAATATATATCACGAGCTGAATGACCAGTTGCTAGAATAACCGAATTCACAGCCATATCAGTACCATTTTTTAAGGTGATTGCTTGTAGTTTATTGTCTTTAATTATAAAATCGACAACACGGCTTTCAAAATGAATTTCACCGCCGTATTTTAAAATCGTTTCTCTAATGTTTTTTACAACTTTCGGTAATTTATTTGTGCCTATATGTGGATGCGCATCCACCAAAATTTGATCTGTTGCACCGTGAAATACCAAGTTTTCAAAAATTCTACGAACATCGCCACGTTTTAAACTACGTGTATATAATTTTCCGTCGGAATACGTTCCTGCACCACCTTCACCAAAACAGTAATTAGAATCTTCATCTACAATATGAAACTGATTAATGGCTCTTAAATCTCGTCGCCTGTCTCGAACGTTTTTACCACGTTCTAAAACAATAGGTTTGTAACCTAATTCAATACAACGAAGGGCGGCATACATTCCTGCTGGACCAAAACCAATGATATGGATTTCTTTGGCGTTGGAAACATCTTTATAATCGAAAATATAATCAGGTGTTTCGGGTTTAGATTCATTAATGTAAACCGCTAATTTGTAATTAAAAATAATAGTTTTCTTTCGTGCATCTATCGATTTACGAAGTACTTTAATATCTTTAATTGCATGTGCTGGAATACCCAAAACTTTAGAGGTTTTTTGCTTTAAAAAACCTTCTTGTTTTTCTTCGTTAAGTTGTACGCGTATTTGTATCTCTTTTACCACTTAGGCAAAGCTAGGGAAAATTAAATGATTACACTTTTTAAGCTTTTATTTTTGAATACAAAAAGAGTTTAAAATATTTTTTCCATTAAATAATCATCCATTACAAAACCTTCACCAATATCTGCAATATTAGTTCCTGTATTTTTAAAGCCCATTTTTTTATAAGCGTTAATAGAGTTTAAGTTTTCTCTATTTACGGTTAATGAAATTCCTTTACAATTTAATTTTTTTGCTTTTTCCTCAACAAATAACATTGCTTTTTTTCCAATTCCTTTTCCTCGACAAGAACTTTGAACGTATATTTTACTTAAAAATAATAAAGATTCTTTTTTGTAAAATGAAACATAACCAACTAATTCATCATTAAAAATTAGTTTAAAATATTTTGTACCATTTAAAACTTGGCTTTCAATTGCACTTGCCGTTTGAAACTTATTTAGCATGTAGGTTACACTTTCAGCTCCAATAATTGGGGTGTAATGTTCTGTCCAAATTTCAAAAGCTATTTTTTCTATTTGGCTAAAATCAGATTTGGTTTTTGCTTTAACAATAGCAATCATTTTAATGTTGTTTTAGCGTTTTTACAATTGCATTTTCTAACAAAGGTTCCATAACTTTATAGCCAGTTTCGTTTGGGTGAACTCCATCATAACCTAACTCTTTTTTTAAACCGTTTATTTTATTTGCCATAGCTGAGAAATAATCTAGATAAATTATGTTGTTTTTCTTAGCGTACTTTTTTAAAAGCATATTAAGCTTTACCACTTTTTCGGCTGGTTCAAGGCCAGGATTCCAAGGAAAATCAAGCGCAGGCAACACAGAACTTAGCACAACTTTTATCCCATTTACTTTTGCAATTTCAGCCATAGAAATAATGTTGTCTTCAATCATTTCAATAGTAGAAGGACCAGTATTTCCAGCAATATCATTGATTCCTGCTAAGATAACGACTACTTCTGGATTTAAATCGACAACATCCTGTCTAAAACGCAACAACATTTGAGGTGTTGTTTGTCCTCCAATACCACGATTGATGTAATTTTTACCTTCAAAAAATTCAGGTCTAAATTTAGACCAACCTTCGGTTATGGAATTTCCCATGAATACAATTCGAGGGTCTTTCATTTTTGTTTTTTTTAATTCAACATTCTCTTTTTGAAACCGTTTTAAATTTGCCCAATCTTGACTAAAAATAGGGTTAAGAAATAGGAGAATAAGTAACGCGCTAAGAAGTAATTTAAGATTTTGCATTTTAAACTGAATTGAAATCTAAAATTAAAATTATTTTTCAGATAAATTCAATAAAACTTTAAGAGCTTTTTCAGCATCATTTTTAGCAACAAAAATACGATCGTGATAAAACCCAGCAATAACATTGCAACTAATGTTGTGTTTTGCCAATTCATTGGAGAAAACAGTGGTGAAGCCAACTGCTTCTAAGGAAGAATGAACTTTTAAAGTAATCCAAGAAGTAATAAAATCGTATTTAAGATTTAGAACGTCGGCTTTTTCTTTTTCCATAACTACCGTAACACCTCCTTTTTCTTTGAACTCACAAATGGTGTCATTTCTATCAATTCCTTCTAAACTTTTAACGGAAACGAACACAAAATCACCTTTATTTAAAGTCGGTTTTAAATTTTTTAAAAGTGTTGTTAAATTGATTTCGCCTTTCATATTGGTTATTCATCTAAAAGTTGAAGAACGACTAAATAAGAGCAATGATCCGATGCAATAGAGTCTTCAATAACACGCGTTTCTAAAACTTTCCACCGATTTGTTGGATAAAACATAACGTAATCTATTTTCTTTGAAGGATTATCAGAAGGATACGTGTATTTTAGTTTGTCCTTGGTGTATGAAGTAGTCCACATTTCTTCAAGAATATTGATGGTTTTACTTCCTGGTTCAGCGTTTAAATCTCCAGCTAAAATACTTGGATATTTATTGGGAGCAAAAACCTGATTCAGCTTTTTAGCCTGCATGATTCTATTGGTTTCTTTTTGTCAAGAAAATTCTCACCCGTAAATTTTGAAATAAACAAAGCTAAATAAACGATGCTTCCTGTGCCAATAAAAAGCACCCAAACAGTTCCAGTAGGAGGTAAAATAATTCCTGCAATTCCAATAATAAACCAGACAATTAGCCTTGATAAAGGAGTAGCTAAGAAACTTCTATTTGTAAATTCAATTCTTTGTTCGTCCAGTGTTTTTTAGTAGCCATTTTATTTTTTTAGTTTTCCAAAGCCACTTTCAACCCATTAATTAACTGATTTATTTCTTCCATACTTGTGTAGTGTAAAAATGAAATTCTTAGTACACCAGGATCCAGTGCAATATCCATATCTATTAAAGGACGAACGGCATAAAAATTACCAATTCCCAACATTAATTTGTGTTTTACTAAAGCTGCATACACTTTTTTAATACTTTTATTTTTAGGAATGATAGAAACAATTGGCGCTCTATTTTCTGAACTTTCTGGTCCAACTATATCAATGTCGTTTCGCGATTTTAAAAAATCTAATAAATGCTCCAAAAGCTCGTTTTCATGTTTTTGAAACAGCTTGTTTAACGCACTATTTTTCTTTGACGCCTCAACATCTACAGTAAAATGATGTGCATAAACAGTATCGAAATAATCTAAAATTCCACTAGCAGCTGCAATTTGAGCGTGGTCAGGACCAGCAGGTGTTAACATACTTCTAATCATACCTTCTTTAAAATAATGAGATTGGTTTTCCATTTTCATTATTAAATCTTTTTGAACATACATAAGCCCTAAATGTGGACCAAAAGTTTTGTACAATGAAAAAAGGTAAATATCTGCCTCTAACTCTTTTAAATCTGGAAATCCGTGTGGTGCTAAACCTACACCATCAACTACTGAAATAACCCCATGCTTATTCGCTATTTGGCTAATTTCTTTAACGGGATTAATGTGTCCAATTACATTTGAGCAATGAGGATAAGCCACCATTTTAGTTCTACTGGTGAATAAATTTTCCAATTCATCTAAACTTAACAATCCAGTTTCAACGTTTACATGCCACTCTACAATTTTAATATCTCTTTCTGATAATTTTCTCCAAGCACCTCCATTTGCTTCGTGATCTTGACAAGAAACAATAATTTCATCTCCATCTTTCCACATAGGGCGCATAGCATTTGCCAGCACATAAATATTTTGCGTTGTGGATGGCCCAAAATGAATCTCAGATTCATCAACATTTAAATATTCGCCCATTCTTTTATAAGAAGCATTCATTAAATTAAATGCCAAAGTTGAAGCAGGATATGGGTAACCAACCTGAACCTTATTTTTCATATAAAAGTCGGTTAGTTTATTTATAACTTGAATACAAGGGTAAGACCCTCCAGCATTTTCGAAAAAAGCCCAACCTTTTAAAGTAGATTCTGAAAAAGCTGGAAATTGTGAACGAATAAATTCTAAATCAAGTGTTGTGGTTTTCATTGGTTGTGTTTCAATTTTTATTTCCGTAATAATTCTGAAGTACAAAGAAAGCTTTCTTTTTGTTCCCATCTTCGGACATAAGTCCTTTTCTATTCCATCCATCTTGTATTTCAGGAAGCATTCTTCTTGGCGATCTAAAATCGACCAATATCCAAGGCGAAATTCCTTGAAGTTGTTCTATATTATTTAACATTTTCAAAGTTTCTATATACAAATGTTCTTGAAATTCTTCAGTCCATCTTTCATCTTTGGTGCCGTTTAAACCATATTTTGCTCCAGCACCAAATTCAGAAATAACAACGGGTTTGTCTTGTTCAATTATCCAACTAATTTTCGAGCATTTTTCAGGAAGACCATCGTACCAACCAATGTATTGGTTAAAACTTAGAATGTCCACTTTGTCGGCAAAACTATCGGAGATAGTTCTAACGAATTTATTACCTTTATAATCGCTTTGTTCAAGCGCAGCACTTATTAGGCGAGTAGGGTCTTTTTCTTTGGTGAAATCAGCTAATTTGGTTAAAAATATATTTCGGGCTTCACTTGTTGGTGTTTCATTTGCCATAGACCAAATTATTACCGAAGCTCTATTTTTATCTCTATTGATTACTTCAGAAAGTTGATTTTTGGCATTGTTAAAAGTGTTTTCATTTTCCCAAGAAATAGTCCAATAAACAGGGTTTTCTTCCCAAACCAACACACCCATTTTATCGGCTAAACGTACCATATGTTCGTTGTGTGGATAATGGGCTAAACGCACATAATTACAACCTAATTCTTTTGCCCAAGTTAAAAGCTGCATAGCATCTTCTAAAGAATTTCCTCTACCATCGTTTATGGGACTTTCTTCATGTATAGAAATACCTTTTAAAAATATAGGTTCTCCATTTAATAGAATATCAGAGCCATCAGTTTTAATAGTACGAAAGCCAATTTGATCTGTTATTTTATCTTCAGCAGTTTGTATGTTTACATTGTATAATTTAGGGTTTTTTGTAGACCAGAATTCAATATTGTCAACGTTAATTTCGCTTGAAATAACACCTTTTTCATTGGTTGTAAAATCTTTTTTAACACCTAACTCAGGAAAGGAGATTTGTACTTGTTTGTTACTTGTGTTATTGCCATTTAAACCTAAATTAACGAGTATCTTTTTTTCATTGTTTGGGTCTAATTGAATAAAATAATCTTGAATAAAATTTTCACTTGTTTCAATTAGTTTTACACCTCGTGTTAATCCGCCATAATTCCACCAATCGGTATTAAGAGTGGGCACACCTTCTTTTTTTCTTTTGTTATCGACTTTTACAATTAAAAAATTGTCTTTTTCTTTTAATAAGTGAGTAACTTCAAAATTAAATGGCGTAAAACCACCAATATGAACACCTAGTTTTTTACCATTTAAATAAACATCTGATTGGTAATTGGCAGCTTCAAAATAGACAAACATTCTATTCGTTTTTTTGGAAACTTTATAATCAAATGACTTTTTATACCAAACACTACCTTCATAATAGTATAAATTTTCTTTTTGAGTGTTCCAATCACTAGGCACTAAAATACTATCACTTTTGTCGAAATCATACTCAATAAGATCAGATTTGTTATCTGGTTTGGCATTTGTAAAAAAAGCTCCCTTACCTGGGGTTTTTTGGTTTTCAAAAGGTTCGTAGCGGTAATTATAAAAACCATTTTCATAAGGATCTACAATGTATTTCCATTCACCATTTAAGGATGTGGTTTCTCTATTGTAAACATTGATTAATAAGTCGTTTTGAGCGTAAATAAAAGTTGAACTAATAAATAAAAAGAAGAATACTAAATGAATGGGTTTCATAGTTTCTGAATTGATTGGTTTTAAAGATTTTCTATAGGGCTTTTGTTTAATTCAATTTTTTTAGAATTTAATTATATTCTATTTCACTCAATATTTCTTTTACCCTTTCCAAATCTGAACTTGACACTTGAAGTTCAACTTCAAATGATGGCAAATAATTCATAATTTGTGTAGTAAATTCATTTCTGAAATAACATTTTATTCTTTCTGATTCTAATTTGCTTTTGAGAACTAATGAATCAGACTCAAGATGTGATTTTTTAATGGTAACTAAACTCATAATTCGTGTTTTTATTAAGTACTTTTCAAAACTTTTTTAAAGTTAGTTATTTCATACCAAATACATTTTTCATGTGCTGGATAGTCTTTTAATTTAGGATGCTTAAATGTTCCTTTTTTTACCATTCCAATTTTTTTCATCACATTTTCTGAATTCGTATTTTCTTTTGTGCAAGTGGCAATAACCCTTTTTAGTTCTAAATTATTGAATGCGTATGCAAGGCATTTTTTCGCACCTTCTGTTGCATAACCTTTTCCCCAAGATGATTTTTTTAAACGCCATCCAATATCTACTGCCGGATTAAAACTGGCTTCAAAATCTTGATAGGCAAGACCGATAAAACCAATAAATTCTCCTGTTTTTAGAATTTCTGTAGCAAAATAATTATAACCATTTTTTTCATAATGTTTTTGAAGACGTACAATAAACGCTGCCGTTTCTATTTTAGAAAGTGGCTTCGGAAAATGCTCCATAACAGCAGAATCAGTATTTAATTTGGCAAATTCAGATAGGTCTTCTTTTACCCAATTTCGAAACCCGAGTCTATCTGATTTAAAAAGGTATTTATTTTTCAAGTTCGTTTAATTAAAAAAGTGAATATTTATATTTAAAATAGAATTACAATTTTAAGATTTCTAAAACTACAAAATTTCTAAATTAGGAGAAGGGTTGATTTTAAATAATAGAGTAAGAGTTGAATTTAATTTATCAATTATTTTTTGAAAAAATCCCAAAGAAGGCTTAAATCATCATTTTTCAAGATAAAATAAATAGCTATGGCTGTAAATAAAGTAGCCGGAAAACCAGCGCCAATACCAAGTGGTAAAATTGCAATAAAAAATACAATTGCTCCGAAACAAGAGAGTCGTACTATCCAACCTTTTAGTAAAAGTCCAAATGCTATTAATCCCTGAACAAGTGAAATGAATGTAACCATAAAAATAGTATTGGATTTAAACCAACCATTAATAAAGTCTTGGTACAAATTTACAGGTGTAAGTGTTGCATAATTTAGATTGAGTTCTGGATTTTCTCGAACTGTAGTATAATTGATCCAAAAAACCCAAAAAAACAATAATGAAAAAAGAAAATGAGCCAATTTTGGTTTTAAAATTGAAGTTATTAGAAAAAGTACAGCTATGATATTTGATAACAGTCAAGGAGCAAAGTGCTCATTCAAAAATTCCATATATATGTTTTAAAATTAATTAAGATTCGGCTAGGATATTCATAAGATTTCCACAACCTCCATTTTTAATAAATTTTGTATAATCATTAGTGTTTTTAAAATGCTGTCCAGTTATATCTGAGCATTGTATTTTTGAATCAGGATTTTTTATGGGTGATTTTTTTACTTCTTCTCTACACCAATTAAGAGATTTTAACCAGATTGCAGCACTTAAAGCACCACACCCTTCACCACTTAAACCAAGACCTCCTACAAAACCAGAAACCATAATCATTTCTTCATCACTTGCTCCCATTTTTTTTGCAACTTCTAAAGCACAACTTAAACATTCTGTAGAGGATGTATTTTCTTTTTTTGATAAGCCATTGATTGCAGATTTAACTGCTTCAGGCGCCCATTCTTGGGCAAGGTTAAAACAATGTAAAAACTTGCCTGAGAAAAAATACTTAGCCATACTTAATTTGTTTGAAAAATTACAATGTGTAATTTCCCTGCACTTAATTGTTCGCTCTTTATTTGTAAAAGATTCCATAATACTTTGGGTAGCATTGATGGCAACACGAATAGCTTCGTTTTGATTTTTACATGTTCGGTAAGCTTCTGCACCTACAGCAAGAGAAGCTCCCCATAGCATTCCGCATTGATGGCCTTTTTGCATGATTCCACCTGCCAATACATCGGCGGCGCGTTCTTCAAGTTCTTTTATATGACCAAATTCTCTGTTTAAAATATAGAAAAAAGTACGAGAGCAAGTACCTAACTTTCTAAATACTTTTTTCCATCCTTAGGCCCATCTTTAATGGCAGTTATTTCTGAATCCATTTGTAAAGAACTAATAAGTTATAAAGGATAAACCCTTAATGCTATGATATTCATCATTTTGAAGTGGCTTAATTCAATGCCCAAGTCAGCGCTTTTTCTTTGGTAGCTCTAAAAATGGTGCTGTGTTTTTCAGTTGGTTCATCGGAGTATTTCCAAGTTAAATTAGTTGGCTTATTGTTTTTTAATTTTTCAGCAACTTTATTTGTGTGAATTGAAATATCCTCAGCACCAGACCCTGCAAACCACAGTTTCATTTCTTTGTTAGAAAAAGTTTTTAAAAATTCGGTTGACATTCTCTCTAAATAATGATTGTTCCACCAAAGTGAAGGATCCATAGCTATATAAATATCAAAAGTAGTGGGTTCTAAAAAAAATGTTTCCATTACAAAAAGTCCTGCCAAAGATTCTCCAATAATTCCTTTTTTAGCAGAAGTTCTATATTTTTTGTTTATTTCAACTATAAGCTCTTGGGTTATGAAAGCTCTAAAATTTTTAGCACCATCGGTTAAGGGGCAATATTGCGCATCGTCTTCAACTTCTGAAAATCCAGATAAATCTCTACCTCTTTCTGTATTTTCAATACCTACCAAAATTATAGGTTCAATACTATTGTTTTCAATAAGTTTTGCAATGGTATTTGCTATGTGTGGAAAATCTTCTTTAATTCCACCATCTGGCATATACAAAACAGGTAAACTATCGTTACTTTTTTTATAATTGGGAGGCGTCCAAACATTGATAACTCGGTCTTCATTGACAAATTTTGAAGCTATAGTTAAACTGTCATGTGTTGGAATTGGATCGTTGTATTGTGGTTTTTTAGCACAGTTAGTAATTAAAAGTGTAAAAAGTAAAAAGGGTATTAATTTATTCATTTCCTTAAATTTTTGGTGAAATTCAATTTTGAAGTTTAAACAAATATCGGTAAAAGATACTAATATTTTAAATGCATAATATGATTTGGGTTGGAGTGTGTTTCAGAAATTTGAAAACTATATTCTCCTACAATTTTAAATCCTTGTTTATTGTAAAAATGTATTGCCTTTTGGTTCTTTACCCAAACTGCTAACCAAATTCCTTTCTGATTGGTCTTTTTTGATAATTGAATAGTAAAATCGAATAATTTTGATCCTAATTTTTGTCTATGAAATGCTTCTAAAATGTAGAGTCTGTCTAATTTGGTTACATTTAAATCGTTAATATTTTTGTTAGGAGTGTTTAATTCAATTTTCGAAAATCCTGCAACTTTATTATTGAAATAGATAATATGATATTGGGCTTTTAGATTCTCAAATTCGGTTTCTATAGCTTTTAAATTATAGGTTTTTAGAATAAAACTTTGAACATCTTTTTTTGAAGCACAATGTCCGTGCGATTCTAAAAATGTTTTTTTTCCTATTTCAGCAATTAATTCGGAATGTTCAATAGAAGCTTTTATTATTTTAATCATTGGTTTTGAAATAAAGCTAAAATTGCATTTTTATAAATTTAGTACTTTGCTGCCTATTGTTTTTTTAAAGGATCTACTCGCAAAATTTTTTCCATTTTACGACCTTTTGCTAATTCATCATACAACTTATCTAAATATCTACATTGTCTATATAATTCAAATTCATCCTCTATTTCTTCTATACGATAACCACATATTACGCCTTTAATAAGGTGAGCATTGGGATTTAATTCTGCTTTTTGAAAGAACGTTTCAAAAGTTGCTTTTTTATCAATCAATTCTTGTATTTTTTCTTCATCAAATCCTGTTAGCCATTCTATCACCTGGTGGAATTCTTCTTTCGTTCTTCCATTTTTTTCTAACCTATTTATATAATGAGGATAAACAGATGCAAATGTCATTTTGGCAATTTTTTCGTTTTTTTCAGCTGTTACTTTCATTTTATTTATCAGGTTTAGTGTTTATTGTTGCCAACGTTTGTATAATTAGTTTCGTGATTTAGTGCCTAATTTAGCAAATAAAACTGAATCTGCCTACTAGCTATAACGTAGAAAATCTGTACTTCGACAAGCTCTGTGATCACGAGGATTTCGAGTTGAAGCAACTAGCTTATTAAAGGTTTGTAATTTTATACTAGCTTTAATATAAACTCTATATTGTGTTGTTATTTTTTTCTTCTTTTTA
>Ga0209345_10001310_pt1 | contig 29953 bp, 32 predicted proteins | sample Cruoilmetagenom7_FD_187294 | JGI IMG/M metagenome (GOLD analysis project Ga0209345, IMG submission 187294) | Oil polluted marine microbial communities from Coal Oil Point, Santa Barbara, California, USA - Sample 7 (SPAdes) (version 2) | ecosystem: Environmental > Aquatic > Marine > Oil seeps ...
ATCCGCCGGATCATCGGCAAGAAGCTGACCCTCAAGTTCGTGCCCGAACTGCGCTTCCAGCTGGACGAGACCTTCGACCGCATGGACGAAACCCGCCGCCTCTTCGCGCAGGACGAGGTCCGGCGCGACCTCGACGAGTGATGCGGTCCGTTCTGGCGCTGGCCGCCCTGCTTGCCGGGATCGCCACGGCACCGGCCCATGCGCTCGACTGCCGCGAGGTGACGCATGACGGCATCCTCTACGCCATCTGCGAGGTCGATCCCGCGACCGAGCGGCTGGAACTGTTCCTGAACGACGCCACGGACCGCCCCTATGGCCATTTCTCGGCTATCGAGGAGGCGCTGACCGCCCAGGGCCAGACCCTCGCCTTTGCCATGAACGCGGGCATGTATCACACCGACCGCCGCCCCGTGGGCCTCTACATCGAGGATGGCGAGACCCTCGCGCCCCTCCAGACGCGCGAAAGTTTCGGCAATTTCGGCCTTCTGCCCAACGGCCTTCTCTGCCTGACCGAGACCGGCGCGAAGGTCATCGAAACTCTGCGCTACGCGCGCGAACAGCCCGCCTGCCGCGCCGCCACGCAATCCGGCCCGATGCTGGTGATCGACGGCGCGCTGCATCCGCGTTTCCTGCCCGACAGCACCTCGCGCTATATCCGCAACGGCGTGGGCACCACCACCGAAGGTGACCGCGCGGTCTTTGCCATCTCGCGCAATCCCGTGACCTTCCACCAGTTCGGCAGCTTCTTCCGCGACGCGCTGAACCTGCCGCAGGCGCTCTATTTCGACGGCAATATCTCGCGCCTCTACGCGCCGCAGCTGGACCGCGCGGACAGCGGCTTCCGCATGGGTCCGGTCATCGGCCTGCCCCGGCCCGCACAAGACTGACGCCCCCGTTCATCTTGCCCCGAATACGCATTGCGACACAGACCCCGGAGGCGACGCCCGCGTTTGACAGACCGCCGCCCTTGGGCTAGGCCCCGCGCTCTGACAACAACGGGACGGAACCATGGGACGCAAGCGCAAGGGTCGTGACATTTCGGGCTGGCTGGTGGTGGACAAACCCGCCGGGCTGACCTCGACCGCCGTGGTCAACAAGGTGCGCTGGGCATTGGACGCCAACAAGGCAGGCCATGCAGGCACCCTCGATCCCGAAGCGACCGGCGTTCTGGCCGTGGCGCTGGGAGAGGCGACCAAGACCGTCCCCTATATCACCGACGCGCTGAAGGCCTACCGCTTCACGATCCGGCTGGGACAGGCCACGAACACCGACGATGCCGAGGGCGAGGTGATCGCCACCTCCGACATCCGCCCCGACGACGCCACCATCAAGGAGGCGCTGCACAGCTTCGTGGGCGATGTGATGCAGGTTCCGCCACGCTTTTCCGCCGTCAAGATCGACGGAGAACGCGCCTACAAGCTGGCCCGCGACGACGCGGAATTCGAGATCGCGGCCCGCCCCCTGTGGGTCGAGGAACTGGTGATGACCGACCGCCCCGACACCGATCACGTTGTGCTTGAAATGACCTGCGGCAAGGGCGGCTATGTCCGCTCCATCGCGCGCGATCTGGGCGAAAAACTGGGCTGCCATGCCCATGTCGTCACCCTGCGCCGCCTCTGGTCCGGCCCGTTCGAGGCTGGGGACGGCCTGACGCTGGAACAGATCGACGCGCTGGCCCGCACGCCCGAACTGGACGCGCATATCCTGCCGCTGGAAACGGGGCTGGCCGATCTGCCCGAACTGCGCTGCACGGCTGAGGGCGCGGCGCGCCTGCGCAACGGCAATCCCGGCATGGTGCTGGCCTCGGACGTCGATTACGGCGACGAGGCCTGGGCCAGCCTGGACGGACGCGCCATCGCGGTAGGCACCTACAAGGCGGGCGAGCTGCACCCGTCCCGCGTTTTCAACCGGGACTGACCGCGCAGCCGCCCCGCGCCTTGCAAATCAGGGGGCTGCAGGGCACAACCGGGGCATGATCACGCGCGATTTCCTCAAGGGCGACGCCCGGTCCACCGCCGTCTATTCGGATTGCGAACGCTATCGCTATCTGCTGACGCGGGTATGGAACCCTGACGGTCCCCGCGCCCTTTTCGTGATGCTGAACCCCTCGACCGCGACCGAGGTGCAGAACGATCCCACCGTGGAGCGCTGCGAAAGACGCGCCCGCGCGCTGGGTTTCGGCGGCTTTCGCGTCACCAACATCTTCGCCTGGCGCGACACCGATCCGCGCGCGATGCGCGCGGCCGCCGATCCTGTCGGGCCCGCCAATGACGCCGCCATCGCGGAAAGCTGCGATTGGGCCGGGGGCGCGCAGGACCGCATCATCGCGGCCTGGGGCACCCATGGCGCGCATCTGGATCGCGGCAGGGCCGTCGAACGCCTGCTGCGCGCACAGCCGCGCCCGCTGCATCACCTGGGCCTGACCAAGGACGGACATCCGAAACATCCGCTCTACATCACCTATACCCAACAGCCGATCCTCTGGCCTGCCACGCCCTGACCGCAGGCCAAGCGCCCGAAAGGACTGCCCATGCCGGAAAAGACCCGCGCCACAGACCAGCAACCGCTGCCCAGCGACCAGATCGAGGCGATCCGCGCACTGGCGCGCGAGCTGGAGCACCTGAATTCCCACCGCTTCGTCAAAGTGCACAATTCGCTCATCCGCCTGATCGGTTTTCAATTCGCGCGGGGGCTGGCCTTCGGTCTGGGCTCCGTTCTCGGGGCTTCGATCCTGGTATCCATGCTGGCCTGGTGGCTGTCGCAGTTCGAATTCCTGCCGATCATCGGTGACTGGGCCTCGCAACTGGCGCAAGAGATCGAACTGCCGCGCGGTACCAACGGCGCAGGACAGGATTAACCACCTGTATCGAATGGATTTGACGCAAGGCCCGCGGCTGGTGTGTAATGTGCCGGGGTTCTGCTGTCTGTTGGTTTGGTAAGGGGTTGGCGTATGTTGGTCTTTACGGGCATCATCGGCCTGTTGGTCGCCGGGGCGGCATTCGCCGGTCTTGGCAGCCTGATGGATACAGACGCCGCAAACGGTTCCGATGCTGACAACGATACCGCTGCGGACGACGCTTCCACGCCCGACAACACCGCCACGGACCAGCCTGATCTGCTGCTCCAGGCCCTAGCCCCGGAGCCGCTTGCGGCAGCACCCGGGGATGCCGGGGTTCTCTCTGCCATGTCCCGGCCTGATGTCGCGTCCGATGACGTAACACAAGACGGCGATCTTGCGACCGCACCCGACACCACGGCGGACACCGGGCGGCCCCTTGTTCTGACGGGCAGCGCCGGGGATGAGATCCTCGCCGGACAAGCAGGTGAGGACATGATCGACGGTGCCGCCGGGGATGACCAGATCGGCGGACGCGACGGCGCGGATACATTGCTTGGCAATGACGGCCGCGACGACCTGCACGGCGCGGATGGAAACGACAGCCTGTTCGGCGGCGCCGAGGATGATACGCTCTACGGCGGCAGCGGCGATGACGCGCTGTTCGGTGATGGCGGCGACGATCTTCTGTTCGGACAGAATGGCGATGATGCGCTGGCAGGCGGCGATGGCGCGGACAGCCTCCACGGCGGTCCGGGCAGCGACATCCTGCGGGGCGGTGCCGGCGATGACGCGCTGCACGGCGGGCTGGGCAACGATACGCTGACCGGCGACACGGGGGCCGATACCCTGTTCGGCGGCGATGGCGACGACCTGCTGAACGGCATCCTGACCGCCGGTCAGGCGCAGCCCGACGTCGACTTCCTGAACGGCGGCGACGGCGCGGACACGATCCTTGCGGGCAGTGGCGACATCGTGACCGCCGGGCGCGGGGCCGATTTCCTGACCATGGGCCACTGGATCACCGATCCGGTGCAGGTGGTGGATTTCGACGCGGCCGAAGACAGCCTGATCGTCGTCTATGATGACACCACGGGCACGGACCCCATGATCGAACTGCGGCCGGACGACGACGGGACAGACCGGGTGGACCTGTTCCTGAACGGGGCCCATATCGCCTCTCTGGCGACGGGCAACGGTCTGACCCTGTCGGACATCGCGCTGGTGGGCCAATCCCAACTGCCCGGCCTGCCCGCCTGACGGGTTCGGGACAGGCGGCCCCTTACCACCGATTTCGCTTTTTTCTTTCCTCTTCGGGCGTTTTCCCCTATACGCGCGCAATCTTTGCCGGATTCCCCGGCGGGATATCTCCATGGACCCTGCTGGACGACATCCCGGCTTGCGCCCTTCACCTTTCATCAAAAGGAGACCCCGATGTCGATTACTGTCGAAGAAAAAGCACGTGTGATCAAGGAATTCGCCACCAAAGAAGGCGATACCGGTTCGCCCGAAGTTCAGGTTGCTATCCTGACCTCGCGCATCACCACCCTGACCGAGCACTTCAAGACCCACAAGAAGGACAACCACGGACGCCGTGGCCTTCTGATGATGGTCGCGCAGCGCCGCAAGTTGCTGGATTACCTCAAGGCCAAGGACGAGGGACGCTATGCGGACCTGATCAAACGCCTGGGCATCCGCCGCTGAGACAAGACGAAACAGACCGCGCCCCCCAAAAGGGCGCGGTTTTGACATGATCCGATTGCGTCCCCGTCCGGCTTTGCGGGACCGCAGGATGAAATGACCAGAAGCCGGGGGGCAATACGGCCCCAGATGAAACGGTCAAAGGGGATGGGCCCCGGCGACCAAGATAGGATACGAGATGTTCAACGTAACGACGAAAACGATGCAGTGGGGCGAAGAGACGCTGACACTGGAAACGGGCAAAGTGGCCCGCCAGGCAGATGGCTCGGTCATCGCCACTTTGGGCGAAACCTCGGTGATGGCCAACGTGACCTTCGCCAAGGAACCCAAACCCGGTCAGGATTTCTTTCCGCTGACCGTGCATTACCAGGAAAAATACTACGCCGCCGGTAAAGTGCCGGGCGGTTTCTTCAAGCGCGAGGCGCGCCCGACCGAGAAAGAGACGCTCACCGCGCGTCTGATCGACCGTCCGATCCGCCCGCTGTTTGTCGAAGGCTTCAAGAACGAAGTGCTCGTGATGTGCACCGTGCTGTCGCATGACCTCGTGAACGATCCCGATGTTGTGGCGATGATCGCCGCCTCTGCCGCGCTGACGATCTCGGGCGCGCCCTTCATGGGCCCGATCGCCGGGTGCCGCGTCGGTTTCGTGGACGGTGAATATGTCCTCAACCCCTCGGTTGACGACATGCAGAACCTGCGCACCAACCCCGAGCAGCGCCTCGATCTGGTCGTCGCAGGCACCAAGGATGCCGTGATGATGGTGGAATCGGAAGCCTATGAGCTGACCGAGGCCGAAATGCTGGGTGCCGTCGTGTTCGCGCATCAGCAGATCCAGCCGGTGATCGACCTGATCATCGACCTGGCCGAAACCGCCGCGAAAGAACCCTTCGACTTCCAGCCTGCCGATTACAGCGACATCTATGCCGCCGTGAAAGCCGCAGGCGAGGAGAAGATCCGCGCCGCTTACGCGATCACCGACAAGCAGGCGCGCACCACCGCCGTCTCCGACGCCAAGACCGCCATCAAGGCGACCCTGACCGAAGAGCAGCTGGCCGATGCGAACCTCGGCACCGCGCTGAAAAAGCTGGAAGCCAGCGTCCTGCGCGGCGATGTCGTGAAAACCGGCAAGCGGATCGACGGACGTGACACCACCACCGTGCGCCCGATTGTCTGCGAAACCGGCCTGCTGCCGCGTACGCATGGGTCCGCCCTGTTCACCCGTGGAGAAACCCAGGGTCTGGTCGTGACCACGCTGGGCACCGGCGATGACGAACAGTTCATCGACGCGCTGCATGGCAACTTCAAGTCCAACTTCATGCTGCATTACAACTTCCCCCCCTATTCGGTGGGCGAGGTTGGCCGCGTGTCGGGACCGGGACGTCGCGAAATCGGCCACGGCAAGCTGGCATGGCGCGCCCTGCAGGCCGTTCTGCCCGCATCGACCGATTTCCCCTACACGATCCGCATCGTGTCCGAGATCACGGAATCGAACGGCTCCTCCTCGATGGCTTCCGTCTGCGGCGGCTCGCTGTCGATGATGGACGCAGGCGTTCCGCTGAAAGCACCGGTCGCCGGTGTGGCCATGGGCCTGATCCTCGAGGATGACGGCTCCTACGCGATCCTGACCGACATCCTGGGTGACGAAGACCACCTGGGCGACATGGACTTCAAGGTGGCTGGCACCGAAAACGGGATCACCAGCCTTCAGATGGACATCAAGGTCGCAGGCATCACGCCCGAGATCATGGAGAAGGCCCTGGCGCAAGCCAAAGATGGCCGTATCCACATCCTCGGCGAGATGAACAAGGCCCTGTCCGGCGCTGCCGACTTCTCGATCCACGCACCGCGGATCGAGACGATGCAGATCCCGACCGACAAGATCCGTGAAGTGATCGGTTCCGGCGGCAAGGTCATCCGCGAGATCGTGGAAGTGTCCGGCGCCAAGGTCGACATCAACGACGACGGCATCATCAAGATCGCATCGCCCAACGGCGACTCGATCAAGAAAGCCTATGACATGATCTGGTCCATCGTGGCCGAGCCGGAAGAGGGCAAGATCTACAAGGGCACCGTGGTCAAACTGGTCGATTTCGGCGCCTTCGTGAACTTCTTCGGCAAGCGCGACGGTCTGGTCCACGTGTCCCAGATCGAAAACCGCCGCCTGAACCATCCGTCGGATGTGCTCAAGGAAGGTCAGGAAGTCTATGTCAAACTGCTGGGCTTCGACGATCGCGGCAAGGTCCGTCTGGCGATGAAGTCGATCAACCAGCAGACCGGCGAAGAAATGACCAAGGAAGAGGCCGAAGCCGCCAGCGAATAAGCAGCGCTTCCCCTCAAACAGACAAGGCCCCGATGGCAACATCGGGGCCTTTTTCATGCGGCGTGTCGTGACGAATTGACAGAACCTGCGCCCTTATCCATGCTCGCCTCATTGCGTAGTGTTTTTTGGTTAACGAGTGAGCGTGTATCATGACCAACGAGTCCTTTGACGTAATCCCCGCAGCAGAAATCTACGATGGCGTCCGTCTTGCCACGGACACCACCCCTGACATGGGCACCATGTCCGCGCCAAAAGGCGTGGCCTTGGTGCTTCATGGGTTTGACTTGATGAAGAACCATCAACCGGGGCAAGCTTTGCTGGTCGCCGTGGATTGGCTCCGCTTCAAGCTCGAAAAGCAAGGCTATCAGGTCATTTTCGGGCGCTACAACACCCATCAATCCTTTGTCTATGGCGCACAGGAAATCGCGGCATACCTCAAGAACAACAACATTCCCACGAACAACCTGTCGATCTTTGCCTATTCCATGGGTGGATTGGTGGCCCGGCAAATGATCGCCAACGGGCTCACTCCGAAGCGTTTGTTCACCTATTGCACACCGCATCTTGGGACGATGCTCCATGTGCCGCCGATCAACTACGGCGCGATGTCCATGATGCCGGTCAGTCAGGATCTGGGCAAACTGAACAAGAACGCAACCGAAACGGCCTTTCGCAAGAACGTGACCGCCATCGGGTTCAGCCATGCCAACCCGTCACCACAGCTGCATGATGGTGTCGTGGACATCAATTCTGCCACCGGGGTCGGCCTTGGGTTCGGGCGGCCGGTGCATTGGCTGTCCATGCGCGTCGGGCCTCAACTCCCCCTCGATCCTCATGGGGCGGTGCAGAACCTGCCAGACATCGAGCCTGCGCTTTCCATGTTCGTCGGGGACGTTCTGAAAGGCTGACATGATGCTGGAACCCAGCCCGGACGATCCAAGGCGGTTCATGCCCAAGATCACATTCGACGGCACCGCAATCCAGATCGAGGCGGTTTGCCTGATCGACTGGGACATCACGCTTCTTCTTGCCGGCGTGCAAGCGTTCAAGGATCATCTGCCAGAAGGCGAAGGGACCGTCACCGCACTTCCTGTGGCGATGACCCTTCGCGCTTACACCTCCCGCAACCCCAATTTCACGTTTCTCTGTGAAGTCGATCAGCGCAGTTCCTTTGATCGCGCGGTCAAGGTGACGGTCACCGGCAAACTGCTGACCAAGACCGATTGCGACGATCTCTTCAATGATGCGTGGTTCTTCCAGAAGTTTCTGCCAAAGGATTTGGACGACACAACACGTATGCCCTACGATTCATGAGGAAACCGGCCCGGCTCTCGCCGCGAAGAGCAAGGGCTGGTAGCGCCGGGATCAGATGATCTCGTCCTCGTCGAACAGGGGCGGTGCTTCCATCTGGGCGGTGACCCCTTCCATCGCGGCCTCCGCGTGCCAGACCTTGGGGGTTTCGGCCACGTGGAACAGCGCATCCCCCTCGTTCACCACGGGCATGTTGCTGCGCCCGACGATGATCCCGTTCGACTGGGCAGCAATCTCGACTTCGGCCACGCCGAACGGGTCCGACACCGCCCCCAGCAGCATCCCCGGTTCGACCAGATCCCCAATCCCACGATAGGTGCGCAGCAAGCCGCCCGCAGGCGCGCGATACCAGGTCGAGCGCGTGCAGGTCACGGGCCGCGCGCGCAGCCGTGGCACGCCCTTGGGCCCGATCATGCCCAGCACCTGCATCACCCGCAGGATGCCCGACAGCCCCGCCCGCGCGGCCAGTTCGTCAAAGCGCAGCCCCTCGCCCGCCTCATAGAGAAGGACGTCCACGCCCGCCGCCTCGGCCGCCATGCGCAGCGATCCCTCGCGCAGCTTGGAATGCAACATCACCGGCGCGCCAAAGGCCTGTGCCAGATGCTCCAGCCGGGTATTGCCAGGCGTCAGGCGGATCTGCGGCAGGTTCGACCGCTGCACCGCCGCCGAATGCAGGTCTATCCCGAAATCCGACCGCGCCACGATCTGGCTCAGGAAGATATGCGCCAGCCGCGCCCCGAGCGATCCTTCGGCCGACCCCGGAAAACAGCGGTTCAGGTCGCGCCGGTCCGGCAGATACCGTGAATGGTTCAGAAAGCCGAAGGTGTTGACGATGGGCACCGCCAGCAGCGTCCCGGCCATCCGTTCCAGATTGGGCGCGCGCAGCAACCGCCGCACGATCTCAACCCCGATCACCTCGTCGCCATGGATCGCGGCGGACACGAACATCACAGGCCCCGGCTTGCGCCCGTTGACCACATGCACCGCCATCGACACCGGCGTGTGATCCGACAGCGAGGAGACCGGCAGGTCGATGGTGCGCCGCGTGCCCGCAGGCACCCGCACCCCGCCCAGTTCGAACGCGGTCGCCCCCGTCATCCCTTGCCCCCCGTCATCCTTTGCCTTTGGTCTTGGTCTGCCCGTCCTTGGCGTTCTTCTCGATGAACGCGATGATCATGCCCGCGATATCCTTGTCTGTGGCCTTTTCGACCCCTTCCAGACCGGGGCTGGAGTTCACCTCCATCACCACAGGCCCGTGATTCGACCGCAGCATATCCACACCGCACACATTCAGCCCCATGGATTTCGCCGCCCGGATGGCCGTGGACCGCTCCTCTGGTGAAATCTTGATCGGTTTCGCCGATCCGCCCCGGTGCAGGTTCGACCGGAACTCGCCCTCGGCCCCCGTGCGCTGCATGGCGGCTACCACCTTGCCGCCCACGACGATGGCGCGGATATCGGTGCCGCCCGCTTCCTTGATGAACTCCTGCACAAGGATGTTCACCCCCGCGCCGCGAAACGCCTCGATCACCGATTTGGCGGAACGGTCCGTATCGGCCAGAACCACCCCGATGCCCTGCGTGCCCTCCAGCAGCTTGATCACCAGCGGCGCACCACCGGCCAGCTTCACCACCTCTTCTGTCTGCTTGGGATCATGGGCGAAGGTCGTGACCGGCAACCCGATCCCGTCCCGCGCCAGCAACTGCATCGACCGCAGCTTGTCACGGCTGCGCCCGATGGCGACACTTTCGTTCAGGGGATAAACCCCCTGCATCTCGAACTGCCTGAGAACGGCCAGACCGTAGAACGTGACCGAGGCCCCGATCCGCGGGATCACCGCGTCATAGCGCGGCAACTTCTGCCCGTCGTAGTAGATTTCAGGCCGGCGCGAGGCGATGTTCATGCTGCAACGCAGTGTATTGACGAAATCCAGCTCATGCCCGCGCGCCTCGGCTGCCTCTTTCAGGCGCTGGTGCGAATAGAGGGCCGGGTTGCGCGTCATCATGGCGATCTTCATGGGAAGGGTCCTTTACGGAAAACGTGTGTCAAAGCGGCGGCGTGAACACTGGCCCGTCAGGGCTGACCAGAGCCGCCGGACGGCAGGGGCATCCCCGCCAGATAGGATTTGCCGGCATCCACAAGAATGCCGCGCTTGCGGATAGCCGTGCGGCCAAGGATGATCGGCATCGCCATGGCCGACCGATCCGCCAGTGACACTTCGATCCGCCAGCGCCGCCCGCCCAACAGAAGCAGCGTCTCGATCACCAGACGATCCTCGCCCCGGCCCGAGGTGTTCTTGATCTCGCGCCGGTCCACCAGGGGCGCCTCGCAATCGCGCGCGGTCAGGCCACTGGCATGGGGAATGTGAAACCGCACCCAATCCACCCCGTCCCGCTGGAACCGCACCGCCTTGGTCGCATGCAGCGCCGAGGTCCGCGCGCCTGTGTCGATCTTGGCCTGCATCAGGGGGATCCCCAATTCCGGCAGGGCAATCCGCTCGCGCCAGCCGATCAGCATCGGCGGCAGCTTGACCTTGCCGGATTTGGTGTTGGCCATGGTGCCTGTTGTCTCCGGCATAGGGTGATCCTGTGATGTGCAAAGGCCGCAGTCTATCAGTCCGACGCAGCCCGCGCATCCCCCGGCGCGCCGCGTAATCCTGTGCCTTGCCTTTGTCCATGACCCGGATGACATATCCATGAAAAAACCCTGCGGACGCGATCCGCAGGGTCGTCAGCTTGGCATGTCGCCAGAGCGGAAATTACAGCTTGGTGGTCCGCAGATAGGGCAGTTTCACGTCAATCTCGCCAAAACGGGCGCGGGCCTGATCGTCGGTCAGGCTCAGGGCCACGATCACGTCCTGACCGGGCACCCAGTTCGCGGGCATCGCCACCGGCACGCCAAAGCTGGCCTGCAACGCATCCAGCGCGCGCAGCACCTCGGCAAAGTTGCGGCCCACCGACATCGGATAGGTCATGATCAACTGCACCTTCTTGTCCGGGCTGATGATGAAGACCGACCGCACGCTGGCCGAATCCGCTGCGGTGCGCCCATCGGGCAGATAGGCCTCGGCGGGCAGCATGTCGAAAGCCTTGGACACGGCCAGATCCTGATCCGCGATGATCGGGAACCCTGCTTTCGCGCCCGAGAAACCTTCGATGTCCGATTTCCACTTCACATGTTCGGCAACACCGTCCACGGACAGGCCGATCACCTTGGTCCCGCGCTTGGCCCATTCATCGGCCAGTTGCGCCACGGCACCGAATTCGGTGGTGCAGACGGGCGTGAAATCCTTGGGGTGGCTGAACAAGATCGCCCAGCTATCGCCGATCCAGTCATGAAAGGTGATTGTGCCCTGATCGGTCTCGGCGGTGAAATTCGGCACGATATCGTTGATACGCAGGCCCATGGAGGTTTCCTTTCCTGTGATGGTCACAATTGTATTCCAAAATTCATATATTTAGCATCGCACCGATTTGCACCCCCTCCCTTGCAGGTAATCGGGCAGAGTGACAGAGTGTCGCGAATCCAGTGACCTGCCCTGTGATCCAGTGGATCAGGCCCCATATCGAGACACAATACCGAAGGAGATCGACATGATCGAGAAACGTCAGTTCTACATCAACGGTGCATGGGTCGACCCGATCGAGGGGCGCGATCATCACGTCATCGACCCCTCGACCGAAGAGCCCTGCGCCGTCATCGCGCTGGGTGGCAAGGCCGATACCGATGCCGCCGTCGCCGCCGCCAAGGCCGCCTTCCCGGCATGGATGAACACCCCGGTCGAAGAGCGTATCGCGCTGGTCGAAAAAATGCTTGAGGTCTACAAGTCCCGGACCGAAGACCTGGCTCAGGCCATGACCATGGAAATGGGCGCGCCCATCGACATGTCGCGCGCCTCGCAGGTCGGGGCTGGCACCTGGCACACGACCAATTTCATCAACGCGGCCAAGAAGTTCAAATTCATCCGCCCGCTTGGCGATCACGCACCCAACGACCGGATAATCTATGAACCCATCGGTGTCTGCGCGCTGATCACACCGTGGAACTGGCCGATGAACCAGGTCACGCTCAAGGTCGTGGCCGCCGCCATCGCAGGCTGCACCATGGTGCTGAAACCCTCCGAGGAAAGCCCCCTCAACGCCATCGTCTTTGCCGAGATCATGCACGAGGCAGGCTTCCCCAAAGGCGTGTTCAACCTTGTGAACGGCGACGGCGTCGGCGTCGGCTCGCAACTGTCCAACCACAAGGACGTGGACATGGTCAGCTTCACTGGCTCCACCCGCGCTGGCATCGCCATTTCCAAGGCGGCGGCGGAAACGCTCAAGCGCGTGCATCTGGAACTGGGCGGCAAGGGCGCGAACATCATCTTCGCCGATGCCGATGACAAGGCCGTCAAGCGCGGCGTGCTGCACATGATGAACAACTCGGGCCAGTCCTGCAATGCACCCAGCCGGATGCTGGTGCAGAAGGGTGTCTACGAGAAAGCCGTCGAAACAGCCGCCGAAGTGGCCAATTCCGTCACCGTGGGCAACGCGCACGAATCCGGCCGCCACATCGGCCCCGTCGTGAACGAGGCGCAGTTCAACAAGATCCAGGGCCTGATCCAGAAGGGCATCGATGAGGGCGCGCGCCTTGTCGCCGGCGGCACGGGTCGCCCCGATGGCCAGAACCGTGGGTTCTTCGTCAAGCCGACGGTCTTTGCCGATGTCACGAACGAGATGACCATCGCACGCGAGGAAATCTTCGGCCCCGTGCTGTCGATCATCCCCTTCGAGACCGAGGAAGAGGCGATCCGCATCGCCAATGACACCGTCTACGGCCTGACCAACTACATCCAGACGCAGGACGGCACCAAGTCGAACCGCGTGGCGCTGCAACTGCGCTCGGGCATGGTCGAGATCAACGGCCAGTCACGCGGTGCAGGTGCGCCCTTCGGCGGGATGAAGCAGTCCGGCAATGGCCGCGAAGGCGGCGTCTGGGGCATCGAGGACTTCCTCGAAGTCAAATCCGTCGCAGGCTGGGCGGCTGAATAAGCCACTGGAAACACGATAAAAAAACCGCCGTCCGGCATCCCGGGCGGCGGTTTTTTCATGTCCGTGGCATAAAGCGCCTCAATCCAGCGTGCGCGCCTCATCCACCAGCATCACGGGAATCCCGTTGCGGATCGGATAGGCCAGTCGCGCGGGCTTGCTGATCAGTTCCTGCGCCTCTGCGTCATACTCCAGCCGCGCCCCCGTGCGCGGGCAGACCAGCGCCTCCAGCATCCGGCGGTCGAACAACGGTCCATCCATCACTGCATGATCTCCTCGGTATCGCCGCCGCGCAGCGAATATTCGATCAGCGTCACCAGAGTCTCGCGCCGCGTGGACAGGCTGGGCGCTTCCAGCAGGGCCTGCTTGTCCTCGGGATCGAAATCCAGCAGCATCGACAGCGAGTTGATCAGCAACTCGTCATCCGCCTCCTGCAAGCCTTCCCAATCGGTCTGCAACTCGCGCGCGGTGAAATAGCGCGACAGCAGGTTCATGAACGACTCGCGGTCGAAACCCTCATCGCTCTCATCGCGGCCCAGATCACGCTCGAACCCGGTCCACGAGACCTCGACCCGGCGATAGGGCGTGAACCCCGTCACCTCGCGCAGCACGCGGAACCGCGACATGCCCGACAGGGTGATCAGATAGCGCCCGTCCTCGGTCTCGGAAAACTGCGTGACGCGACCGGCACAGCCGATCTGATGCAGACCGTGCCCTTCACGCCCCGGCACCTTGTTGGGTTGCACCATCCCGATCAGACGTTCGGGAGTTTTCAGCGCGTCTTCCAGCATCGCAAGATAACGCGGTTCGAAAATATGAAGGGGAAGCCGCGACCGGGGCAGCAAAAGCGCCCCGGGCAGCGGGAATACCGCGATCACTTCCGGCATGTCGAATTTTTTGCCCATGAGCGTGACCTAGACCGGAATGCCCATCAGGCAAATATCATCGAAGACAGTTTGCGCCGTCCGTTCAACACCACGGGGTCATTCGGTTTCAGCGCCTCGAATATCGTGAAAAGCTGCTGCTTGGCGGCCCCGTCGTTCCATTCGCGGTCCCGGCGGAAAATTTCCAGCAAGGCGTCGACCGCCTCTTCCATCCGGTTGTTGGCCTGTAACGCCAGCGCCAGATCAAAGCGTGCCTGATGATCGGCGGGGTTCGCCTCGACCGCCGCCATCAGATCGGCCACCGGACCCGCCCCCGCAGCCTGCCGCGCCAGCTCAAGCTGGGCATGGGCCGCTTCCAGCGGGGCCGCCTTGGCGATCTCGGCGGGCGCACCGTTCAGCACAGCCTCGGCCTCGTCCAGATCGCCCTTGGCGATATGGCACCGCACCAGCCCGGCATAGGCCGCCACGTTCACCGGGTCTTCCTCCAGAATGGCCGCAAAGGTCTGGGCCGCGTCATCCACCGCGCCCTCGGCCAGCATCGCCTCGGCAGCTTCGATCGCCTCGGCCAGACCGCCATCACCGGCCAGCTCAGCCAGTTTCTTGACGAAGGCCTGCACCTCGGACGCGGGCACCGCGCCCTGAAACGCATCGACCGGCTGTCCCTGCCAGAAGGCATAGACGGTCGGGATCGACTGCACCCGCAACTGTCCCGCGATGCGCTGGTTCTCGTCCACGTTGACCTTGACCATCTTCACGGCGCCCTTGGCGCCTTCGACCGCCGCCTCAAGCTGGGGCCCGAGCGTCTTGCACGGCCCGCACCACGGCGCCCAGAAATCCACCACGACCGGCACGGTCATCGAGGCATCGACAACCTCGGCCATGAAATCGGCCTCGGAGACGTCCATGATCACAGCCCTCGTCGGTTCAGGCTGCTTTTGTCCCAGTTCCAGCATCTTCGGTCATCCTTGTCTGCAAGTGTTCCTGCGCGGGCCGGTGGCCCGTCTGTCATGTCCCTATATGGGGTGACATATTCGTGAAATCAAAGGTCAAAGGTGGCAAAGACCGGCGCGTGGTCGCTGGGCTGCTGCCATCCACGTGCCGCGCGCAGGATACGGCTGGAATGTCCCGCCTGCGCGATGTCCTGCGTGGCCCAGACATGATCCAGACGGCGCCCCTTGTCGGCGGCATCCCAATCGGCGGCGCGATAGGACCACCAGCTGTACAAAAGCCCCTCGGGAATATCGGCGCGGGTCACATCGACCCAGCCCCCGGAATCTTGCACCTGCGCCAGATGATCCACCTCGATCGGCGTGTGGCTGACGATCTTCAGCAATTGCTTGTGGTTCCACACGTCATCCTCGCGCGGGGCGATGTTCAGATCGCCCACAAGGATCGCCTTTTCAGGCCGGTCGCCATGGAACCAGTCGCGCATCTCGGTCAGGTAATCCAGCTTCTGCCCGAACTTCTCGTTCACCGCGCGGTCCGGCACATCGCCCCCTGCGGGCACATAGCAGTTGTGGATCACCACCCCGTTGGGCAGCCGCGCCGCAACGTGCCGCGCATGGCCGAGGCTGGCGAAATCCATCTCGCCCATATCCTCCAGCGGCAGCTTGGACAGGATCGCCACCCCGTTATAGCCCTTCTGCCCCCGCGCGACGATGTGATGGTATCCCAGCGCCTGAAACCCCTCGAGCGGGATCTTGTCCACCGGGCTCTTGCATTCCTGAAGGCACAGCACATCCGGCGCTTCGTCCGCCAGAAGCTTGCACACAAGCCCCTCGCGCAACCGGACCGAATTGATGTTCCATGTGGCAAGGGTAAAACTCATGGGCAGGCTCCGTTCCGTATGTTCGGTCCGAGGCCTAGCACATGGAATCCCCAAGCGGGAGGGGGTCTTGCCACCAATCCACCTGCCTCAGATCGACACCCGCGACAGCAGGGTGGCCCGGTCCACGCGTGATTTGGGATCGGACAGCACGACCGACCCGCGATTGAGCGCCACGAACGCATCGGCAAGCTGATAGGCAAAGTCGAAATACTGCTCGACCAGCACGATGGCGATCTCGCCCTCCTCGCGCAGGGCCTCGATCACCCGGCCGATCTGCTTGATGATATTGGGCTGGATACCTTCCGTCGGCTCGTCCAGCAGCAGTACACGCGGCTTGGTAATCAGCGCCCGCGCGATGGCCAACTGTTGTTGCTGCCCGCCCGACAGGTCGCCGCCGCGACGGTCCTTCATCTCGGCCAGCACGGGAAACAGCTCATAGATCCGGGGCGGAATGGCCTTGTCTGCCTTGGGCAGGCAGGCAAAGCCCGTCGTCAGATTCTCGGTCACACTCAGCAGGGGAAACACTTCGCGCCCCTGCGGCACATAGGCGATGCCCGCGCGCGCGGCCTGAAACGCGGTCGGATGATCCAGCGGCTTGCCATCCAGCGTGATCGTGCCGCCGGAATAGGGATGCCGCCCGGCAATAGCCTTGAGCAAACTGGTCTTACCCACGCCATTGGTGCCCATGACGGCGGTCACCTGCCCCGGTTTCGCGGTCATGGAGATCCCGTTCAGGATCTGGCTTTGCCCGTATTTCAGGGTCAGATCGGCAATCTCCAGCATCTCAGCGCCCCAGATAGACGTCGATGACGTCCTGATTTTTCGTCACATGGTCCAGACTGCCCTCGGCCAGCACCGATCCTTCATGCAGGACCGTGACCTTGCAGTTCAGGCGGCGCACGAATTCCATGTCATGCTCGACCACCACCACCGCACGCGTCTGCGCCGCGCGCACAAGCAGCGCGGTCGTATGCTCCCGCTCCGCCGGGGTCATGCCGGCGGCGGGTTCATCCACCAGCAACAATTGCGGGTCCTGCGCCAGCAGCATCCCGATCTCCAGCCATTGCTTCTGACCATGGCTCAACTCGCCTGCGCGGCGGGGCAGGTCTTCGGTCAACCCGATCTCCTCCGCGATCTCGTCGATCCGTGCCACCGTCGCACGGCTCTTGCGGTAGAACAGCACATCGAACGGCCCGCGCGGGTTCTTCAGCGCCATGGCAAGGTTCTCGCGCACGCTCTGCGCCTCGAACACCGTGGGTTTCTGGAACTTCCGCCCGATACCCTGCCGCGCGATCTCGCTTTCCGACATGTCCAGCAGCGACAGGCTGCGCGGCCCCCAGATCACCCGGCCCTGATCCGGCTTGGTCTTGCCGGTGATGATATCCATGAAGGTGGTCTTGCCCGCCCCATTCGGCCCGATCACCGCGCGCAATTCGGCCTGACCGATGCTGATCGACAGGTTGTTGATCGCGCGGAACCCGTCGAAGGTGACACTGACGCCCGACACTTCCAGAAGCGTGCTCATGGCTCACCTTCCTCCTTGCGCCATGCGCCCTTGTCGGGGCCGTAATCGCCCTGCCGGTCAGGTACGGGCCGCAGGACGATCAGGTCGAACAACCCGCCGATGCCCTTGGGGAAGAACAGCGTGACCGCCACAAAGGACAGACCCAGCAGCACCAGCCACCAGTCGGTCCAGTTGATCGTGTAGAACCCCAGATTGATCGCCGGGGCCGATCCGCCCGTGAACCACGACGACAGCAGCGACACAAACGCCGCCCCGATCACCGCGCCATAAAGCCGCCCGCGCCCGCCGATGGCGACCCAGACCGCCAGGTAGATCGAGGCAATGGGCGCGATTTCCGCCGGGTTGATGATACCCGCCTGCGGATAATAGAGCGCCCCCGCAATGGCCGCGACAATCGCCGTCAGGGTAAAGACGAACAGCTTGTAGCTTTCCACATGATAGCCAAGGAACCGCACGCGGCTTTCGTTGTCGCGGATGGCGCGGATCACGCTGCCCATCTTGCCCGACACGACCCAGGCGAACAGCACATAACCCAGCCCCAGCGCCAGGGCCGACGCCCAGAAGAACGCGATCGAGATCACCGATTGCGGCACCGCATCCAGCCCCGGCAGGTTCTGCAACCCCGACAGCCCGTTGTTTCCACGCAAACCGCTGTCGTTCTGGAACAGGTACAGCGACAGCGCCAGCGTCATCGCCTGCGTCAGGATCGACAGATACACCCCCGTCACCCGGCTGCGGAATGCCAGCCAGCCAAAGATCAGCGCCAGCAGCCCCGGCACCAGCACGACCATCAGAAGTTGCAGCACCAGACTATGCGAAAACGCCCAGATCAGCGGAAACTCGGACGCCCCCACAACGCCGAAAATCTGGCTGGCGATGGCGTCCACCACCTCCTTGTCGGTGGGCGGCAGCGCCGCATTGGCAAGCGACTCGACCACGATCAACTCGGTGCGCGCATACATCAGCCACATGCCGATGGCATAGCCGCCAAGGCCGAAAAAGGCGAAATGGCCCAAGGACAGGATACCGCAATAGCCCCAGACCACATCCATCGCGATGGCGATCAGGCACAGGCACAGCGTCTTGCCCAGCGTCTTGACGAAGGAGGTCGAGATGAGGCCCACCCCCGTCACCTCGGACAGCAAGGTCACCACAACCGTGAACACCGACAAAGCCAGCAGGAACCACAGAACCGACGGGTTTCTTGCAATGAAAGAGCGGCTCATGAATTCAATCTCCCGCCGCGCGGCCCTTGAGGGCGATGATGCCCTTGGGCCGGAACTGGATGAACAGGATGATGAACAGGATCATGTAGGTCTGCGCCGCCAGCGTGTTGCTGGGGTTCAGGAATTCGATCCCCTTTTGCAGGAAACCGATCAGCGCGGCCCCCGCCAGCGTGCCCCAGACATTGCCGACGCCGCCCACGACCACGGTCATGAAGCTTTGCACGATGTATTCCGACCCCATCTCGGAGGTCACCTTGGCGTAAAGCCCGATGGCCACCCCGGCGATGCCCGCGATGCCGGACCCAAGGCCGAAGGTCAGCATGTTGATCCGGTCGGGGTTGATCCCCATCGAGGCCGCCATGCCGGGGTTCTGCGTCACCGCCCGCACCTCCAGCCCAAGACGGGTGCGTTTGAGGATATAGAGAAGCAGCCCCAGAAACAGCAGCGCCAGCACGAAAATCGCCACGCGTATCATGCTGATCGACACCACCTCGTTGAAGGTCAGCGTCCCGCTCAGCCAGTCGGGCGAGGTCAGCGGCCGCGCCTGCGTGCCGAAGATGTTCTTGGCCAATTGCTGCAAGGCAATCGAAATACCGAACGTCGCCAGCAGCGTCTCCAGCGGGCGATGATAGAGCCAGCGGATCACCAGCCGCTCCATCGCCACGCCCGCGCCGAAAGTGACCGCAAAGGCCAGCGGCAGCGCCACGATCAGCGACAGGGTGTAATCAGGGATGAACAACTGCACCACATAGCCGGTATAGGCACCCATCATGATGAACTCGCCATGCGCCATGTTGATCACACCCATCACGCCAAAGGTGATGGCCAGACCGATGGCAGCAAGGAAATAGATCGACGCCAGCGACAAACCGTCCAGCGCCAGATCGGCGGCCTGGTTCATCCCGACCTTGAACAGGATCGCCTCCAGTGTCTCCTCGGCGGCGGCGGTGATCGCAGGATCGGGTTCGCTGTAGAGCAGCACGAACTGATGCGCGTCCAGCGCCGCTGCCTGATCCTCCAGCGTCACCAGCGGCGGCACGGCCCCCGTCGCAGCCAGGGCCTCATAGGCCGTCTCGCGGGCGGCATCGGTGGTCAGACTCGCCACCGGAATGCCCGCCACCTGCCCCCCGTCAACGGCGGCAATCAGCGCGTCCTTGATGGCGGCCACACCCGTCAGGGGCGGGGCCAGATCGGCCTCGACCAGCCGTGCATAGGCCTCGACCTCGGACAGGGCGTCACTGCCCGGTTCCAGCACAGCGGCGATATTGCGGTCGGTCGGAAGCTCGGCAAACACCGCCGGCGTCGTGGTCAGGATCAGGTTCAGCACGGCACGCGCATCCACGCCCAGATCACCGCCCAGGCTTTCGATGGCGGTGATGCGTTCTTCGGTCGTCGCGGCAAAACGCGCCGACAGCAGCCGTTCCAGCCTGATCTTGCGATCCTTCAGCGCGGGATCGGGTTCCTCGTCAATCGACAGGCGCAGTGGGTCAAGCTGATCCTCGGACGGGCTGCGCGCGATGGCATCCACGGCGGCCAACCGCCTGACGGGATCGTCGTCCAGCAACTGAAACGCCACCAGCGCCGACCCGACGGCCCGGCGCACCCCCGCATTGGGGCGCAATTCGGTCATGTCGGCACTCTCGGCCCGGCCCAGATCGGCCCCGCTGTCCACGTCTGTCAGGGCATAACCACCCTCGGCCTGCGTGGCGTAGTAGAACAACCCGTCACTGGCCCGCAGATAGACGCCGCGATCCCGCCAACGCTCCAGAAACAGCGGCACGGTCGGCAAATCAGCCTCCAGAAGGGCGGCAAGCAGCCCGTCCACCGTGCTGCGCGACGGGTTCGCCACAGCATCGGCATTGGCCTGCAACAGGGTCTGGAGCGGCGCGGCACTCTCCTGCGCCCGCGCGCCGGACAGCCCGAGGCAAACCGCCAGAGCGCAACAGAGGTAACGGAGGATCATGAGACTTCCTTGACCGAAGCGCAGTGCGATGGGGGCGCGGATGACCCGCGCCCCAAGTGCAGGCTCAGTAGTTCGAGGTCAGCTGGACGCAGGTCTTGGTCACGGTGTTGTACATCCCGCAGCCCAGATCCTTCCAGTCGCTGGTCAGAACCGCCGAATCCGGCAGGTAATCGGTCCAGGCATCGCCTTCGACTTCCGGTGTCTGGCTGATGATGTCGAACTGCCCATCGGCGCGGATTTCACCGATCAGGACCGGCTTGGCCAGATGATGGTTCGGCAGCATCACGGCGGTCCCGCCGGTCAGGTTCGGGAATTCCTGCCCGTACATCGCCGTGCGCACGGCATCCACATCGGTGGTCCCGGCGGCGGTGGCCGCGTTCACCCACATGTTGAAGCCGATGTAATGCGCCTCCATCGGGTCGTTGGTCACGCGGTCCTCACCGGCAAAGGCCTTCCACGCCGCGATGAATTCCGCGTTGGCGGGGGTATCGGCCGACATGAAATAGTTCCACGCCGCCAGATGGCCGACCAGTTCCGATGTATCCAGACCCGACAGCTCTTCCTCGCCGACCGAGAAGGCGACGACGGGGATATCTTCCGCAGACACGCCAGCCGCAGCCAGTTCCTTGTAGAAACCGATGTTGGCATCGCCGTTGATGGTCGAGATCACGCCGACCTGCTTGCCATCCGCACCCAGCGCCACAACATCGGCCACGATGGTCGCCCAGTCGGAATGACCGAACGGCGTGTAGTTCACGAAGATATCCTCTTTCGCGATCCCCTTCGAGATCAGGTAGCTTTCAAGGATGTTGTTCGTGGTGCGCGGATAGACATAGTCGGTGCCCAGCAGGGCAAACTTCTCGACGCCCAGTTCCTCGAGGAAATAGTCGGTCGCAGGGATCGCCTGCTGGTTCGGTGCGGCACCGGTGTAGAACACGTTGCGCGACGATTCCTCGCCCTCGTACTGCACCGGATAGAACAGCAGGCCGTTCAACTCCTCGATCACCGGCAGCACGGATTTGCGGCTGACGCTGGTCCAGTTGCCGAAGATCACGTCCACTTCGTTGACGGTCAGCAACTCGCGCGCCTTCTCGGCAAACAACGGCCAGTCCGAGGCCGGATCGACCACCACAGCCTCAAGCTGGCAGCCCAGCAACCCGCCCTTGGCGTTCTGTTGCTCGACCAGCATCAGCATAACGTCTTTCAGCGTCGTCTCGGAAATGGCCATGCTGCCGGACAGCGAATGCAGCACGCCCACCTTGATCGGGCAATCCTGCGCCGAAGCAGCACCTGCGCCGGCCAGAAGGGCCGCAACCGCAAGGCTGGTGAATTTCGTTCCATGTGTCATTGAATTTTGTCCCCAGTCATATATCTGCGGGGTGAGTCCGGGCCAGTGCCATGCAATCGCTTGCACGCATCGGGGCGTCGGAGTCGCCCGCAACATTCATGTTGCTGTCGCGCAGGGGGTGTATCTGCCAGGATCGGCCCTCTGCGCGGCGTCTGCGGCCTGTCCGCATGACAGCCGCACCCCAGATTTGAGGACGCAGAGCCCGACGGGCGCAATTCTCTCCTTCGCAACTGCGGCATTTTTTTCTGCGCCAGCAAAGGAATCGCCCTCAGGGATGCATCTGCACATTCTTTGATCGACTTTTTCCAAACCAGCGCTTCAAAATCCGGCCTTTCCCACCGCGACGCGGATCGCGCCCGGTATTTTCGGGAATCGCTCTGCGCCCGCCCGGTCCGCATGGCGATCATGACGCCTCGGGTCGCGCCGCACCGATGTCACCTGCCCCGTTCAGCCCCCCGCGCACAGGCCTTCACGCAGGCGTCGCAAGGGGCACAGGGCCCGACCGCCGCGCAGAAATATCTGCGGTATTGAGCGCCACCTGAGAACGCATTGTTGCGTAAATGAATACAATCACACAACTTCTGATCGGAAATGCCTGCCAGCCAACATCACCCCGCGCATGCCCCTCCGGCCATCCGGGCCAGCCGACAGACCAAAAAAAACCCCGGCACTTGGCCGGGGCAGTCCAACAGGGAGGTGCATATGATGACCCGCATATGCGACGGGATCTCGTGATCTTGAACCTAATTCTGATTACAGAATACCACTTTGATCTGCATCAAGACAGTAGGGTTTTCCTTACGCCGCGTAAGTGCATCCCTTATGCAACAAGGCGGTATCCGCCGGATTCGGTGACAAGCAAACGGGCGTTCGACGGATCGGGCTCGATCTTCTGGCGCAACCTGTAGATGTGGGTCTCCAGCGTATGAGTCGTGACCCCGGCGTTGTATCCCCAGACCTCGTGCAGCAGCACGTCGCGGGGCACCACGCCTTCAGTGGCGCGATAGAGATACTTCAGGATATTCGTCTCTTTCTCGGTCAGCCGGATCTTCTTGTCATCTTCGGTGATCAGCATCTTCCTCGCAGGCTTGAACGTATACGGCCCAAGGGTGAAGACGGCATCCTCGCTCTGCTCATGCTGGCGCAACTGGGCGCGGATACGGGCCAGCAGGACCGGAAACTTGAACGGCTTGGTGATATAGTCATTGGCCCCGGCGTCCAGACCAAGAATGGTATCGGCATCGCTGTCATGGCCGGTCAGCATCAGGATCGGGCATTTCACCCCCTGCTTGCGCATCAGGCGGCACAGTTCACGGCCATCCGTATCGGGCAGACCCACGTCAAGGATCACCAGATCGTAAAGCGCTTCCTTGGCGCGCTTCATCGCCTCCGAACCATTCCCCGCCTCGAAGACATCGAAATCCTCGGTCATGACAAGCTGCTCGCTCAGCGCCTCGCGCAGGTCCTCGTCATCATCGACCAGAAGTATTTTCTTCAACTGTGCCATGGGTTTCCCTCCTGTGGTTGGCATAAACATGCGCCCGCAGGGCACAGGCGACAAGTCGGGGTGCCAATCTCTCACGCTGTCGTGTAAAGCAGTGTGCAAATGTTTCAGGTATCACCGTAAAACCCCGTTTCAGGCCCCCGCAACGCAACAGGACCCGCATGAGTTTCACCCCGGATGTTACAGAAATTCTGGCCCGCGCCCGTGCCGATCTGCGCATGGGCGTGCCCGTGGTGCTGCAAGACGGCAGCAACGGGGCGCTGGTTCTGGCCTCCGAGACGCTGGACGCCCAGCGTCTGGCCGACCTGCACGCCTTGGGCGGGACACCCGTTCTGGCCCTGACCGCGCGCCGGGCCGAAACCTTGAAGGCCCGCGCCTATGACGGCGACATCGCCCGCGTGATCCTGCCCGTTGATGCAAGCCTCGCCTGGGTGCTGGGCGTGGCCGATCCGGCCGATGATCTGAAAAAACCGATGAAAGGCCCCCTGACCTCGCAACGCGACGGCAGCGCCGACATGCACCGCCTCGCCGTGATCCTGACCAAGACCGCGCGGCTCCTGCCCGCGGCCCTCCTCTTGCCGCTGACCGACCCGGCGGGTTTCGCCACCACCCATGGCCTGACCCGGATCGACGCGCCCCGCGCCCGACCCCTGCTGGCCGCAGCACCCCAGCCGCACCCGGTGGTCAGCGCCCGCCTGCCCGTCTCCGCCGCCGAGGCAGGCCGCCTGCACATCTTCCGCCCCGAGGATGGCGGCGAAGAACACTACGCCTTCGAGATCGGCCAGCCCGATCGCGACAAACCCGTCCTCGCGCGGCTCCATTCGGCCTGCTTCACCGGCGACGTGCTGGGCAGCCTGAAATGCGATTGCGGGCCACAACTGCACGGCGCGCTGGCCCAGATGGGCGAGGAAGGCGCAGGCGTCCTGCTCTACCTCAATCAGGAAGGGCGCGGCATCGGCCTTGCCAACAAGATGCGCGCCTACTCCCTGCAGGATCAGGGCTTCGACACGGTCGAGGCCAACCACCGCCTCGGGTTCGAGGATGACGAGCGTGATTTCCGCCTTGGGGCCGAGATCCTGAAATCCATGGGTTTCTCATCCATCCGCCTGCTGACCAACAACCCGCGCAAGATCGCCATGATGGAAAATCAAGGGATCACCGTCACCGAACGCGTCCCGCTGAAAGTCGGCGAGAACGCCCATAACCGCGCCTACCTGGCCACGAAATCCGCGAAATCGGGGCATCTTCTGTGACCACGGCCACCGCGCGCGATATGGTGCTGACGCCCATGGGCCTGCGCTTTGCGGGCCGCACCTTCCCCTGTTCCATCGGGCGCGGCGGCCTGACCGGAGACAAGCGCGAAGGCGACGGCGCCACCCCGCGCGGCATCCACGGCATCGTCGGAATGCTCTACCGCCCCGACCGCATGGCGCAACCCGCCGACTGGGCGCTGCCGATCCGCCCCTCTGACCTGTGGTCCGACGATCCCCGGCACGAGGATTACAACCTCATGGTCCGCGCGCCCTATCCGCACAGCCACGAGAAACTCCGCCGCGCCGATCCGCTCTATGACCTGATCCTGATCACCGACTGGAACTGGCCCCGCGCCGAACGGGGGCGCGGCTCGGCCATCTTCCTGCACCAGCGCCGCCGCGCGGGCTATCCGACCGAGGGCTGCGTGGCCCTGCGTCGCGACCACCTGCTCTGGATCGCGCAACGCCTGCGCCATGGCTGCCGGTTGATCGTGGCCTGACCCGCTGCGTCTCTTTGCTCCAGATATCCATGGAGCGACGCATCACTCGTAGGCGCGCTCGCCAAAGATCGCCGATCCCACCCGGATATGTGTCGCCCCCAGCGCGATGGCGCTCTCGAAATCGCCGCTCATCCCCATCGACAGGCCGGACAACCCGTTGCGCTCCGCGATCTTGGCCAGCAGGGCGAAGTGCAAGGACGGCTCCTCGTCCACCGGCGGGATGCACATCAGCCCGCGCAGCGGCAGGTCCAGCGCGCGCGCCTCGGCCACGAAGGCATCCGCCTCGGCTGGCATGACGCCCGCCTTCTGCGGCTCCTCGCCGGTATTGATCTGGAGGAAAATCTCGGGGCAATGCCCCATCTCCTGCGCCAGCCTTGCGATGGTCTGCGCGACCTTGGAGCGATCGACGGAATGGATCGCCTGAAACAGCTCCATCGCCTGCCGCGCCTTGTTGGTCTGCAAGGGTCCGATCAGATGCAGCTCGATCCCGTCATAGGTCTTGCGGAAGTCGGGCCACTTGCCCGCCGCCTCCTGCACGCGATTCTCTCCGAAGACCCGGTGCCCCTCGTCCAGCACGGCGGCCACACGCGCGTTCGGCTGCACCTTGGACACCGCGATCAACGTCACGCTCTCAGGCGCGCGCCCTGCGGCGGCGCAGGCTTTGGCGACACGGGCCTTGATCTCGGACAGCGGCATGACATTCCCCCGGCTGATGCGTTCGGCCGCATGAAAACACCATCACCGCACAAAAGAAAAGAGCGAGCCGAAGCTCGCTCTTTCCCTAAACAGTTGTTCGGCTCGTATTAGAACGAGAAGAACACACCAGCCGACACGATGTTGTCGCCAGCTTCGTTCTGGGTCCAGCCGCCTTCAACCGAAGCGCCGCCGCCCAGTGCATACGATGCACCCAGGCCGAAGGTTTCGTCGACCGAGTTGTTCTCGTCAGCAACGAAGCCATAGATGTACAGAGCGTCGTTCACAGTGTAGCCACCGCGCAGCGAGATCTTCTCTGCGGTCACGCCACCGATGTCGGTCTCAGCGAAGGAGATCGCGCCGTCGAATGCGCCGAACTTACCGCCGAACGAAGCGAACAGGATGCTGTCGTCGGTTGCGTTGTCGAACTCTTCGTAGGCGACTGCGACGGTGTAGTCAGCGAACTTGTAGTTGGCGCCGATACCATAGGTGTTGTCGGTGCTGTGCGCATGCAGGCCGATGCCGTTCATGCTGTAGATCACTTCAACGCCGTCACGGTCCTGAGCAGCGCCAGCCGACTGGTAAGCGGTCCAAGCGAAGCGGCCGCCGTTGGAAACAGTGTTGGTTGCCAGCGAGCGGAAGCCGTTGCCTTCCAGGCCCACGCCAGCCGATTTGGTCGGCAGGTACAGGTTCGGAGCGGATTCGATCACACCCAGGATGTTGCCCATGGCGATGGTCAGGCCACCGGCCGATGCGAAGAAGCGAGCAGCGTTGCCGCCGGCGTTGGCTGCGTTCTCTTCGGTCTGGAAACGCTGACGCACACCCAGGGTCAGGCCGCCATCGGTTTCGGTGGTGGCGTCGAACTGCAGACGCAGACGGCTTGCAGTGTTGACTTCGTCGCCAACTGCGATGCTGTCGTCATAAACTGCACCAAAACGTGCGTAGCCGGAGACTTTAACGTCTGCGACAGCAACACCAGCGGTGGCGACCAGCGCGGTGGTTGCGATAAGACGAATTTGTTTTCACGTTGGATGACGGTCAACGAGCACATGCTACGACAGTTCAGGTCATTTCGGCACTCACTCAATCATTGATCAGACAATACAGCTTGCGTGATCACATGATGGAGCACGACATGATTTCATTATTCAAGCGCAGCAAGACCACTGATCACAAGCACAGTAGCATTGACGACCAGATCACAGTAAACGCGTTCTTTGATGACCACTACTTTCCACATGCTCAAGCCACAAAACGCCTGACGCATCATGATTGGTCGATATACAACAAGCACATGCGACCGAGCTTGGGCCGCTATCTGATGCGCGACCTAACCAACCCAGTGCTGGATGTGTGGGTGCGTGAGCAGCTTGTCGCTGGCTATCAGCGCAGCACGATCAACAAGCACATCCACTTGATGAACCGCATGCTGAACTTGGCAAGACATTGGGGCCATATCGCAGCTCAAAACCCATACCAGCACAACTTGAAGAAGCTAGCCGTTGGGGATTTCACACAGCGGTTTTTAAGTGAAGTTGAGATCGACCAGCTGCTCAAAGCATGCCGCGCCAGTCGTCACCCATATCTGTATCTGATCGTTCAGCTGCTACTGTTGACTGGTGCCCGTAAAGGTGAAGCACGATTAGCGTGCTGGAAGCATGTTGACCTGCACAAGCGTGTTTGGACCGTGCCACGCAGCAAAAATGGTCGCTCACGTCATATTATACTGAGCCATGCCGCAGTTGCAGTGCTGCACGCAGTTCGCGTCAAAAGTGAAGACCTGTTGCTGCCAACGAAGCCTGACGATTACCTGTTCATCAATCCAATCACTCGAACAGCGTATCACAGCTTTGACACAGCATGGTTCAAAGCGCGAGCCGAAGCTGGTTTGGACAACGTGCGCATGCATGACCTGCGCCATACCTATGCCAGCTTGCTCATCAACAAAGGTGTCAGCTTGTATGAGGTTCAAACGCTACTCGGTCACAGTAGCATGCAAATGACGCAACGCTATGCGCATTTGGAACCGGACCTCCTGCACCAGCGCACCGAGCTATTGACCAGTATCATCAGCAAAAGCCGTATTTGATCCCAGCGTCACTATGCCTGCCTGTCACTTTGTCGACATGTGATTCGATACAGCTTAAACCTCTGTATTAGCGCAGCAACCGCACGCACAGCAGCTTGGGCCTGTTGAGTAGTCAGCAGCAGTGACCCAGTTCTGATCGCGCTGTGCACGCTGATTTGACGCCTCTACAGACCTTCGTTCAGCTTGCTGATGAATGCCCGAAGCCTGCCAGTGTCTTTCGAAGCGTTGTCAGCTGCTTCATCACTGTCAGCATCATCAGGTTCAAAGTCTTCAATGACCCGTTCGACCTTGCGTATGCTTACATATGGTTTCTCAGTCAGCGCCTGATGATCCACTTCATAGGTGCCTTGCATAATGCCGTCCTTCCAGCAGTCCAGCGCCACGCGTTCCATATCTGACAGTTCACTCAGTCGCTCACTGATCTGTTCACCCAGCAGTTCAAGCCTGCGATCCAATTTGCCTTGCGTTACACCGTCCGCATTATTCACGCGTGCAGCCACTGACCTATACGTTTGCATGAGCTGGACCGCCTCATCGTAAAGCGGCCCAGTCGTTACTTGCTGATAGATTTTGACAACACGCACAGTTACTTTTTTTTGCGACGTTCCTCTTCTTCAGCCCAAGTCTCATCGTCACTGTCTTCAATCAGTTTTTTGAACAATTCCACCTTCGCACGCACATCAGCCAGCGTATTGTCAGCATACATGCCCAGCTTTTGAACGACCTTGCCGCCGTAGCGCACTGACACACGCCGCTTGCCATTCACGCTTTGAGGTGACCACCAGTATTGCGTATTCGGACCGTCCAGCTCTTGCTCAGTCTTATACTTGCTCAGTTGGTTCAGCATACGGTCGGCCTGCGCCAGAAGCTTCGCACGTGGACCTGATGCTGGATTGCCTTCTGGCGTGATGTTGTGTTTCTTCAGCAGCTCTTCAATTGTCGGCATATGACGATCCCTTTGTGTCAATACGTGATCACAGAATGTGCCAACCGATGGTTGTGTCAATATGGTTTATGACAGCTTTAGCGGTTTTGGTTCATTGAATGGTTTGGGCTTTGGTTTTGCAGCTGATTTGGTTTTGCAACGACACACTGGACATGGCCGTTTTGGCGTTGCACGCATATGACTGATGACCTCGCTCACACGCATTGCAATGACCCCAAGCCATTACCCAGTGCTGCAAGATCACCAGCTTGATTTGATAAGTAGTTCATCACAAGATTTTGCGCAGCACAGATCATCTTGCGCAGACCCTTTGCCAGCGCTCTTTGACACGCAGCTCTAATGCCGCCTGTGTCTGCTTGCGCAGCTCCGTCAGCACAGCAGCCCAATAATGACTGGTCACATCATCGCGTCGTGCAAGCTCATTGGCATAATAGCCCAGTTTGCTGCCAAGTGTCGCCAAAGCCTCAGCACTTGGGTTCATGTCATTAAATCGCAAAGTGCGCATATAACACTCGCTCTTCGCCAGCCACAGCTCGCAGAACTCGCGTTCATTCAAAACAAGCTCAGCTGATCTGAGCCTATCACTTACATGTTCCAGTAGTTGTATCGTCATCCATAGATCTCCTTAGTTGAAGTATTTATCAACGCAGTCGATCTTTCAGTCGCATCACTCACATCACATTCAGCTGCACACATGTATTCAGCTGTATCGACACATCCGCGTGCCGCGTCTGTGTTTCATCATCACACAGCTCACTTCGTTACCACTCAGCTTGCCGTGTTCGATGTCATATTCTTCTTTCTTCAATGATCTTATCTTTAATCGACTTTCGATGAGCAGTCAGATCAACGCCCATTTTGGCGTCGATCCAAACACGCACTGTTGATTTCCACCGAGAACTGACCCGGGTTTTCCATCGAGAACTGACCCACCTCTGATTATGGATTTTGGGTCAGTCTTCGGTCAAGACATGGCTTGTCTCCTTCTTTGTTCTG
>Ga0209345_10001312_pt1 | contig 29946 bp, 33 predicted proteins | sample Cruoilmetagenom7_FD_187294 | JGI IMG/M metagenome (GOLD analysis project Ga0209345, IMG submission 187294) | Oil polluted marine microbial communities from Coal Oil Point, Santa Barbara, California, USA - Sample 7 (SPAdes) (version 2) | ecosystem: Environmental > Aquatic > Marine > Oil seeps ...
TTCGTACTCTTTTTCGTTGTTTTACCTGAGCCTATCAATTTTTCCAACATATCTTCCATATGCTTGTATAAATCATTGTCATTAGCACTTTTTCCATTAAGTGTAAAATCTGCTCTTAAATTATTTCCAGAACCGCCACCGCCGCCACCGCCGCCACCGCCGCCACCGCCGCCACCGGCGCCGCCAGATCCTGTAGAGCCAAATACATCACCACCAGAGCTAAAATCTATTGTTGCTATATCTTGAAGAAAATTAACATGAAATATTTTTTCTTCAAATGGTTTAACCAGCAAAATATTACCATTAATTTCACCATGTAAATCTAACATATTCATTAACTGTTCAAATACAAGACTTGCTGATACATCCTCAAGGTGCAAGCTTATCTTACGTTCCAAATGAGCAAGATTAGGAGACATAAGCAAGTTCATACCAGCTTGTTCTGCTAAAGCTTGTAGTACAAATTGAGAATCAGCATCATTGGCATTAATTGTGACATTAACAGATTCTAATGGATCAAATTCAGGAACTACTGGCTCTAAAAGTTTTTCTCTTTTGGCAACATTTTCAATCCTTGAAATAAGCTCTTGTTGTTCTTGATACAACTTTTTTGATTCTAGTGCTGTACGTGTCGTAATTAAGGGTAATGATTCTTCATTAACCTTCTCTATCTCTTTTACATTTTCATAACTTGGCTTATGAGTAACACAAGAAGCAACCAAGCAGGATGAAATGATTAGTAAAGATTTAGTTAATTTTACGCCTATATTATTCATATTATTCTCTTTATAAATTTTTTAATTAATTGTATTCAGCCTTCCAATTAAGGACTGAAAATGCATTACCATGACAATATCGTCATACTGGTTGTTTTTCCTTTTTATTGCGGATGAAAAACAGTGTGTTCCTGACCCATCTAACTTTATATTTTTATTCACTCCATCAAATACATTACCATCATTGTCCATATCACTTATACCTGCAGAAGCCAGTATGTAAGCAAAATTATCATTGGCTATAGTACAATTGACTGTTGTCTCATTCCCTGCGGTATATATATTACTAACATTCAATGAATTATTATTGGCATTTGATAAGGCTTTAATAAAATCAAAATTATTTTCGTAATATTGACTATCAGTTAGCGTATCTCCTGTTCTATCTTTTAAAACCACTAAATCCGCATCACTAGCAGCAGTTGCACTGGCTCTTCTATAAACACCATATATAATATTTTTTTTATCTAAATTAGCTTGCGTATTAGCCATTTGGTTCATTTCTAATGTTTTATAAGGAACTGCTCCAGTTTGATTTGAGGTTCCTGTACCACAAGCTATAGTCGCCCCACCTTCATAACCATCACCATTAGTATCAGCACAAGGCAGCCGCTTATTTTTCATTGCAAATGCTATTAAAGACTGATTAATTGTTTCTAATTGAGACTTAAGCTTTATTTCTTTTGTAACATCTACGCTATCAGAATAAAAAACTTGAACGGTTGAAAAAATTGTTCCAATAATCACCAATACTATTGCCAGTTCTATTAAGGTGAAACCATACGTTTTTTTTATATTTGATTTACGAATCATGAGGTTTTTCTAAATGTTTGAACAAATTAGCATCTAAGATTATATTTTTGTGTAATTCGGCAATTTTAGCCATAACTTCATCATCAAGTTTCGTACCGCCTTTGCCATCTGGTATAGTTATATTCTTTGATAATTCTGCCAATTCTTTGGCTATTTTTAAATTGTATTTTGTTCGTTCTAATTGAGCTGCAAGATCAGGAGAATTGTTCATATTGACAGTTAAATCAGATCCTGAGCCAAACATTAATTCACCTATAGTTTTAAAGTTTTGCCCTTCCTCTGTAAATAATTCATTAAGCTCTCTATTTCTTTCAAATTTTGGAATATCTCCCTTTTTTTCCTGAATTAAACTATTTGACTTAAAATTATTTGAGTTGTCGTTAGTTATAATTTCAGGTGGCCGAATAAAGTCTACATCTAATGTCTGTGAATTATCTGAATTCACATTTACAACATCGTTTGTCATAACCTTGCTATATAAAAAATAAGCAGTTATCAACACAATTATTATTATAAATATAAATTTGTTCATTTTCTTATCAACTATTTATTCAATTCCGAGCAGCTATTAAATTAACTTGCGACCTTAACAGTACAGTAAATACCGCTTTTTTTCACAGTGATTTTCTCTGGCTTTATTCCTGTTACTTTAAATTTGTTTGCGACTTTCTGACCAACTCTCACAAACTTATCTGATATAACAGCATAGCTATCTTCATCAGCTACAAACGACATAGAAACATCAAGTCTTCGTGCTTGTCTACATATGTTAGCAGCGAATTTTTTCTTTTTTTCTAAATCAGTAGGTTGTTCAATAACAGGTCTTTCATCTATATTTTTGTAAGGTGCTAATGCGATAGAAATATTTTTATCAGTTGATTCGCGGCTTTGTCCAAGTTTATCAATGACTTCATTCATAACTTTTAAAGAAGTAAATGCTTCCTTTTTGATCTGAATATCATTAATTAATTTTCTTGAATCTACAGTTTTATTTTGTGGTGCATAGAAGTTTTTTGTATATTTTTTATAAATTGTCCAACTAGCGAAAAGTGACAAAATTGCTATTACAACAAGAGTAACTCCAGAATATTTATTTATCATTATAATTAACCTTTAACGTCATACGAAAATCATTGTTATCTTTTAGCTCAATTGAGCTGTCAGATAACATCTTATAACCATTTTGTAGTAAATGTGCACTCATATTTTCTAAATCCTTCATCGCTAACTTCAATGGTTTCTCAATAACTCCATCAAGAATAACAGTTGCAGGAACAACACGTGAATCCAATGAAATACCGACAATTTTGACATCTTCAGGCAATGAATTTCCAATATCAGCGACTAATTGTTTTGGGTCAGGCGCGGACTGTACACCATTAAGATTATAGAGCCACTGGCTTATCTTTTGTGCGTCTTTGTTTTTTGCAAAATCTTTATTGGATTGAGCTAAATCTGCTTTTATTTTAGAAATTTCAGCTTCTAATTGACTTCTGTTTGATTGTGATAATTCATGTTCAATATTTTTAATTTGATTATTCCACTTAAACATCATTGCAAATAATCCCAAAAGAATTACAGCAAATACAGCAGCAACCCAAGGTAAATATCTTTCACTATTAAATAAAGCCTGACTGACTTTGTCGTTTGCAGCATCATTAACATTAATATCATTGAAAAAAGTAGTCAGTACGGTCTTGTACTCTTTATCATTAAAATCAATATCTGAATGCGCGCCTTTAGAAACACTTATGCCTGTTAATACATTTAACTGAGAAACAAGATTATCAATTTGTTCATTTTCATCTAAAAAACTCAACCATTTGATACTTTTAATTCCTTCAGAAGTATGCTGGTTTTGCTTATTGATTTCTTCAGACATTGTTTTAAAGATACTAGCCACATCTTCATCAGTATTACTAAATGAAGTAAATCGGCTTACTTTCTTAATCCTTTTATCTTTCATGATTAATAAGTCGAATTGCCTATTGTGGTGAAAGACAATAGCTTGTCCATCATCACTTTTTGTATTAAATTGTTTAACCAAAACAGATAAAAGAGGAACAACGACACAATGATCTCTTTGTTTTTCAACCAGTTCAAAGTATTCAGCATATCCTTCTGCAGATATTGCCGTATATAAAACAGTGACAGCATCCCCTGCCTTTTTTGTATCATGAATAATTATTTTTCCAGGCCCATCTAATAACCCAACATCTCTCAATCTTTTCTCAATTAATGCTGCAGAATGTTCAACTGGTCCTGTTACTGTTTCTACCCCGAACACCGCATCATTAAAATCTGTGATAATTACATTTGATCCGTTTAAAATATTTGGCTTATCAATTGTATCTAGGTGCGATCCTTGCTTTATATACCATTGATTATCAAGGTTAACTATTGGTAATGTCTGATTCATTGTTATTTTCTCTTAGTTCTTATTTTTTGTATAGAAAATGCCATCCATTGTCATTTGTACTTCATTGGCATCACCTTGTCTAAAATTAAACAAATCATCACCAATTTGAGTCGTCTGAATATTAAACATAGCTGTCTTAAAGAAAGCATTTTCATCTCTTCCAACACCATCTAAAAATCCTGCAGCTTCAGTTCTATTAATCTGACGTTTATTAATCGCAACATTTCTTTCGGTCCAATATTTTTGACCATATTCTGAAAGCTCCGTCTCTACCATTAATTGCTTGAGCTCGCTATGATACTCTTTATATTTCTTAACGCTTTGCTTTAACTTTGTCAGATCATTCGACTGTTTTTGCACTGCTGACAGTTCAGACTGCAATGTTTTAAGCTTACGCCAATCTTGTGCTACTTTGTAAACCAAGATTGGCAGAGCCAATATCAACACTGCAGACAAAACAAAGATAAACACCCTTTTTGAATCCGATTGGCTTGTTTTATCTTCACCAACCATAGATTTATTGCTTTCTACTACTTGTGACTGTTTATCTTTATTCATTTTATTGATCCATTACCCAATGTGCAGTGACAAGAAACACTCTATCTTCATCCTGATTATCACCAGTACCGATTGCAGATGCATTTACATCATCTTCTTGATACGTATTATTTGCAGCCCACTCAACACCAGGCTGTTGATTAGTTGTACTGTCATTGCTTAAAGTATTTTGTTGACGAAAACGTCCTTCAATTGAATCTGGCTTACCATCAATCATTTGATCAAGAGCACGAGCCAAATCAGGTGTCAAACCTCTAATAACCATAACATTTCCAGCGCCACTAATTTCTTCATCTGCATTCCATTGGAAACACACCTGTAATTCAGCAGGGTTACCATTACTATCTTGGTAAACATAACGGTCTTCGTGACCTTCAGAACGTCCTGGTGGCATTCTAATACCGATATTATCCATCAACTCGTGTAAATTTTGCACAGACAAAACAGCATCGCCATCACCTACTTCATCAGCAGCATAACCTTGACCTTGACAAATTTTATTGCCCGTTCCATCATAATTAGCTGGTATTCCTGCTTCAGCTGGATCACGATCACTTTCCACAAGTGTACCATCAACCATATATAATGGCGCAGTCTGGTCATCACCAACTACCACACCAGCACGCATATAGTACCCATCATAGGCACTCTTCCACTGATCTAGGAATTTCTGTTTAACTTTTGCATATTCAGCATCTCTCTGTAAATCTTTTCCAATTGAGATTGCCCCCATTATTAAACCGATAATAACTAAAACAATAGCCATTTCGATTAGAGTAAAACCCTTTTGTTTTTTATTAAAATTTTTCATAATTTCTCTCTTATTGATTCATCTTATAATTTGCGACCACAGTTACAACTTGATCTTCGTCTAAATTTGTCGCAGATCCAGCTCCAGCGTTAAAATTATCTTGGTTTGTAGCATTCCACTGTAAACCTGGAGCACCTGGTGTACCTTGACCAAGCCCTTCTTGTCTGAACATACCTTCAACCGCATCAGGCTTTCCATCAATCATTTGATCAAGGGCCCTTGCCAAATCTGGGGTTAAGCCAGCTATAACCATCATGTTTCCAGATCCTGCAGGATTTTCTGGGGAATTCCACTGAAAACATATCTGAACTTCTTGAGGGTTACCATTTGAATCAAGGTAGACATACCTATCTTCAAAACCTTCAGCACGGCCTGGAGGCATTCTAATTCCTAAATTATCAAAATAGGTATGTAAAGTTAAATCCGTAGCTGCAACTGCAAGACTAGGAGCAGAAGCCCCTTGGCAAATTCCTCCTGGTAACGCAGCTCCTGTCATATCTCCGCCTGATATCACAGGAGTGCCTGATGCATAAACATTACCATTAACCATTATTCTTGGTGTGGTTTGACTATCGCCTACTACAACACCAGCTCTCATATAATAACCATTATACGCTGATGCCCATTGATCAACAAATTTTTGCTTAACCTTAGCGTATTCCGCATCTCTTTGTAAGTCTTTACCAATTGATACTGCTCCCAAAATCAATCCAATAATTACTAAAACTATTGCCATCTCAACCAGGGTAAATCCCGACTGTTTTGACAAATTCTTTCTATTTGTATTCATGTTGTAACCTCATTATTACTGTATAAAAAATCAAATTTTCTAAAATAAAGACCAACTTAAATTTTAATTATCTTAGAACTGTGTCACATTTTATAACATTGTTTTACAATTACGTTATAAAAAAAAGTACAAAAATTAGCACTTTTGAGACTTTGGTCTAATAAAATGTGCTTATTTCATGGTAAATGGAAAATATTGAACATTTTTGTCACATAAAATTGACAAACAATAACCAATAAAAAATTTGTGGGATATAGCGTGCATTTATATGAATTCTAAAAATGACATGCCTTTTAATTTAAACTATACATCATTAATTGTTAAATTGAAAATTATTTTTACAATTGTTACATCCATTTAACATTTATATTCCAAGTGCTTGATATTGTTTTAATGTTTTAGTTTACAAAGTATTATTTAAACAATTTTAATTATCCGATTGTAATTGATAAAGTAAACATACAAATCTCCAAACCAAATCAATACTCCAACCAATATACACCTACCAAAACGAAAATTTAATTTGAAAGCAGTTGATGGTTTAACTATTTTTTTATATTAATATGATATAATCCGTTGCTTTTTAAAATATTGGAAAATTGATGACACAAACGTGGTTAGTTACAGGCGGTGCTGGCTTTATTGGCGGGAATTTTGTTTTACGCCAAGTATTAAAAAACAATCGTAAGATTATCAACTTAGATAAATTAACTTATGCAGGTAATTTAGATACTCTACGCCAGCTCGATAGTAATAATAATTACAATTTTGTAAAAGGTGATATCGGCGATAATAAGTTGGTTGCCGAGGTGATCGAGAAATATCAACCAGAAGCGATTGTTAATTTTGCTGCCGAATCGCATGTTGACCGTTCAATTGATGCACCAGATGATTTTATTACTACTAATATTCTAGGGACTTTCAACTTATTAAAACATTCTTTGAGCTATTACAAGGAACTATCCGAATCAAAACAACAACAATTTAGATTTTTACACGTTTCAACAGATGAGGTTTATGGTTCATTAGGTGACACGGGCTTATTTACTGAAACAACTCCTTACTCCCCCAATTCCCCCTACTCGGCATCGAAAGCTTCGTCTGATCACTTGGTTCGGGCATATCATCATACTTATGGGTTACCAGTTTTAACGACAAATTGCTCAAATAATTATGGACCTTACCAATTTCCTGAAAAGCTCATTCCGTTAATTATCACTAAAGCACTTAATTTTGAAGCTTTACCTGTATATGGTGATGGAAAGAATATTCGTGATTGGCTATATGTTGAAGACCATTGTTCTGCGATTGAAACTGTTGTCACTGATGGTAAAATTGGCGAAGTTTATAATGTTGGAGGCAATGAAGAAAAACAAAACATTGAAGTTGTTAATGCCTTGTGCGATATTTTAGATGAATTAAGACCGGTTGAAGGAAAGTGTCGCAGAGATTTAATTACGTATGTTAAAGATCGCCCAGGGCATGATCAAAGATATGCTATTGATTCATCAAAACTTCAAGATAATTTAGGATGGGCTCCGGCCGAATCTTTTAAAAGCGGTATAAAGAAAACAGTTCAATGGTATTTAGATAATAAAATTTGGAGCGATCGCGTTTTAGATGGTTCTTATACTGGGCAACGATTAGGTAACGATTAGGTAACTACTACATGAAAAGAAAAGGCATCATATTAGCAGGCGGTTCTGGTACAAGATTGTATCCATTAACACATTCAATCAGTAAACAACTTTTGCCAATTTACGATAAGCCAATGATTTATTACCCGTTAACTACCTTAATGTTAGCAGGGATTAAAGACATACTTATTATTAATACACCACATGAACAAGAGCTATTTGTCAAACTATTAGGTGATGGCTCTCAATGGGGAATTAATATTACTTATGCTGCTCAACCTGATCCAGGTGGATTAGCCCAAGCTTACTTAATTGGCGAAAAATTTGTTGACAACCACCCTTCTTGTTTAATTCTGGGTGATAATATTTACCATGGCTCAGGAATGGTTGATTTGTTAGCTACCGCTGATGCTAGAGATTCTGGTGCTACAGTGTTTGGTTACCGCGTAACAGACCCTGAAAGATATGGTGTAGCTGAATTTGACAATACTGGCAAAGTCATTGATTTAGAAGAAAAACCTGAAAAACCCCGTTCAAATTATGCCGTTACAGGTTTATATTTTTACGACAATCAAGCATGTAATATAGCAAAAGAATTAAAACCATCTCCTCGTGGCGAGCTTGAAATCACTGATTTGAATAAGGTTTACCTACAACAGGATGAACTCATGGTTGAATTGATGGGTAGAGGTTATGCATGGTTGGATACAGGCACACATGATTCTTTAACTGATGCCAGTAATTTTATTGCAACCATTGAAAAACGCCAAGGCATTAAAATTGCCTGCCCTGAAGAAATTGCATTTCAAAAAAATTGGATTGATGCAGAACAAGTATTAAAACTAGCTCAGCCGATAAAGAAAAATGGTTATGGGCAATACTTAATAGGATTGGTTGCAGATAATTCATGAAAGTTATTAAAACAAAATTAGAAGGCGCTTTGATTTTCGAGCCAAAAATATTCGGAGACGATCGTGGCTTTTTTATGGAAACATGGAATTATGAAAGATACAAAGAAGCTGGGCTTGATGTTAAATTTATTCAATCAAATTTATCAAAGTCAGCTAAAGGAGTATTAAGAGGCTTACATTTTCAAAATCCAAATCCACAAGGCAAGCTCGTACAAATTTTAACAGGTGAAGTTTTCGATGTTGCTGTTGATATTCGAAAAGGCTCTCCTACTTTTGGGCAATGGCATGGAGAAATATTGACAGGTGATAATCATAAGCAGTTTTATATCCCTGAAGGATTTGCTCATGGGTTTTGTGTATTGTCAGAAAGTGCTATTTTTTCATATATGTGTACAGATGTTTACGATACCCAATCGGAAAGCTCTCTCATATGGAACGATCCAACTATTGCCATTGAATGGCCTATTGATGACCCTTTATTATCCGACAAAGATAAAAATGCACTCACATTAGATTCCATTAACCCAAATAAACTACCCAACTTTTAATAGGAAGATATTACCAATAATATGAAAATATTACTAACCGGCGCAAACGGCCAAGTAGGATATGAATTGTGGAGAACCTTACAATATATTGGAGAAGTCATTCCAACCACCAGAAATGGGTTTGAAATTGATGGCTTACCAACTATTGCTCTTGATTTAACCAACGCTGAAGATATTGAAAAAAAAATCAATGCTATTCAACCTGATTTGATCTGTAATGCAGCGGCTTACACCGCTGTTGATGATGCTGAAGAAAATCAGGAGCTGGCCTATAAAATTAATGTTGAGGCCCCAGCAATATTTGCGAAATATGCCGTTATAACAGATACAAGAATAATCCATTATTCAACAGATTATGTTTTTTCAGGTAGTTCCCCTTCTCCTTGGAAAGAAGAAGATGAGTGCAATCCACAAGGCGTCTATGCAAAAACAAAATTACAAGGTGAACAAGCAATTATTGATTCTGGTTGCCAATATATGATTTTCAGAACGGCATGGGTTTATTCAGAAAGAGGAAGCAATTTTATGAATACCATGTTGAAATTAGCCCAAGACATAGAGGAACTTGATATTGTAGATGATCAAATCGGCTCACCAACCTGGGCTAAATCGATTGCAATAATAACCGCAATAACTTTACAAAACCCTGTAGATGGACTCTATCATTTAACTTCATCAGGGAAAACGAGTTGGAGTGGTTTTGCCAGAAGAATTTTTTCACAAGCAGCCAGGTTAAATTTGATAAATATAGCACCTAAAGTTAAAGGTATCACAACAAGTCAATACCCTACACCTGCACAAAGGCCGAGTTATTCAGTTCTTGACTGTAGTAAATTAAAACAAACCTTTAATATTAAGATGCCTAATTGGCAAACAGCATTACAATTGTGTATGCAAGATATTCGGAGAGACGATTGAAATTAATTCCTGTTATTTTATCTGGCGGAGCTGGAACTCGTTTATGGCCTGTTTCACGAAGAGCATTTCCTAAACCTTTTATGAAATTGGCTAATGGTAGTACACTGGCTGAATTAACATTTGAACGCGCTTTAGATGTCTCCGACGATGGGACGGTAATGACTGTTACATCTCGGGATTATTATTTTATCTGCCGAGATATGTATAAAAATACTTCCAGTCAACATATTGACAAACAAATTTTCATGCTTGAGCCAATGGGAAGAAATACAGCTCCTGCCATTGCTTTAGCCGCATTAGAAATCCAAGAAAGATTTGGTGATGAAGCCGTTATGTTAGTTATGCCATCAGATCATTTAATAAAAGACAGAAAAGCGTTTAAAAAAGCCGTGCTTGAAGGAGCTAAATTAGCAGAAGAAGGTTATATCGCTACATTTGGTATCCATCCAACTTCTCCAGAAACTGGCTATGGATATATAAAAGCAGGCAATAAAATAGCAGATTATGATGCTGCCATAATAGATGAATTTAAAGAAAAACCAGATTTACAGACAGCCCAACAATATATCGAATCAGGAAACTATAGTTGGAATTCAGGAATGTTCTGTTTAGTGGCCAAAAACTTACTTGATGAAATGCAAGAAACCGCTCCTGATGTATTAGATGCTACGAAAAAATGTTTTGCTACAAAAAAAGAACAACAATTGGCCATAGAGTTTAATACCGAAACTTTTGCTGCCATGCCAGATATCTCTATTGACTATGCTGTAATGGAACATGCCAAAAAACGCGCTGTTATTGACAGTAGATTTGATTGGAACGACATAGGATCATGGAATTCAATGGCTGGACTAGCAGATAGTGACGAACACGGCAATCGTATCGAAGGAAAAGCTATACCGATTGATTCTAGTGGTTGTTATATTCGCAGTGGCGATAGGTTGGTTGCAGCAGTTGGCGTTCAAGATTTATTAATCGTTGACACTAAAGATGCTGTATTAGTCGCTCATAAGGACAGATCACAAGGTGTTAAGGATGTTGTTCAATTCTTAAAAGCCAATAACCATGATGCAGCAATTTATCACCAAACAGTTCATCGCCCTTGGGGTAGTTTTACTATCTTAGAAGATGAACTCGATTGTAAAGTTAAAAGACTCATTGTCAAACCAGGTCAGGTGTTATCACTACAAAAGCACCAAAGAAGATCCGAACATTGGACGATGGTTAAAGGTACTGCAAAAGTCAGAGTTGGCGATGAAGAATTTCTATTAGAAGCCAATCAATCAACATATATCCCAGTAAATACCTTACACCGATTAGAAAACCCAACAAACGAAGATATCGCAATAATCGAAGTTCAATGTGGGAATTATTTTGGTGAAGATGATATAGAGCGTTTTGAAGACATATATGGCAGAACTACAGATGACTGAAAAAATTATTGATAAGGCGTTTTTAGAAAATTGTCTTGTGACCGCAAAAAGAGCGGCCAAATCTGCAGAACAAATTATAAAGCACTACTATAAATGTTCTCCTGATACACAGATTAAAGATGATTTAACACCTGTCACTCAGGCTGATATAGAATGTGAGCAAGTTATAAAGCAAGTATTGGCTGCAAGTTATCCAGATTTTGGATTCTTTGGTGAAGAAACAGGGAAATCTAATACAGACTCAGATTTCATGTGGCTCGTTGATCCAATAGATGGCACCAAAAGCTTTGTCAGAGAGTATCACTTTTTCTCCACACAAATTGCACTCATGTACAAAGGCGAAATTATTATTGGCGTCTCTCATGCACCTATGTTTAATGAAACTGCTTGGGCTGCTAAAGGATTAGGTGCATTTATCGACAAAGAGCCTTTGTCAGTGAGCGAATTTATAAAGCCTGAAGAGAGTTGTTACTCTACAGGAAACCTCAAGTCATTTGCTCAAGATAAAAAACAATGGGAAAAACTTCGTAAAATTATGTCCTTATGTCATAAAACAAGAGGTTACGGTGACTTTTATCATTACCATCTTTTAGCAGCAGGGAAACTAGAATTAATCATTGAATCAGATGTCAATATATTAGATATCGCGGCACTAAGCATTATTGTAACTGAAGCAGGTGGTGTCATAAGCGATCTTAAAGGCAATGATATAGACTTAGAAACAACCACAGTTTTAGCAGGTAATTCTGCATCTTACAAACAAGCCATGACTATCTTAAAGCAATAAATAATACAGCAATGATAAATCTATTAAACAATATTGAAATCTTAGCGATAAATGCAGGAACTGCCATCTTAGAAATTTATAACTCATCCGACTTTGGTGTTGAAATAAAAGATGATGACTCGCCGTTAACTAAGGCAGATTTAGCAGCACATAATGTCATCGTAAAAGGCTTGTCAGAATTGACACCCAACATCCCTATTTTGTCAGAAGAATCAACTGATATTGATTTCAAAGAAAGAAGCTCATGGAATAAATACTGGTTAGTAGACCCTTTGGATGGTACAAAAGAATTTATAAAAAGAAATGGGGAATTTACTGTCAATATTGCTCTGATAGAAAATGGGCAACCTACACTTTCAGTCGTCTTCGTTCCAGTAACAGCAATCGCTTATACTGCAGCAAAAGGATATGGGGCTTTTAAAAACATTAATGGCAACCGAACACAAATTAAAACACACAAACCTGCCAGAAACATACCAATAGTTGTTGGCTCAAGATCACATGTATCAGCAGATGTACAAACTTATTTGGACAAACTAGGTTCGCATGAAATGAAACCTATGGGAAGTTCGCTAAAATTTTGTTTGGTCGCAGAAGGCAAAGCCGATTTGTATCCAAGATTAGGATTAACCTCAGAATGGGATACCGCAGCCGCACAATGCATCGTAGAACAAGCTGGAGGACGTGTAGTGACATTGGACAATCAACCATTAAAATACAACACCAAAGAATCACTCCTGAATCCCCACTTTATGGTTTATGGGGATAGCAACAAAGAATGGATCAACATATAAAAATGCCAATCCCGTCATTCCCGCGAAGGCGGGAATCTATAGCATTTATTTCCAATACACTAAATGTATTCAGTTGCCATCGGAATCTCGACTTTAGTCGCGCTAAATCCAATAAAACTACAGGACTAAATTCCCGCTTCCTTTTAAACAAACCTCCTATTAGGGAATTATACAGAAAATGGGCATTATTAATTATATTAGCTTTAGCCGCCTGCACCCAACAAAAACCAACACTAAACATCGCTGTCGCCAGCAACTTCGAACCCACCTTAAAAAAGATAATCCAACAATATCCAAATAAAAAGTACAAAATAAACATCATAGCAGGCTCATCTGGTGTATTAACCAACCAAATACTCAACAATGCACCCTATGACTTATTTCTATCCGCCGATACCGACAAACCTGAATTAATTTATAAAAAACTAAACCTAAAAACAAAACCAACAATTTATGCCATAGGCCAACTCTCTCTATGGTTACCCAATTCAAAAGGAAACAGTTGCCTAGAACAATTATCCACAGCCAAAACCCTAGCGATGCCGAACCCCAAAACAGCACCCTACGGAAAGTCCGCACAAAGCCTATTAAACATCAACAAAATCAAAGTGGAAAAAACCATCCAAACATCCAATGCCTCACAGTCATACATCTACACGAAAGACAGGTTAACCGAAGCTGGATTCATGCCCTATTCTATGAGTATGGTAGAAACAAAAGGATGTTTAGAAGTTTTTGGAGGTTTAGAATTGGAGCAGTCGATGATATTATTGAATGAAGAGGCAGAGAAATTTTATAGATATATCGATTCATCAACAATAAAAAAAATTATTAGGGAATCAGGTTATTTGTGATTGGCACAGCTAAAGAGACTGTGAAAGCAGCGATTCCGATATAGGTGTTTTTCGCTGTTCTGCTGAGTCACCCTATGAGAAAACCTTTTGATTTTGATTGTATTTATTAACAGATTAATTGATAATTGATTTTTACAATACCAAACAGACTTGTTATGAAAAAAGCATTAATTTTTATCCTAATTGTTACCAGTTTTAATCTTTGCGCTAAACGCTTAATTGAGGGATATGGTCAATTCAAACCTGTAGCCAATACTTCATTTAAAACGCCGAAGAAACTCAAAGCGGTGTTTGATGTTTATACATCAAATGATGACGATGAGGAATTAAACCGCGGCATTAATACCGTAGCGAGATTCCTAAATATGCACTTTGATGCAGGTGTTAAGAAAAAGAACATGAAAGCAGCGTTGATTCTACATGGCAAAGCTGGCAAGGACATATTGAATAATATCGCCTACAACAAACACTACATCACAGATAATCCAAATGTTGAATTATTAAAGAAATTACACGATGCAGGTGTGCAGATAATTGTTTGTGGACAAACTGTTGAATTTCGTGCTTATAAACGCGATGAAATTTTAGATTTTATAGATGTATCACTTTCTGCGATAACCGCATTGATAGATTTGCAGTCTAAGGGTTATCAATTGATTACGTTTAATTAAATGTTGAATAAACCTCTATTGGAATCGGGGCTTCAGCCCCGCAGTTTTAAAGTACAAGCGGGACTGAAAACCCGATTCCGGATAGATTAACAATGGACCTAACCTCTCTCTGGCTTAGTTTTAAATTGGCTGCGGTTACGGTTGTCATTTTATTGGCCATTGGGATCCCTTTGGCTAAATGGCTGGCCTTTTCTAATAATAAAGCCGTGCCTATTGTCAACTCTTTGGTTGTTTTGCCATTGGTATTACCCCCTACTGTTTTAGGGTTTTATTTATTGAGCATTATGCGTAATGAATCTTGGCTAGGCTCGTTGTTTATCCAGCTTACCAATACTCAGCTTATATTTAGCTTCACAGGGTTAGTCATTGCTTCGGTTGTTTATTCATTGCCATTTGTAGTCCAACCGATGGTCGCTACTTTTAACAATATAGGAGCCGATACGGTTAAAACTGCCCAGTCAATTGGTGCCTCTAAAAGAACAATTTTTTGGAAAATAATTTTACCTCTTTCAAAAAAAGGCATTGTTTCAGCCAGCATTCTTGGGTTTGTACATACATTGGGTGAATTTGGTGTTGTCTTAATGATAGGTGGTAATATTCCTAATCAAACACGGGTTGTTTCAATTGAAATATTCAATCACGTTGAGAACCTAGAGTTACATCAAGCCAATCAACTTTCTTTAATATTATTAGTGATTTCATTTTCTGTGATTTTATGGATGAATTTTAACAATAGAGATACTCAGGTAATCCCATGAATGTAGATATTACCTCAAAGCATTTGAATTATGATTATAATTTCACTGTTGCCGATACAGGAATCATTGGTGTTTATGGCATTTCTGGCAGTGGAAAATCAAGTTTATTAATGGCACTAGCAGGCTATGAAAAAAATCATAAAGCAGTCATTGAACATAAAGGAAAATCATTATCAGGAACCATTAAATGCAGTTATATGAGCCAACACCCTATTCTGTTTTCACATTGGACAATTCTTGAAAATCTTGAATTTGCCTTAAAGTACACAACAAACAATCGTTCAATTCTCAATGCCTTAATTCGTAAACTATCTTGTTCTCATTTACTTAACAAATTACCCGATCAATTATCCGGTGGTGAAAAACAAAGAATAGCCTTTATTAGAGCTTTAATTTTAATAGAAAAAAATACCATCGTTCTATTGGATGAACCTTTTTCAGCATTAGACAACAAGCTAAGAAAGGAGGCACTTAACCTATTGGACAAATATAAAGCCAAAAACCTAATCTTTTTGGTCACCCATGAAATTTCAGAGCTTTATCAAATAGCCAATGAGTTACTTTATATAAAACAAGGTAAGATACATTACCAAGATTCAATTGAAAACATCATGTCTGATAACCTTCATGATTTACCCGTTGCTAGCAAGATTGTCATAAATACGGTAAAACAGATCATATATGCCGATGATGTTAGTATAAGTTTAACAAAACATGCAGATAGTAGTATCATCCATCAGCTTGCAGTTACCATAAAAAACATTAGACTGTTTGAGGATATTGCATTACTCGAGTTATTGCTAATAGAAGATCAACAAAGACTCTTTGCAAAGATAACACAGGAATCATTAAAACATTTAAAATTACAATTAAATCAAGAAGTTATAGCAAATTTTAAATCCACTTCAATAAAACAATCTCATGAATGATATACAAGAAAACCTGATAGAAATAGAAACCAAGCTTGCTTTTCAAGAAGAAACCATTGATCAATTGAACGAAGTCATAATTACACAGCAAACAGCCATTGATAAACTACAAAGACAATTAGTTCAACTCAATACAAAAGTTGAAGAAGAAAGCCAACATTGGAATTCGGACCAGAATCCAATTGATGAAACACCTCCACATTATTGATGTATTTACCAACAGGATTATTGTTTATTTAAAAGTCTTTTGTTTTTAAAGAAGTTTTTCAATTGTCTCGCACAATCCAATTCTAATACACCGCCCTTAATATTCACTTGATGGTTATGATAGGGTTTTTCAAAGCAGTTATCTTTTGTACCTGCCATACCCGTTTTTGGATCAAAAGCACCGAATATTATATCAGATATTCGTGCATGAATAATAGCACCAACACACATCATACAAGGCTCTAAAGTGACGTACAGTTTAGTATCAACTATTCGATAATTATCGATCTGTTTACCAGCATTTCTAATAGCCTGAATTTCAGCATGTGCAGTTGCGTCGTTAGTCGAAATCACTTGATTAAAACCTTCGCCAATAATTTTATTATCCTTAACTATAATTGCTCCAACTGGCACTTCATCAATATTTTCTGCTTTTGCTGCCATAATTATGGCTTGTTTCATCCAATATTCATCATCAAACTTACCTTTGCATTCAGGCATGTTTAGCTCTCCACTGTCTAAAAGCTAAATAGATGAAAACCAATGGGATAAATAGCAAAAAGATAATACTTAAACTGATGAGTTGGATTTTTGAAAGGTATAATTGTGTATCATGATTGAATTGGATTGGAAGATTCACTCTATCATCATGATAAAACAGCCAATCTACTAGCCTAGTCGTAAAACTTTTATTAGCAGCAACTGTTAAATATTGATTTGTGATGAAGCTCATGTCACCAGACACAATAATACGATTGTTTTCCAACTCCTTGTTTGCTACCAATACAGCACCTTTAATTGATTCTATAAGTGTTTGATAATTATGAACAATAATCTCTTTAGTTTCAGCAATATATATAGGTTGATTAAAATTTTGAGTGATGGAATTCTCAGGAAAATCTGAAACAACACTTGCAAACTCTCCATCGACAATCTCAGATTTATCACCAACCATGACATCTAACGCCAATTCTAAGTAGGGTTGTGAAACTGTAGAAACATCAGATAACCACCAAATACTGACTCCGGTTTCCATTTGATTTTGTAGCCATTGAACAGCTTTCTTATTAATTAATTCTTTTGGAGATGGTAATACAATAACTTTAACATTATCTGGAAGCACTAAACTAACATTCAATGGCATTCTAGCAATTTGGAAACCTTGCTTTTTTAAGTTAACCAACAATTGCGATAAGCCAGTATCCGAATCATCATCAATTTGTGACATACCGTAACCTTCGGCGAAAACTAGCCACTCATCCCGGTTGTTTTGTAACATCAACATAGCATTCACAATGGATGATTCAGACAATTCTGTTATATGAATTTTCCCAAGCAACTTCTCATCAACGAAGGTTAATAAAATCTCACCCTGCATACTGATAGCATTGTTTTCGACTAAACTAGGATTGGTCACTGGATCTATAAACTGAACTTGTATCTCTTCATTAACCCTTTTAAAAGGCTCGAAAAAATCATTGATTTTATTAGCAACAAGCGTATCTTCTTGCGTAAAGGCTGTGAATTTAACAGCTTTCTTTCCCGATAGTTCTTTAATTATATGAATTGATTTTTCGCTTAAATTTTTAGAAGTATCGAGTTGTATAGCATATTGATTATTGTTTTTTTCTAAAAAAATAAATACACCAATGCAAATCAAGGAGACTATAAATAGACCTATATATTTTGTCAGAACTTTACTATTCATAACATATACCTTTTATGCATTAATCTAATTTTAACCAACCATAGACTTAAGATTGAGCCCACAGCAAAATAACAAATTGATGACAAGGGTAAATAATCATTGGTAAATTGTTTAAAATGATAAAAAGGGCTAAAAACCTGTATCCAATTTTTCCCCCAACTACTATCTAAATCCGATTGTGAGATTAGTAACAAACCCATGAAAATAACAATACATAAAAGAATAGAAAAACCAGTGTTACTAACAAATATTGAGATCAACATAGATATAGCCAACATCCAAATCATTAACAAAAGCAATCCTAATATTGCGATAGAAATTGTATATATTTGTATTTTGGAAATAAAAACCAAACTCACTATTGCTGCTATTGTAGGAACAATAAATAATAAAGAAATAAGAAATATCGCTATATATTTTTGTTTAATAATTTGAGTATCGGTTAATAGTGAATTTGTCACTAAGTGCGAAGAATAGGTTTCAGTGTATCGTGCAAAACTTAATCCGCCGATAATAGACACAATAATGATTAATATTTTTGATTCTGCACCGATGAGAGGAAAAATAATCCCTTTTGTTATTGTCGGTGCATCACTCATGCCTGCAAATTTAACTTGAAGCGTCGTAAAAAACTCAACAGATAGTAAAAATGACCACGCACTGACAAAAGCAGATAACGCCAAAATTATCCAAATAATAGGAGAACGTAGATAATAGTTAAGTTCAGCTTGGAGTAAATTCATCAAACAGCCCCAACTTCTTTAGTATGTTCCAAATACAGTTTTTCTAAATCAAAATTTTCAAACGTTGATGGATCAATATTGTCTAACAATTTTCCATGTTGCATGATTAATACTCTATCACTAATATTGGCCGCCTCCGCCAAATAATGTGTCGACATTATGATTAAACACTCTTTTTTCATTTGTTTAATAATTTCTCTAAATTCAATTATCAAATGTGGATCCAAACCATTCAAAGGTTCATCCATAATTAGCACTTGTGGTTTATGGATAATAGCTTGCGCTAAATTCAGTCTTTGTTTGTAACCTAATGAAAGCTGATTGGTTCTTTTCATAATAACCTGTTTTAACTGGCAAATTTCAACAACCCTTTCTATGTCTTCCTCAGTATTTGATACTTGATTTATACTTGCCGTGAATTGCAATTGTTCTAAAACACTTAATTCAGGCATAATAGCAGCTGATTCTGGCATATAACCAACATGTAACAGATACTTAAGCCTATCCTTTTCGCTATCTAATGCGTTTATTGAAACTGTTCCTGACTGACAGTACAAAACGGCAGCAAGAGATTTTAATAAAGTAGATTTCCCTGCACCATTTGGACCCAATAATGTGACAGCTTGTGGGTTATTTAAAGAAAGATTGATTTCATTTAAAATTTTTTGCTTTCTATAAATACAGGTCAACGAATCTATAGTTAAATTAATTTCATGCATAGGCTTCAGAATAAAATACTCGACTCGACTAGTAAAACACATTATAGTATGCCTTTTAATCTAATAAATAATTAAAGTATGAATATTTTGGATTTTTTACAGCATGGGCTGCTTAATTTTTCGATTGTGCAAATTCTTATTGCCTTATTAATCATCACGCAAATAACAATTCTTGCCGTCACTTTATATTTACACAGAGATCAAACACACCGAGGACTTATATTACATCCTTTGGTTCGTCATTTTTTCAGGTTACATTTATGGCTAACAACAGGAATGTTAACAAAAGATTGGGTTGCCATTCACCGAAAACACCATGCTAAATGCGAAACTGAAGAAGACCCTCATTCTCCGCAATTTCATGGTATAAACAATGTTTTATATTCAGGCGTTGAACTCTACACAAAAGAAAGACACAACCAAGAAACTATAGATCAATATGGTAAAGGCACACCAAATGATTGGATTGAAAGGCATGTTTACACAAGGTTCCATTTTTTAGGAATTGCGCTTATGTTTGTTATTGATGTCGCCTTATTTGGTGCTATCGGCATCACTTTTTGGGCTGTACAAATTGTATGGATACCATTTTTTGCAGCTGGAGTTATTAACGGACTTGGACATTGGGCTGGTTATAGAAATTATTCTACTAATGATTGCTCAACAAATTTAACCCGATTTGGTTTCATTATTGGGGGAGAAGAGCTACATAATAATCATCATGCTTTCCCTTCTTCTTGTAAGTTCTCTCATAAAAAAGGTGAATATGATTGGGGCTGGTATGCGATTAAGTTTTTAAACAAACTTAAATTAGCCAAAATAAAGAAAACTGTCCCAGAATTAGAAAGTCGTACAACCACTGCCGTAGTAGATATAGAATCACTCAAAGCGATGTTGACACACAAAGTTAACTTACTTCAGGTTTATGTTAAAGATGTGATTAAACCAGCCATTCAGCAAGAATACGCAAGCAGAACAAACCAAGTAAGGAAATCTAGTGATAAATTTATAAACTCTATGTCGATAGATTGGCGTTTTCTAGATGATGACGCAAAAGATTTATTGAAGCAATACATTCATACTTCACCAACCATAGAAATTATCATAAAATTCAGAGATGACCTAAGAGCGATATGGGAATCTTCTGGTCAATCTACAGATCAAATGATTGAAGCGCTAAAAGAATGGTGTAACAATGCTGAAAAGAGTGGTGTTGGTGTATTACAAGTTTACGCTAAAAAAATACAAACTTATCGTCTAAAAACAGTATAATCCCTCAATAAATCATGGAAAAGGCTTTCTTTAGAAAGCCTTTTTATTTTACATTTTAATCTAACTTAAAATTCACTCTTTGCCTAATTGTAACAACTTGAGAAATTGGTGCGAACTTATATTGCTCGACACTATTAATTGCTTGTATATCAAAAACTTCCTTTGGATCAGATTCCACTACCCTTACATTGTCAACCGATCCATCAGTCATGATTTCTAAATCTACAACCACGAAACCTGTTACTTTATTCATTGCTGCCTTTCTTGGATATAGAGGTGCTACTCTTTTGATTGGTATGATTTTAATTTCACCTAAATTTTTAGATACAACCGGAGCAATAGCAGTATTTTTAGTTACGGATGGCACTATTGTAGATTTAGGTGGTTCTGGAACCATTGGAGCTGTGGCGACTGCCGCTTTTTCTGTTTTCATTTCTGCTAGTACATTAGTAGTTATTATTAAACCACCTGATGCTATAAGCATAACAAGAGGTAACAGTATTTTATTTCTTATTGAATGTTCTTGAGCTTTGAAATTTTTAATTAACATAATTCGTTCCTTTAGTTTAGACGTTGATGAACAATAGAGTTCAGAGGGATTTTTATCAAAACAACTTGATAAATTTAATTGTAACAGTAACTTTGAGTATTCAGCTTTTTTCTTAGTTACACCGATTACTTTTTCGTCACATGATAATTCTTGGTCAATTTTTAAGTTTTTATTTAACAAATATATAACAGGGTTGAACCAAAATATCCCAACTAATATTTTATATAGCAACCTAAATAATGGGTCATATCGTTGACAGTGAATTATTTCATGGTTAATTAATAGGCTCTTTTGGGTTTTGTTATATTTTATATTTTGAGGTAGATATACAACCGGTTTAAACACACCAAATGCTATTGGACTTACAATCATATTTGTTTGAAATACATTTTTATTTATAGCAATTGAATTATTTTCTAATACACCCTTTAATTTAATATACTTAAGAAGTAATGTTGTCAGAAAGTAAATTGCAATTATTGCCCATACAGATAAACTAATAGATAACCATTGAACATTGTTATCATAATTACCTGACATAGCAGTAATGTTATTTAAAGACATCAGAGGCAAACTGACAGGGCTTATCAAGCTAGATTTATATAGTGAAAACACATATAAAAAAATGAAACCTAAGGGAAATAATTGCCATAATTTATATATATGGGATTGCTTTATTTCCATGTTATTCATAAATATTCTGATCAATAAATATAATAACCCCACAAATAAAATGTAAGCGTTGGAAATGGCAATCATATTCAACAAACTATTTTGCAGCGTAATCATGATTTTTCTTCCATCTCTTTTATGAGTAATTTAATTTCTTTTAGCTCTTCTGAACTAATTTTTTCATGATCACTAAATGAGGCAAACAATCCACTAAAACTTCCGTTATACATTCTTTCTAAAAATTGTTTATTTTCAGTCTGGGTGTATTCTTTTTTGGTAATTGTTGATTTATAGAGATATTTTCTACCGTTTTTTTCAAAACTTAAATATTTTTTTTGGAGTAAACGATTGATTAGAGTTTTTATAGTGACATAACTCCACTGTTCATTCGTCACTTTATCTGCAATTTCTTTTGCACTTAATGGCGAAGATTGCCATAATATTTTAAGAATGATTGCTTCTGATTTGCTTATGTTTTTGTTGTTCATATCGATTACATTTGTAAACACAATTCAAGTATTACAATTGTAATCGTTAATGTCAACGATTTACTGAGTTATTTTAACTCTTTTATAAAATCCGAAATATCTTTGGTAATATCAGCATCATTAAGTGCTAAATCGATAGTTGCTTGTATATATCCAAGTTTATGCCCACAGTCATAACGTTTTCCCTTTAATGTTGCGGCATAGAGATTATTAGGTTTATCTAATAACATAGCTAAAGCATCAGTTAATTGAATCTCTCCACCTTTATCACTTTGTGTATTTTCAAGAAGATCGAAAACATCTGGTGATAAAACGTAACGACCGATAACACCTAGGTTACTAGGAGCATTCTTTAGGTCTGGTTTTTCGACGATAGTTTGAATCGAATTAACATCATTTGAATTATTGCCAATGTCAACAATGCCATATTGTGAAACACGATTATCAGGAACTTCCTCAACCGAGATAACGCTGGCATTATTGATAATAGAAGTCTCTATCAATTGTTTGGTAGCATTATTTTCTTTAGAAGGTTTGATAAAATCATCAGCTAAGATAACAGAAAAATACTCATCGCCAATTATTTCTTTAGCTTGTAATACGGCATGACCTAACCCTAATGGTTCTCCTTGTGGTATAAAAACACGTGTGATGTCATTAGGGATAGTTGTTAATTTATCTAACAAATGATCTTTACCCTCATGTGCAAATTTATTTCTTAACAAGGGCTTCGGATCAAAATGATCGCTTATGGCATGTTTACTGGCACTTGTAATAAAAATTAAAGTTGTAATACCAGCTTCAATGGCTTCCTCAACGGCATATTGAATTAGCGGTTTATCAATAATTGGAAGCATTTCTTTAGGGATTGACTTAGTTGCAGGAAGGAATCTAGTTCCCATTCCTCCAACAGGAAATACAGCTTTTGTAATTTTTTTCATTTGTTTATTTGTGTCTCTACGATGCTCAAATTGGCTTGATGAACAAATTCAGGAACTAATTTTTTTATCGATTGTGTTAGTTCATTGTCTTTGAAATTTATTGCCTGCTTAATGGCAAAATCAAGTTTGTCACAATAATTTTCAATGTGTTTAATATTCGATGAAATATGGTATATTTTATTATGACTGGTGTGTTTTAATTTTTCAACATCGTAATACAATTGTTCATGCATTTTTTCACCAGCTCTTAAGCCAGAAATAACTACTTCAATATCAACACCCGGTATTTTTCCTGACAAACTAATCATTCTATTAGCTAAACTCATAATACTAATAGGTTTTCCCATGTCTAACACATGAATGTCGCCTTCAGAGCCTAGGGCCATTGACTGTACTATCAATTGGCATGCTTCTTTAATAGTCATAAAATAACGCGTCATTTCTTTATGTGTTACTGTTACTGGTCCGCCTTTTGCAATTTGTTCTTTAAATAATGGCACAACACTACCTGCTGAACCCAGTACATTTCCAAATCTAACAATGACATAGTCAGTTGTTGATTTTTTATTAACAAATTGACAATAGGTTTCTGCTATACGTTTTGTAGCTCCCATAATGCTATAAGGGTTAACAGCTTTGTCGGTTGAAACTAAAACCATTTTTTCGATTTTAAACTGATCACAAATATCAACAATGTTTTTAGTACCTACTACATTGTTGATAAAGCCTTCACATGGCATTTTTTCTAATAATGGAACATGTTTATAGGCAGCAGCATGAAAAACAATATCTGGCTTTATTTTTGAAAAAACTTGGAACAAATGGGCTTTATCAGTGACATTGACCAATAAACTTCTAACAATTAAATCACTATTCTTTTCAGTTAATTCACGGTCAATACGGTAGAGATTGTATTCAGAATGATCAATAATGCACAGGCTTTTCAAATCTAATTTAGCCAATTGTCTAGCGAGCTCAGAACCAATTGAACCGCCGCCACCAGTAATGAGTATTGATTTCCCTTGTACTTTTTTAGCCACATTTGACCAATCAATCGTTACTTTTTTTCTGCCTAATAGATCATCGATTGTAACAGGTAATAGATGTGATATTTCAAATCCCTTATCTGTGATTTTATCTAAATTTGGGAGTGTTAATAACTGACATTGACTTGTCATACTGTTATCAACAATAAATTTCATTTGATCTTCAGAAATGTTTTCTTCTGTAATGACAATGGCTTGTAATTCTTTTTTATCAGTAAGTTTAGCAATATCACTAATTTTGCCGAGTACATTAACGCCTCTTAAGTTAGATCCTTTATATTTATTGTTATCATCAACTATGCCAACTACATCATAAATGCCAGATGCTTGAGCATGACGTATAAACATATCAGCCAAACGCCCTGCTCCGACTAACAATACTTTTTGTTTATCAGTCTTAAAGTTTAGGCTAGAATCTTTGAAAACCCGATAAGCTAATCGAGGCAATCCCCATAAGACCATAAGAATGAGCGGATATAATACTAATACGGCTCTAGAAACACCTTCGGCTCTATAAATCAAAAACAAGACAAAACCAATAAGGATTGTTCCTAATATCGCTGATTTTGCAATATTGACTAAATCAGGGACACTCGCAAAACGCCAAATTCCTCTGTATAAATTAAAATAATAAGCCACAACACCTTGAATCAGAATGACTAAAGCAAAATCTAAACCAAACCAACTCAGCTCTGGTGCTTGGTCCCAAACACTATAACGAATAACATAGCTAACCATCCAGGCCAACCAGGTCATAAATAAATCATGGGCTACTACAGCTAATCTAGGATGAATTAATTTCATGATGATATTTTACTTAATAAACCGTTCAAATTTTGTTTTATTGTGAAATTTAAACCAAAAAACACTTAAAACAGACGCTTCAATTATTAATACAAATAACCGTATTAAGAGTTCAACCTTTTGGATGTGCATTACTACAGCACTACCAACCGTAATAATAGTTAAAGATAAATACAATAAAGAAGTGAACACATGAGATTTACCTGAATGAATTATTGCTTGAAAACAATGTAAACTATGAGCTTCTGTGAAACGGTGTTTAAATTTAATTCTGGCAAACAAAGTCAATGTAGCATCAACAATAAACACCAAGTGAAAAGAAATAATTAATACTTCATCAAAAACATGATTAGCTAAACCATACAAAGCAAAAGCAGCTAACATAAAAGATACTGAGAGACTGCCAGAATCTCCCATAAACATTTTTGCTATTGGAAAATTGAAGATTAAAAATGATAATAAGCCAAATAAAAATATAAGCATATATATAATTGTTGATATTAACCTAACATCGCTATTGGTATCGTCAAACAAAAAATACAACATCATATAACCCACAAGCGTGACAATAGCATGAAATACTGCCATACCATCTGCCCCATCCATGAAGTTATATAAATTTAACCACCAAATTAGGCCAAAAAAATAGATAGCTAATATAAAAAAATTAACATTTAGTTGGTTATAAATAGTGAAGAGAAAATAACCACAGACCAATGCAGTAACCAACAATCTAACCCGTGCTGATATTGGTTTAAAATCATCAATTCCACCCAGTATTAACAAAACAAGTAATGACCCACCTATAGCATTGGCATCAAAGGGAAAAGCCTGCGGGTAAATAAACAAGGCGCTAACAATTGGCAACATAAATACCAAACCAGCAGAAGTTGGCTTAGCTAAGGAGTGCAATTTGCGTGATTCATCTGGATTGTCAAACCAGTGATAACGGCGACTAGCGAGTAAATACAGGTATAAAAAAACAATCGTAACAAAAAAAACAGCCAATTGGTATGATAGTATCCCCATATAATCGATGCTTATTCTGTTTCCAAACCATAAATAGGTTTAACAGAACCCCATGATTTACAACTTGGGCATTGCCAATGCATTTTCTTTGCGCCAAACCCACATTTACGGCATCTGTGATTGGGCTTTTTGTCTAATAACTGATTAACCAACTGTTCTAGTACTTGAAATTTAGTTACATCATCTTTGCTCTTGGTATTTTTTTCTAAGCTCAATTTCAACAACAAATCTAAACCTCTTACAGAAGGTTTTTTAATCAGTTGTTCTTCGACAAATTTTTCAGCTTTTTCAATGCTTTCTGTCTTTTTGTAGATGCCAGCTAATATCAATACAGGAGAAATACCTTGATATGACTTAATGAATTCCAATAAAAAATCTTTAAATTGGTCACATTTCTTCAATTTTGTATAACAAATAGACATTTCGTCAATGTATTCAGAAGCATAAACATCATCAAATTCAAGAGCCAAATGATAGGCATCTATAGCCTTTTTCCATTTACTGTCTTTTTGCAACTCTCTGGCTTGTATAAGTTTTGCTCTAACACATTTTGAATTAATTGTTAAAGCTGCTTCAAGGTAACCATTTGCCTTTTTAAGATCATCTTGTTTTAAATGTTGTTCTGCTAACTCACAATTAAAATGTGCAATATCATTAGTCATCTTACGGCCTGAAACAACTTCATAACGCGATGCTGCTTTAATGGCTTCTGCCCAGTCTTGTTCCTGTTGATAAACCTCACATAAAGAATATAAGGCCTCAGGAGTGTAAGCCTCTATTTCAACTAACTCAGTAAATAGCACTTCTGCGCGATCCAATAAACCGGCACTCATATAATCCTTTCCCATTGCTAACAAAGCTTTGGTTCTGTATTTTTCAGGAAGATTAGGTTTTGAAATCAAGGCTTGATGTAATTTAATGGCTTTATCAACTTCTCCTTTTCGGCGATAAAGATTACCTAAAGCTAATTGTGGTTCAAACGTTTCTGAAGAGGTTTTTGCTAGTTCAATAAAAACATCAATAGCCCGTTCCGAGTCATCATTAAGTAAATAGTTCAAACCTTTGAAGTAACTATGATTTAATTTTTCTAGTCGTTTCAAGTTCTTTCTTTCAATCTTAAATTTATTAAGATTTATACCAATCATAACCCCAATTAAGGCGGCTAAAATAAAACCAATGGTTTCAATCATTGTTAGTTAACTCTTGGTTTTTTTGAGACATTAATTCTCTATTCTTTCTTGATAATTTCCTATTCTGCGATTTCAACGGCATGTGAAAGCTAAAAAGCGCCATAAATAAGCCGGCTAGCAAGCCCAAAAACAATGTTAAGATCAGTGAAAACCCTAAAGATATTTCAAAAGAAAAAAAGTGGAGATTAACGAGGACTTTTTCAGTATTCAAACCACTAATAGCAATAGACAATATTACTATTGAAACAGTCACCAAGAATAATATCGAACGTTTAATAAATAACATATATTTTCAATCAGTTAAACAATCAATACACTATACCAAAACTCAAATATTAAATAAATTAAATACTTGTTTGAAACTTTATTCAATCAAATTATTTGATGAATAATTAATTAATGTTGTGTATAGTAAACTTTCTAAATTTAGAGATTTACATTGAATAAAACTATCTGGCTCATCATTTTCTTTGCCGTACTTATCTGGTCAGGCATCAATCCAAAAGAAAATTTTACTTGGTTTCTTGAAGTATTACCTGCAATTATAGGTATCATTATTCTTGCGTTTACCCACAAAAACTTTCCATTAACGCCCTTACTTTATTGGTTGATATTATTTCATTGCATTGTATTAATGGTTGGTGGCCACTACACATATGCCGAAGTACCCTTATTCGATTGGTTAAAAGATTCATTTGATTTAAGCAGAAATAATTATGATAAAGTGGGTCATTTCACACAAGGATTTGTTCCTGCCATTATTGCTAGGGAATTATTCATCCGTAAAAATGTAGTCAACGGTTTGTGGTGGCGTAGATATTTAGTGGTCAGTGTTTGTTTGGCATTTAGTGCTTTTTATGAATTGATCGAATGGTTTGTAGCCATCATGTCTGCAGAAGATGCAGTGGCATTTTTAGGCACACAAGGTTATGTTTGGGATACACAATCAGATATGGGTTGGGCATTGATTGGATCGATTGTAGCGTTAATAGTACTCAGTAAATTTCACGATGGGCAAATCGCCAAACTTAACAAATAAAGTTTATCTTTTTGGACAGACACTTTAGATTCATTGGCGTTTTACCAAGCAATTCTCCATCCATGTCGATACTGACAACGCGTTTATCTAATGATTCAAGCTTGATTTCATTGACTTTACGATAAGATATTTCTTGATGTATCAGTTTTTGACAACGCTTCAAATTGCCCATGTTTTTCAAATATTCGAGCAAACTGATATCACCAATTATCACTAAATCAAACATGCCATCACTCACATTTGCATCAGGAGCAACACCTAAAGAATTACCGAAATATTTAGCATTGGCTACAACAATACTCAATGCTTTCCCTTGCCATTCAAAATCATTATTTGAAGCTCTTAAACGCCCTTTTTTATATCGAGCAATTGTTGAAGTTATGGCAAATAGGTAAGTTAATTGACCATTAATCCATTTTGGCATTTTTGACTTGGCCTTAACGACCTCTCCTCCAACCCCAATATCTGTTACATTAATAAAAAAACTGACATCTGGTTTGTTCTCAAAACTCCTATAACTTATCCAACCAACATCCACCATCCTTGAAGAACCTTGGTCTATATTGGAAATTAAGGTTGTTATTGATCCATCTAGATCGACTGACTTAATGAAGTCATTACCACTACCCGCTGCAAAAACGCCAATTTTGACCTGACTAATAGCTTGCCAGTCATAATCATTAGGAGATTTAGATTCTTTGATTTTAAAATAATCAATAATTCCATTAACCCCTTCATTTAATGATCCATCACCACCGACCAAAATAAAACAATCATGTTGACTGTCTAGGGCTTCCCGACATAGCTTTTTAAAATGACCCGCATAGTTTGAAACAAATAAATTATGATTATACTTTTTGAAATTAGTCTGAATTAATTTTTCAATTTTCGAAAACTTTCTGATTGAGCCGTTGATTAAGATTGCAATTTTCATGGTGATTAGATTATATTGATTGTTCTTTTATTGGAGACCTTTGCATAACTCTGATGACGAGTAAAAAATGATTAAATTCACCAGTTTTTCGATAAAAATCTTAGCAATAGCAAGCTATTACGTGCGATTTTTAACTCAATCTGGCAAATTTTCTCTATTTTTTCTTTCGCCACTTAGTTATGCAAAGGTCTCTAAAA